>Ga0315284_10000394_pt1 | contig 59678 bp, 47 predicted proteins | sample YL17G09_16_MG_FD_203696 | JGI IMG/M metagenome (GOLD analysis project Ga0315284, IMG submission 203696) | Sediment microbial communities from Yellowstone Lake, YNP, Wyoming, USA - YL17G09_16 | ecosystem: Environmental > Aquatic > Freshwater > Lake > Sediment | place: USA: Wyoming | collected...
GTCTTCGCCAGGGTCAGACAATGTCCCGACCTTCCTTTATGATAATGCGGAATGTCGGGACAAGTGGGTCAGGTACAATCTACGAGCTGGCCCCGATCTTTCATTTGTAATGATAATAAGGAATGCGCCAAAGGCGCATAAATATCGGGGGCTGCGCTCCGTAATCGTACCTGACCCTCTTGTCTGACTTCCTCTTCCGAGGAAAACCGGGAACAACATGAGTGACGCGATGGAGAAGATTCCGAAATATGAGAGGCTGCTGAACCTTGTGGCGTACCTGCTGAAGTCGCCGGAGCCGGTGCCGTGGTCGAAGATTTGCGGCACCGTGGTGGGTTACGACGATGACGCGGACACCGACGCCATCAAGCGGCGCTTCGAGCGGGACAAAGATGAACTGCGCACGATGGGCGTCCCCGTGCGCTTCGCGCCGATTGGCGTGGCGCACGACGAGGGCTACACAATCGCGCGGGATGAGTGTTTTCTCCCGCCGCTCGATATAACGGCGGAGGAGGCGCTTGCGCTGAGTTGCATCTCCAACCTCGCGGGCGGGAAAGAGGCCGACCCGATGTTGGAGGGGGCGCGCTCGGCGCTGCTGAAACTGCGGGCGACCGCGCCGGAGGCTTTTGGTGAAGAGGAAGCGCCGGCGCTTCTTCTCGATACGGCAAGGGACTCCCGGCGCAGGGAGCGCGACAATCTGCAAGCGCTGAGGCGGGCGATCCTGAGGCGCAAGACGGTGCGCTTCCGTTACCGGTCGCTGGAGGACAAGAGCGCCCGCGCGCGGACGGTTGATCCTTACGGGATGGCGCTTTTCGAGGGGCGGTGGTATCTCGCGGGGCGCTCGCATGAGCGGGACGCGCTGAGGGTATGGAACGTGGAGAGGATGACCGGGGCGGCAAAGGAGTTGGAGCCCGCCTCGGCCGGCGCGGATTTTGAGCCGCCGAAGGATTTTCGGGTGGAGGATTACATCGGCGTCCCGGAGTGGCTGCTGTATCGCGGGCGGAAGCGGACGCGGGCGAAGATATGGTTCCATCCGGACATCGCGTGGATGATAGCGGAGGGCGCGGATGCGGCGGGCGGGAAGGCGCGGGAGAGTTTCACGTTTCGCCGCGACGGGAGCGGCGTGCTTGAAATTTTTCAGGCGGACCCGAACGCGCTTGTGCTGTGGACGCTGAAGTTCAAAGAAAAAGCGCGAATTCTCGCGCCGCGCGCATTGCGAGACCTTGCGCTGAAGATACTTAGAGGGATCCGCGATTCACTCTGACGCTCAAGGCGTCGAAGTCCCCGCGGGCTTGTTCTCGATTCCTTCCTGGTACAGCGGCAGATAGCGATACGGGATTTGGAGGACGATGAGCGCCACTGCGGTGCCGTATCCGCGCCCGCCTTCCGGAGCAAGCCACGAACCGTCGCCCTGCTGCCTCTTGAGCAGCATGTCTCTTATTTGCGGCCACCAGTTGTTCCAGTATTCCTCGCCGGACATGAACATCGCCTGCGAGACGTAATACGCGCCGTAATACCACCACTGGTATTCATCAAGCCCTTTCGGAAGGCTCTTTTTCAGAAATTCAAGGCCCTTTTTTGTGGCCGTGTCGTCGTACAGGCCGAGCGCCTGGAGGACGCAGACGGACGCGGCGGTGCATCCAAGCGACGAGGATCCCCCGCCGGTCATTCCCACTCCCACTCTGTAGCAGAACCCGCCTTCCGAGTTCTGGCCGTTCCTGATGCATCTCAGATTGTTTTCGAGCACCCGCTTGTCCACGGCGATTCCCGCGTTCCGCGCGGCGCGCAGGGCGGTAGACTCAGTAATGGTGACTGAGAGGTCCGAGTCCCCCGCGGCCGGCGTCGGGTCGTAGACCCATCCGCCCGCCTTGCCTTGGGACCTTTCTATCAGGTCAACTGCTTTCTTGAGCGCCTTGAGCACTTTCGGCTGCAACCCCATCCGGGGCGGAATAGTGCCGTAAACCTCGGCGAGAAACATGGTCGCATAACCGTGGCTATACATATTTGAATTCTGATACTGCAAGTACCCCGAAGGAGTGAAGGCGTTATCAAGAATCCACTTGACGGCCATCTCGATGTTATGGCCGTATAATCCGCGGCCGGGGAGGCTGCCGTTTGACATGAAAGCCATGCCCGCGAGGCTGGTGCTGGCGAGTTTGTTCTGCTCGCCGATGTCTCCCTGGTCAGTCTGAATGGAGGCGAGATAGTCGAGGCCTCTTTGTATGCTGTTTCGCAGGGCCTCGTCAGTGGCCGCGGCCGCCGGAGGCGCGGGCTGCGGGGCTGGCACCGGCGCGGGCTCATCGGCAAAGACAGATTGGCCGCCGAGCGCGGCGCATAGCACTAACAGTGAAGCCAGACTTGCAAAGCGCATGGTGAAACTCCTAAAAGACTTTCAACCACTGCGGAAAATTCTTTTCCCAAGCCCGCGCGAATCTATGCTTGGCCAATTACGGATTCGGGGTCTCGCCCGCGGGCCTGTTGTCGGCGTTCTCGATTCCTTCCTGGTAGATTGGGAGATAGCGGTAAGGCATCTGCAGTATGATGAGCGCCACGGCCGTCCCGTATCCCTTGCCTCCCTCGCCTTGCCATGAACCGTCGCCCTGCTGCGTGCTGAGCATGTCGGCCTTTACCACCGGCCACCATTTCGCCCAGTACTTTTCGCCTCCCATGAGCATGGCTTGCGAGAGGTAGTACGCGGCGTAAAACCTCCACGAAGCGTTCTTAAAGCCGCCCTCCGTGTTTTTCATAAGATATTCCAGCCCCTTTTGCGTTTCGGGGTCATTATATGCGCCCAGCGCTTGAAGTATGCAGACCGCGCCCGCGGAACGCGGGAGTTGCGAATCGCCGTCGTTTCCGCGCTCAACGTACACCCTATAACTGAAGCCTCCGTCGCCGTTCTGCGCCTGCTTGACGCATTTGAGCGCCTTCTCTATGACTCGCTTGTCCACTGCGATGCCGCAGTTTCGCGCGGCTCGAAGCGCGTTCGTCTCGCACACGGTCACGGATATGTCCGCGCCCTGTCCGGAGTTGTTCTTCTGCGGATTGTACCACCAGCCGCCCTCGACGCTCTGGCAACGCTCCATCAGGTCAACGGACTTTTTCAATACCCTGAGCACCTTGGGCTGAAGTTTCAGATAAGGAGGAATCATGCCGTACACCTCGGCGAGAAACAACGTGGCAAAGCCGTGGCTGTACATGTTGGAAGTCTCGTACTGAAAGTATCCTCCCGGCGTGGCGGTGTTCTCCACGATGAAGCGTATCGCCATCTCGACGTTTTTGCAATATTTCCCGCGTCCGGGAACGTTCCCGCCGGAGAGGAACGCCATGCCGGCGAGGCTCGTAGTGGCGAGTTTGTTCTGCTCGCCCATATCTCCCAGCGGCGTCTGGACGGAGGCCAGGAAGTCCAGGCCCCTTTGTACGCCGTTGCGCAGGGCCTCATCGGTTATTGCGGCCGGCGGAGGCGCGGGCCGTGGCTGAGCGCCCTGGGGAAACGCCGCGGCGCCCGTCAGGAGCAGACCGAACAGCAGTATTGCCAGTGATAAGCCTATCGTTCGCATGAGACTGACCTCACAAACAGATATTTTTCCGCAAGGACAAACTTGCCTTGTACACCTTATTATACGGACACGCGGATGATATCGACAGTAAAAGTTTCCGCTCCGCCAAGTCCCCCGAAAAACAGAGCGCAATCATTCAGAGCCCGGGGTCTTGGGGCCCTCAATGCCTTCCTGATAAATAGGAAGATACCGGTACGGCATCTGAAGGACTATGAGGGCAATGGCCGTCCCGTAGGCCTCGCCGCCCTCGCCGAGCCAGGAGCCGTCGGTGTCTTGTTTCGCCAGGAGGTGTTCCCGCAGTTTGGGCCACCACTCATCCCAGTAATCGCTGCCGGCCATGAACATGGCCTGCGCGAAATAGTAGATGGAATAATACGAAACGCCCGAACCGTTCATCGATTCCGGCGTCGGCAGGCCCTTGGCGGTGATGTAATCCAGACCCTGTTTCGCCTCCAGCGAATCATACGCGCCCAGCGCCTGCAATATGCAGACCGCCCCGCTGGAGCGCGGGAAGGCCGAACCCCCGCCCCCGAACATGACGCCGTTCATGCCAATGCGGTAAGAAAAGCCGCCGTCGTCATTTTGCGCCGCCTTAACGCAGTTGAGCGCTTTTTCTATCACGCGCTTATCCACCGCTATGCCGCAGTTCCGCGCGGCCCGCAATGCATTGGTCTCGCACACCGTCACGGATATGTCCGCGCCGTTGGGGCCGGAATCCTTCAGCGGATTGTACCACCAGCCGCCTTCCTCGGTCTGGCATTTTTCCATCAGTTGAACGGATTTTTTCAGCGCCTTGTACACCTTCTGCCCCAGTTGGCTGTTGGCGGGAAGCGTGCCGTACGCCTCGGCAAGAAACAGCGTCGCAAAGCCGTGGCTGTACATGTTGGAGTTGTAATATTGGATGTATCCGCTGGGCGTAAGGGCGTTCTCAAGGATGAAATTCAACGCCATCTCAACATTCCTGCAATACTGGCCGCGCCCCGGCAGATTGCCGCCGGAAAGAAACGCCATCCCGGCAAGGCTCGTGGCGGCCAGTTGGAAATAATTCTGCCCTTCCATCGCCCCGGTGTTCTTGTCCTGAACCTTGACGAGGTACTCGATGCCGTTCGCGATGGCGGTACGCAGTTTCGGATCCTCGGGCGGTTTCTTGATTCCCTCGCCGAAAGCCGGCGGCCACGCCGGGATTGACACGCAGGCAATCGCCGCAAGAAGCAAACAGATGACTCGCATAATTCGCATAATGAGAACCCCTGCAAGGCCAAAATCCCTAGACCGCGCACAACGGCGCGAAAACGTTCCGGCGGCATTCGCCTTCAACCGCCGGACGCTAATCCTTCGATGAACCATCCTTTTCCTTGCCGTCAAGATACCTGCCCAGCAACTTCCCCGCCTTCTCGTGCTTGCCGGCGAAAAGCAGCGCTTCTATGTCCTTCGCCTGCTCTTTGGTGAGGATTTTCGTATCGACCAGCGTACGGACAAGATCGCTCGTCGCTTCACGGAGACGGCGGTGTTCCCGCGGCATTGTCAACGCCCTCCTGATAAATGGGGAGATAGCGATAAGGCATCTGAAGCACAATCAGCGCGATGGCGGTGCTGTAGGCGCTGCTGCCGCCTTCGTTTGCCTGGGGCCACGCGCCGCGGGCGTCCTGCTGGCCGAGCATGATATCACGTATAAACGGCCACCATTTGTCCCAGTTCTGCACGCCGGACATGAACATCGCCTGCGAGGCGTAATAGGAGGCGTAGTAAAGATAAGAGCCGGCGAATTGCATTTGCTGTCCGCCCTTCTCAGGCATCGCCGTCCGGAAGAGGTATTCAACTCCTTTTTTCGCTTCAACGGAATCGTAGGCCCCCAGGGCCAGCAATATGCAGACCGCGCCGGAGGAACGCGGAAAGGCGGAACCTTCCGTCTTCTTGCCGCTGATCACGCGATAACTGAAGCCGCCGTCGTCGTTGGCCGCGGACTTGACGCACTTGAGCGCGTTTTCCACCACGCGCTTGTCCACCGCGATGCCGCAGTTGCGCGCCGCTCTAAGCGCGTTCGCCTCGCACACCGTAACCGATATGTCCGCGCCTTGTCCGGAACTGTTCTTGATCGGGTCATACCACCACCCGCCGTCGGCATTCTGGCTCTTCTCGATAAGTTTTATGGCCCTGGTCAGCGCATTCCGCACCTTCGGACCCTGCTGGGTGTACGGCGGTATCATGCCGTAGGACTCCGCAAGGAGCAGAGTGGCGAAACCATGACTGTACATGTTGGAATTTTGAAACTGGAGGTATCCGCTGGGAGTGACGGCGTTCTTGAGGATGAAATCAATCGCCATCTCGACGTTCTTGCAATACAGCCCGCGGCCGGGAACGTTCCCGCCGGAAAGAAACGCCATCCCGGCAAGGCTCGTGGCGGCCAGTTTGTTCTGCTCGCCGAACGCGCCGCTTGTTGTTTCCTGAATCCCGGCCAGGTATTTCAAGCCTTTCTCAATCGCGGCGCGCGTCTTTTCGTCAACCTCGCCGGGTTTCTTTGCGGGCCCCTCGGCGGGCGGGGCCGGGGGAGCCGCCTCGTCCCCGCGAATCGCGGGAACGCCGGTCATCAGCAACAGACACAAAACCAAGGTCAGCGCTGCTATCCTTTGCATCATTGAATACCTCCGCTTCAGCAAATTGTCGCCGCGGCGCGCACCGGCATCACAACCGCCGCACCTCCACGCCGGAAATTTTCCCCAGCCGGCCCAAGTCCTCGTCCTTCATACGGGCGCACATCGTAATCAGGCCGTCTTCCGTCATTTCTTCCAGAATCCTTCCGCCCTTCATTATCGCCGCCCGAACGCGCCCCGCGAGGGCCGAATCTCCGCGCAGGCTGATTTCCGCCATAACGAGGCCCCTGTCGATGAAGCGCTCTATCGCGCTCCTCAAATCCTCCAGCCCCTCGCCGCTGCGCGCGGAAACCGCCACCGAATCCGGGAACTCGCGCAGCAAGGCCTGCAACTCGATACCTTCCTTCACCAAATCCGTTTTATTGCAGACCAGTAGGCGCGGCGCGGTGCAGCCGATTTCGTCGAGCACGCCTTCAACCGTGTCTATCTGCATCCGCGCGTCCGGATGGGCGGCGTCGGCCACGTGCAGCAGAAGGTCCGCCTGCAGCGCCTCCTCCAGAGTCGCATGGAAGGACGTCACAAGATGGTGCGGCAGGTTTCTTATGAAACCCACCGTATCGCTGAGCAGCGCCTTCCGCCCGCCGGGCAGTTTGAAAGAACTCGTCTTCGTGTCCAGCGTGGCGAAGAGTTTGTCTTCCACCAGCACGCCGGCGTGCGTCAACGCGTTCATCAGCGTGGACTTGCCGGCATTCGTATATCCGACGAGGGAAGCGCTGAACTCCTCCCGCCTGCCGGCGACCTCGCGCACCCGCCTTGCCTCGTTGGCTTTTATGATACGTTTCAGGTCGCTGATACGTTTGCGGACTATCCGGCGGTCCACTTCAAGTTGTTTTTCGCCGGGGCCTCTAAGCCCGATGCCTCCCTCGATGCGCGAAAGGTGCGTCCACATGCGCCTGAGCCGCGGCAGCGAATATTCAAGTTGCGCCAGTTCCACCTGCGCCTTGGCCTGCTCCGTGCGGGCGTGCGTCGCGAAAATGTCCAGTATTACCTCGCTCCTGTCGATGACTTTGGAGCCGAGCATCTCCTCCAGGTTGCGCACCTGCGCAGGCGTGAGGTCGTTGTCGAAGACGACGACATCGACATCAAGTTCCTTCGCGAGGGCGGCCAGTTCCTCCGCCTTGCCCATGCCGATGCAGTAAGCCGTGTCAGGCCGCTGGCGGCGCTGGACCACGGCGTCCACGACATTGAGGCCGGCCGTGCGCGCCAGCGCAATCAGTTCCTCTAGCGGCTTCTGATACGACCGCTCGGTCTTCAACATCATTTCAACCAGCAGCGCCTTTTCCGCGTAGGGAGAGGCATAGGTGCTCTTCATCTGCTTCATTCTTTGCCTTCCGGAAAGCCCTGCGACCCCGGCCTTTTAACGTTCAATACGATGGTCCTCTTCCATTTCCTGTCGTCCGTCTCCGGAAAATCCTTTCTGTAATGGGCGCCCCGGCTTTCCTCGCGAATAAGCGCCGCGCGAAGAATAAGTTCCGCCACGGTCAGCATGTTCTGCAATTCCCACGCGCTGCTTTCGTTGAACCGGCGGTTCAGAACGTAACTCTGCCAGAAGCGCACGCGCTCCAGCCCGGCCTCGAGAGATTTGCCCTCGCGGACTATGCCGCCCACGCGCCACATGAGGCTGCGCAGCGAGTTCTCCAGGTCCGCAAGGTCAAGTTCCCCGGCGGGAGAGGCAAGAGCGGGACTATCGATGGACACAGGCTTCAACGGCGTCTTGCGCTTGGAAGCCGTGTCACCGGCGAGCGCGCCGGTGTGGCAGCCCATCACGATGCCTTCCAGCAGGGAGTTGGAGCCGAGCCTGTTCGCCCCGTGGAAGCCGTTGCACGCGGTCTCGCCGGCGGCATAAAGGTTCTTTATATTCGTCCTGCCGTTGATGTCGGCCTTCACGCCGCCCATCATGAAGTGCGCGCTGGGCCGCACGGGTATCGGGTGGCGGCTGATGTCCAGGTGGCACGCCTCGCAGAGTTTCTTGATGCGCGGGAAACGGCGATAGACGCTTTCGCGGTCCATGTGAGACAGGTCAAGATACACGTTCGTGTCGCCGGTCTTGTCCATTTCCTGAAGGATGGCGCGGCTGACGACGTCGCGCGGGGCGAGGTCGACGGCGAGGTGGTAATCCTTCATGAAAGCGCGCCCTGATTTGTTGACGAGCCGCCCGCCTTCGCCCCTGACCGCCTCGGATATGAGCGCGCGCGATGCGCCCGCGAGGTAGAGCGTGGTCGGGTGGAACTGCACGAACTCGATGTTCTCTATGTCAGCCCCCGCACGGTACGCCATGGCGACCCCGTCGCCGGTGGCGATGGGAGGATTCGTGGTTTCGCGATAGACCCTGCCTGCGCCGCCGGCGGCAAGGATGACCTTGTGAGAGCGGGCGATGAAAAAGCCCTTCAGGTCGTGCGCCATGACTCCGAGGCAGGTGTCGTCCTCGGCAAGAAGGTCTATGGCGAAGCAGTTGTCGCGCCAGGCGATTTTCGGCTGGGAGCGGGCGGTGCGTATGAGCGTGCTCATCAGTTCAAGGCCGGTGGAGTCGCCATCGGCGTGCAGGATTCGCGCGCGGGAATGGCCGCCCTCGCGGGCGAAGGCGATGTGGCCGTGGTCCTGGTCGAATTGCGCCCCCCACTCAAGCAGTTCGCGGATTCTGTCCGGCCCGGCCGAGACGATCGCGCGGGCAACTTTCGGGTCGCAAAGCCCGCAGCCGGCCCTTATGGTATCGTCCACGTGCTGGTCAACGCTGTCGGCGGCGTCAAGGACTGCGGCTATTCCGCCCTGGGCGTAGGCGGTGGAGGTTTCCTCGCAGGACTGCTTGGACAGCAGCAGGACGCCGCCGTATTTCGCGGCCTCAATGGCGGCGCGCAGCCCGGCCACCCCGGTGCCGACAACCACGACGTCGGCGAACTGGTGGGGAATCTCCCGCGCATGGAATTCAGTAAGATAGCGTTGTGAAGAAGAACTGATGTTCAAGAAAGCATCCTCCTGGCGGCCTACCTCAGGTTGACGGCGTCCCGCAGTTCGCCGGAATGCAGACGGCAATAATCCACGAACTTGGCAACCATGGCTGGATCGAACTGGGTCCCCGCGTTCTTCTCCAGTTCATCAAGCGCCTGCGGGGTGCTCATTGCGGGCCGGTAGGGGCGGGATGATGTAACCGCGGCAAGCGCGTCCGCGATGGCCAGCATTCTCGCGCCCGCGGGGATAAACTCGCCTTTCAGCCCGTCGGGGTAGCCCGTGCCGTCATACCGCTCGTGATGGTGGGCGATAGCGTTAACGACTCCGGGTGGAAGAGGGACTCTCTCGAAAATCCCGAGGGCAACCTGCGGGTGCTTTTTCATGTGTTCTTTTTCCGCTTCCGTAAGCGCCTCGCCCTTGTTCAGAATGTCCGTCGCCACATAATACTTTCCCACCTCGTAGAGCATGGCGGCGAGTTTGAGATTCTGCTGCTCCTCCTCTCCTATGCCGAGCACGCGGGTAAGGAGGTTCATTATGTTGCAGACCTTGCGCGAACTGCGCTCGTAATGCCCCGAGACCGATTCGCCGGCGGCTACCAGCCCTTCCACAACGCGCTTGTAGAAACCGGATTCCATTTTGCCGGCGGGCTTGCTTTCCGCCGTAATTATTTCCACGGTCATCGGGGAAGCCGACGGCTCCGGCGCCGCCGCGAATGGCGCAGCCGGCTTCGGCGCTTCGGCGGGAATGGGCTTTGTCCCGTGCGGCCGGGGCTGTTCGGCCTTCGGGCGCGCTTCGGCAATCTTATGTTCAGCAGGCTTCAGAGGCTCCTCCTTGACGGGATAGCGCAGCGGCACCTGCTCTTCCTCTATTTCGGTTCCAACCGGCCCGGGTTCCGGCGGCGCTTCAATCTCCTGGGGCTTGACCGCCGCGGGGCGCTCCGCCTCGGGAGGCTTTACTCCGTCCGCCAGTTCAACAATCGCGGCGTGCGTTGAGACGCGCTCGTCCTGCGTTATCTTGACTTTGAAAACCGCGTCGCCGGCGATTATCACATCGCCGTCGGCGAGAAACGAATCCGCCGTTATGCGCTTACCGTTAAGGACAGTGCCGTTGCGGCTGCCCAAGTCCCTGAGCGAGACGAAGTCCCGCTCAATGCTGATTTCGCAGTGGCGGCGCGATGTGACGTTGGAAACTATCCGCACGTCACACTGCTCGCTCTTGCCGAGAACGGTCTTTTGCTTTTTCAGCGCTATTTCCTGGCCTTTGGCAGGGCCGCGTTCGACGATGAGAGAAACTTTCATAAAATTCCGCTCCGTTTGCTGAACCGTTGCTGGAGAATAGCACAACCGCGCGAGGCTGTCAAACACGCCCGGCGCGACACCGGCGGCTTACGGTTGAGCCGCTCCCGCGAAAGGGTCGGGTTCATTCGGGTACTTCAGCCGGAGGTGCGCAATCGCCTGGTCCATCATCGCCTCCTCCTGCTTGGTGGCCCTCGGGTACTGTATGCTCGCCCATCTGAAATACCGCCAATGCATCAGCCCTTTTTTCTCGCGCGTTTCTTCAGGTTCACTCGTATTGACGATTTCGGGCGGACCCGCTGGGTTGTAATAATACAGGGCGAGGGCCCTGTGAAGTATGAACATCTGCTGCAGCGCGATGGGGGCGTGCCGGTCCACCATTATGGCCCTGAGAACCATCGTGGCCGCGACGTCCGCCTCGTACTCGAAATAATCGAGGTATTTGTTTTTCTCCTCTTCGGTGGCCGCCGCCTTTGCCTTGGCGTAGTACTCAAGCCCGATGCCCCACCTTATCCGCGAACTGTTCACGAGGGCCTCGACGCTTAAAGGGTACAGGCCGAGCGACAGCCCGTAGTACTTGAGCGCGCGCATCCACGCATACGCGAGATTCGCCTCAAGAGCGTCTTCATTGAGCATCAAAATGCCCGCGAAGTCGCGCCTGTTTTTTTGAATCTCGGACTGATACGAATACACCACGCCGAGGTTGTTGTATACCCTGTTGAGTTGAATCCTGCTCCAACGGCTGTTCGCAACCGATGGGTCGGGCAGGACGACGATCTTCGGCTGCCACAGGCCGCGCTGTTCGTAAAGTTCCGCGGTTTCAAGAAACACCCTGGCTTTTGCGAGTTCCAGCGACGGGCCGTCGAGTTGCCTGTCAACCGCCTTGCACTCATCGAGAACGGCCTCCCTCTTTTTTGGATTGTCCACGTGGTATTGGCTTTTCTCGGTTTCATAATCGCGCAGGTCGGCCTTCGCCTTGTTGCAGGCATCCACCACGCCTTCTATCGAGCCGCGGTTCATGTACACGAACCCAATGCCCGTGTAAGGCCGGGCCTTGTCCGGCGAATGCTTGACGGTATCGCCCCAAAGAGTTACCGCCGAATAATACTTCTCGTTCCTCTCGCGAACCTTCCCGACGTCCACCGCCACAATAAGCCCGATGGACAGGGCGACAATCCCGGCCGCGGCAATCCTCCCAATCCGCGCGCGCACCAGGCGCGCCGCTTCCGTCACGGCCACCCCTACGGCCATGAAAAGCCCCATGCCCGCAAGGTACACGCGATGCTCCGCCATTACGTCGGCCAGTTGGAGCACGCTCGACGACGGTATAAGCGCCACAAAGAACCAGAGCAGACCAAAACCCGCCAGCCGCGAGTATCTGCACAGCCATACCGCGAAAATTATCAGCAGCACCAGCGCAGCGAATTCAAGCGAAATGAGTTTGTCTCCCGCCTGCTCGCCGAAAGGCCCGATGTCCGGATCGATGTTGAGGCACAGCGGAAGGAGCATCTTGCCCGCGTATTTCAGGACGACGGAATTGGACACCTGCTGCGCGAAGTATCCCGTATCGATTTTCCCTTCGCGCTGGATCGCTGGATTTGCGGGCGCGCCCTGAAGGACCAGCCACAGTATCACGACGAGCGCAAACGTGGCCAGAAAGAGTGAATGGTATTTCAGCGCCGCCCGCATGTACCCTTTCCGCCCTGCGCGCAGCACGGCGAACTCCACCAGGAGCAGGAGAAACGGGAAAATGAGCGCAATCTGCTTGCTGAGCGCGGCCATGCCGAAATAGAAAAACGCCTCCAGGAGCCGCAAGTCGCCGCCCCATTGTATCCTGCGGGGAAATATCGCCACTGCCCCGACAAGCGCGAGAAAGTAAACGGCCGCCAATGCGCCGACGGTATAAAGGGCTGTCTGCTGGACGGCACTTACTTCGTCGGGTGTGGGCGGCCTGCCCGACGGCGCGAGCGACATTGAAAGAATCACGTAAACGACGAGAAGCAACACAGGCCCTGCCGCGACCCATGCAAACGTGTGCCTGCGGACAACCTGCGCCTGTTTCCTGCTTTTCTGGATTCCCTCGTGTTCCCTGCCATAATGCTTCGCCTGGTACGTCCTGGCGTGGAGGAAGCACAGCAGCCCGGCCAATACAAACATGGAGCACAGCGACTCCGAGCGCTGCACGATATAGGTTACGGACTCGCTGTTGACCGGGCACCCCGCGAACAGCAGCGCCGCAATCAGCGCGGGGAAGTAGTGCCCGGCCCATCCCGTGTAATTCGCGCCGCGGTACATCTTGATTATTTTCCTCACGACGAAAAACACGAGGACCGACACAATGAAGTGGATGTAGTTGTTGACGGCATGGAAGCCGACCGCCGAAAATTTCTCCACGGACTCGGCCCCGTTTTTCCATTCCTTCTCGGAATACTTGAAATTCAGGGCGAACGTAAGGGATGTAACCGTTCTCGCGGGGTCGTAGGCGACTATGCTCCGCAGGTCTTCCTTAAGGGCTTCAAAATCCTCGAAGCGGATGTGCTTTATGCTGGGGTTCTCGACGATGGCATGGTCGTCGTCGAAAACAAACACGCCTTTCCAGTTGTTCTCGTACGCCATCCACACCACGGCGGCAATCAGCGCGACCGCGACAGCGTTCAACTTCCCCTCTTTTGACCGCACAAAAAACCACGCGGGGACGGCGACAAGTCGTATGAAAGCCCACGCCCCCAGGGCAAGCACCACCGCCCCTATGCCTACGCCAAGAAGGATGACGTCCCACGTGACGGAATTCATTTTTTACTCGCTAAGGGAAGAATCCGCGATACCGTGCAATTATCTTCGTTAAGGAGGGAGCGCATCCGCCGGTTCGCCTCGCCAAGCGTTACCCGCTCCATCACTTTGAAATAATCGAATATGTTCGCCCCCCGCATGTGAAAATGCGCGAAGAGCACGGCGCTGTTGTCCGGCGAGTCAAACGTGCTCAGGAACGCGCCGATGGCCTTCTTGCGCTTCCTGTGAAATTCCCGCGCGTCCAGCCCGCGGCTTGCCGCGCGCCTCAGGCCGCCCATTATAGCATCGACCATCTCCCGCGGCCTATTCGTGTCCCCGCCCATCGCCGTGTAACCGATCCCCTTTTCGTAAGAACTGTGCGAGGCGGCGAACGTCCCGTCTATCAGCCCGCGCGAATAAAGGCCGTTGTAAAGCCGCGACGTCCGCCCGAACATGACATCAAGCACTATCGACGTAATGATGTCCCGCCGGAAAAGCGCCTCCGGCGAATAATCCTTCTCCCGGTCCTTGAAGCCCAGAAGAACCTTCGGCCTCGTTACATCCATCCTCTCTGTCATGGATTTCTCGCCCGGAGCAGGCGGCTCATCGGGATATATCCGCCGGATTTCCGCCCGGCCGCCGTTCTCCTTCGGCGACGCGCCCTCCACGAGCGCGTGTATTTCCGCCGGGTCAAAAGCCCCCGCCGCCACGAGCACCATGTTGCTCGGATGGTAAAAAGTCCGGTGGCACTCCATGAGCAGGTCACGGTTTATCTTCGCCACGCTCTCCGGCGTGCCGGCCACGTCCGTCCTTGCAGGATGGCGCACGTACATCGCCTTGAGCATGTTGGAGAAAATCCGCCAGTCCGGATTGTCCCGCTCCATCAATATCTCCTGCCCGATTATCCCCTTTTCCCTCTCGACGCCCGCCTCGCCGAAATCCGGCCTGTTCACGAACTTCAGAAGGAGCCGGAGCGACTTCTCGAAGTTGTCCGTGCACGAAAAAAAATACATCGTGCTGTCGAACCCCGTCATCGCGTTGGACGACGCGCCCAGCGCGCTGAACTGCCCGCCCACGTCGCCCTTCTTGTTCTCGAACAACTTGTGCTCGAGAAAATGCGCTATCCCCTCCGGCGCTTCGATAGGTTTCCTGCCCGCGCGCGGCACGAAATTGTTGTCAACGCTGCCGTACTTCACCGCCAGCAGCGCGAAGTATCGCGCAAAGCCGGCCATCGGCCAGTAAAACGCCCGCAGCCCGCCGGACGTCTCGCCAGTGTGAACGCTCGCCCTTAAAACGTCGCTTCTGATTATCCTCAGTTTCTTCATCGCGTTCTTTTCTTGCCCCGCGGCTCAAGCACGTATATCGTGTCAACTGTTACCTTCTCCGCAATCGCCTTCACGTCCGCCGCCGTGACGCCCTTGATTCTTTCCACCCACTCATCAAGACAGGCGACGGCGCCGTTGACCATCTCGCTGTAATGGTCCTGAATCAGGAGCAGCGGCAAATCCGCGATTGACATAAACCGCGTTACCGCGTTCTTGCGCGTTTTGGCCATCTCATCGCGCGAAATCCTGCCCGCGCGAAGGCCGGCCATCTGCTCTCCGATGATGCGCAGAGCCTTCTTGAGGTTCCGCTTCTCCAGCCCCGCCGTAATTATCATAAGCCCTTTCGAATCTTCGATGTGCGAATATACGTCGTATGCCAGCCCCTCTTTCTCGCGGATGACGCGGAAAAGCCGCGAATGCGAATATCCGCCCAGGAGCACGTCGTACATCATCGCCGCCGGGAAATCCGCGTTCCGCACCGCTGTGTGCGTCCGCAGGCCCACGCACAGCCTCGTCTGCTCCATCTCCTGCTTCTCGGTCACGGTGCGCGGCCTGCGCGGCGACGGCTCCGGCTCCGGGGCGGCAAACAAATAATCGCCGGGCCTCCTTCCCTTCATCATTCTCCGGACACGCTCCACAACTTTCCTCTCGTCCACGTCCCCCACAACGTACACATCCACCGGCCTCGTCTCAAGCAGTTCCCCGTAAAAGGTGAACAGCATGCGCGGCGTCAGCCGGGCAATCCCCTCTACATTGCCGTATTCGTAAAACCGGAACCGCTCCCTCCGGCACATCTCCTCAATGCAGCGCCTCTGCGCGTACTCAAACTTGCTGTTAACAAGCGAGGCTATCCGCGCCTGAAGGTTCGTCTTTTCGCGCCTCACCACATCCTTATTAAACGCGCCAGCGGACGCAAGCGGCCTGAGCAGCATCTCCTCGATAAAATCAAAGCCTCTCTCCAGAAGCCGCGTCCGCGCCGGCAGGAAATGCTCGTTCGGCATAATCAGCCTCAGCACCAGCGCCTGCTTGCCGCCAATGCGCGAGACCCCGCAGCCGAAGGAAGCGCCGTACATCTCCTCCGTTTGCCCTGCTATCGCGCGCATATCAGGATATTTAGCGCTGCCGCGCTTAAGCACTTCGCCCAGCAGAGCCGCATGAGACGCGCGCTCGTCCAAATCGCGGCCTATAATCAGGCAGATGGTGGTCGTCTTGAATTTACGCGTGGGCAGGACATGCGCCGAAACGCCCTCGCCGGCCTTGACTGAAGTAAATCTGAAATGGTGATTTTCCTGCATGCGATCGCCTGAACTCTTCGCCTGTTTCGCTGGCGGACTCTGAAACCGCACGATTCTATCACATCAGGGGCATATTGCAAGCAGCGGACTGGGGAAGGATTCCGTCATGTTCGCTTGAAGCGGCGGGCAAGTTCTTCAAGGGTGAGGCGCAGAGCGAGCGGCCTGCCGTGCGGGCACGAATAGTCCCTGCCGAGCCGCCCCATTTCAGCGAGAAGGTCCGCCATCCGCTCCCGCGACAGCGGCTCGCCGGCCTTTATCGCGGCTTTGCAGGCAATGGACTTGCGCATCGCGTCGCGCATCGCGTCAAGCGTCTGGGGGACGCCCTCGGCCTGCATTTCGTCAATCATCTCCCTTAGGAGCGCGCCGGCGGCGCAGCCGCCGACCGCCTGAGGCGCCGCGGAAACGAGCAGCGTCCGCCCGCCGAAGTCGGAGACCTCGAACCCCATCTCCGCCAGCAGCGCCTTCATCCGCCCGGCGCTCTGCCATTCAGCCACGCTCAACTCCACCGTCTCCGGCACGAGCAGCCTCTGCCGCGCGCTCTTCTCCGGCGCGGACTCGCACAACTTCTCGTAGAGGATTCGCTCGTGGAGCGCGTGCTGGTCGATTACCTCGATGCCGTCGTCCGTCTCCACGACGATGTAGGCGTTGTGAACCTGGAAAAACGAGCGCACTCCCGGCGTCGCCTGGATTTCCGCGGAAGGCGAGGCGGGCGAGGCGGAGCGTTGCGGCGTCGTGAAGGACGGAAAGCGCGGCGTCTGCGATTCCGTTCTCCCCTGCCGGGCGAAAAAATCGCGCATGGATTGCGTTACGCGCCCTCTCCAGTCGCCGCCTTCCCGCGCCGGCGCCTGGCCGGTCTGGGCAAGAGGAGCATGTCCTACTCCCGCGAGGATGTCCTGCACCGACGCGCGCAACTGGTTCATCACCAGCGATGAATCCCGGAACCGCACCTCGGCCTTGGTCGGATGCACGTTGACGTCGAACTCCCGCGGGTCCATGTCAAGGAACACGAAAGCGACCGGGCTGCGCCCGCTCATCACGTAGTCGGCGTACGCCGCCTTCAGCGCGCCGAAAACCACGCGGTCCTTTATCGAACGGCTGTTAAGATAGATATACTGCATGCGCGTGTCCCTTCGCGTGAGGGACGGCGGCGCGAGATAGCCGGAGATGGTGAGTTTCTGCGTGTGCGATTCCAGCGGGATGAGCGAGTCCGCGATGTCGTCGCCGAAGAAGGTCCGTATCCTGTCCGCCAGTTTGTCTGAATCGAGCAGGAGAAAGACGCGCTTGCTGTTGTGGATGAGTTCAAACTTGATGTTGCAGTGCGCCATCGCGATGCGGGTAACGATATCGGTGATGTGCGTCATCTCCGCGGATTGACTGCGCATGAATTTCAACCGTACGGGCGTGTTGAAGAAAAGATTGCGCACGGCGACGCTTGTCCCCTGCGCGCAGCCTTTTTCGCGGACTTCGCCGAGTTTTCCGCCGCTTATCTCGATTTCGTGTCCGGTCTCCGCGCCGCGCGCGCGGGAAACGATGGAAGCGCGCGAAACCGCGCCGACGCTGGGCAGAGCCTCGCCGCGAAAACCCATCGTGGTTATGTACATCAGGTCTTCGGGCTGGGCAAGTTTGCTTGTAGAGTGGCTATGGAACGCCAGCGCCACGTCCTCCCGGTCCATGCCATAGCCGTTGTCGGAAACGCGGATGAGTTTCGCGCCGCCTTCTTCAACCTCGACGACGATTTCCGTCGCCTGAGCGTCGATGCTGTTCTCAATGAGTTCCTTCACCACGGAGGCGGGCCGCTCGATAACCTCCCCGGCGGCGATTTTGTTAATGACCGTGGCGGGAAGCAGTTTTATGCGGGGCATGGGCTACTCAATATCAATGGTAATCTTGGTTGAGTGCCCGGCCTGAACGGCGTATGCCTTAACCGTCGGCATGCCGTTTTCCGACAGGGCGACAATGAACAGGACGACATCGTGATCGGGGAACGAGTCCACGTCGGTCTGCGTGGGCTGGTCAGTGCGCGCATGAGCGCGGAAGATGCCGAGCAGTTTGTGGCCGCGCTCTTTTATCTCGCGCCTCAACCGGAAAGCCTCGGAAGGATCGGGCAGGGACGACTCGTCCTGAAACGATTGCATCTTGTACATCACTTCAATGGCCTCGCCCGGCCCGGCAAGGTACCCGTAAGCCTCCATGGGCCCTGCCTGGAGACAGTGAAAGAGCATCTCGTAGAATACGTCCTTCTTGATTGTGACGCGCATGATTAGACGTAGACCCGGCGGAAAGCCCCGGACTAGCGCGCCCGCGCGCATCCGTGGTCCGTGGCAATCCTCTCAATTTCCTCGCGGGAATATCTGCACCCCCTGCCCGCGCCGGGGCACCGGGCGGCAATCCCCCTCCACTCGTCCTCGCTCCCGAGGTTCCCCAGCCAGAACGGCCAACTGGCGCATTGAGCGGGACGGACTTCGTACACGCGGCAGCCATTCTCGTACATCACGCAGTCGCCGTTGGGCTTTTCCTTCAGGCTTTTCCTCGCGCCGACATCTTTCACGTAGCGGGCGCGGAATTCCTGGACCGCCGTGTCAATCAGTTTCGCCATGCGCTCGACGTCGGCGTCGGTGATCCATATATTTCCTTCCTCGCCGCCGCAACACGCGCCGCAGCGGGCGCACTCGAAACGCAGGCCGTCCGCATACCATGATGTTTTCTTCGCGCGGGCCATGACTCACTGGCGCTTCTACTTTTCGTCCAGCGGCTCAACGACGACGCGGTGGTCCTTGAAATACTTGACGGTCTTTTCGATTTCCGTCTTCATGCCGCGCAACTCAAGGGCCATGAGGCAGTCCTTGTCGTTGATTGTGGCGGCGCGGATTACGGTAACCACCTTGAACATCTGGCCGACGTTGTAAATCAGGGGGTCGCTCACCGCTTCGCGCGGAAAACGCATGTTGAACACTCTGGAAATCTGGTCTTCAGCCACGGCAGTTCTCCGTATAGCCGGAAGGATGGAAGGTAAAATCACGGGATAAATGTACCACTTGAACGGCGGAAAGTCAAATGTGCCGCCCGCGGACATGGTGCGCGAAATGCGGCCTGGCGTGATTCACCAAATGCGTCAGCCACCGCCGACGAGTTTCACTCCGGCATTGTAGGCTTCCGTCATCGCGCGGCTGTCCTTCCTGAACGCGCCGATCTTGGCCATGCCGGGGAAGCCGATTTGCGCCGCCACTTTCATGTGAACGGAAAAATATCCGGACCAGTATTCCACTTCCTGCCGCCCGGCGCCTTCACTGCTCGCGGCCCAGAGCATGGCGACGACGGCCTTCTTGCCGGGCCTCATGCGGCTCTTGAAGTTTTCGTCGATGTACGGATAAAGCCGGTCGAGGAAGCACTTCATCTGTCCCGTGACGCGCCCCATGTAAATCGGCGAGGCGATGACGAGGCAATCGGCCTCGTCGATTTTCTTGTAGTATGGCGTGAAGGCGTCAACGTGGGCGCAGACGCCGGTCTTGCGGCAGGATTCCATCGCCTGGCAGCCGTCCATTTTCAATGCGTTGAGATTGACCTTCTCGACCGCGACCTGTTTTGTCCTGGCCCCCGCGAGTATCTGGTCAATCATATCATCCGTGTTGCCGCCTATCCTGGGGGAACCGTTGAACGCAAGTATCTTAATCACGCTCGCTCCTTTGGCCACAAAGCCGGCCCTTTATCAGTTGTTTCATGAGACGGATGCTCTCGGATTCTGCGATTATACTTGACGTTCCAGCGCGCTGCAATAGAATATGCCTTTTGCGCGCCGGCGCTGAGTCGCCGGTATTTTCATCTTATTTGGGTCGTACCGCAAATGGCATATTTCGTAGGAATAGACGTAGGATCCCTGTCCACGGACGGCGTACTGCTCGATGAGGCCCAACACATCCTCGCCGAGGTCGTCATGCCCACCGGCTCCAACATGGCGCAGGCCGCGCACATTGCGCTGGTGAACATCCTCGACCGCGCCAACGTCCCCAGCAGCCAGGTCGAAAACGTTACCGCCACCGGCTACGGAAGAAACACCGTCCGCTTCGCCACGAAAACCTCCAGCGAGGTGATTTGCCACGCACGCGGCGCGCGGCATCTTTTCCCCGAAGCCACGCTCGTCATCGACATCGGCGGCCAGGACACCAAGGCCATCGCGCTCTCGCCAGCGGGACGGGTCGAGGATTTCGTCATGAACGACAAGTGCGCCGCAGGCACCGGCAGGTTCCTCGAAGTCATGGCGCGCTCGCTCGACGTTCCGCTTGAGGAAATGGGCCAACGCGGCCTCCGCGCGGAACGCCAGGCGATAATAAACAGCACGTGCACCGTCTTCTCCGAGTCCGAGGTCATATCACTCCTCTCAAAGGGCACGCCCGTTGACGAGATAATCGCCGGACTTCATTACGTCGTGGCGTCGCGGATAGTCGGCATGCTCAGTTCGTTCAAACCCGCCAAACACCACGAAAATCGCCTGCACTCAGTCGTCGTGTGCGGCGGCGTGGCGAACAACCGCGGAGTGGTCCACGAAATCGAGCAGAAAGTGGGCGTGAAAGCCTCGGTGCCTCAGAACCCTCAGACCGTCGGCGCTCTCGGCGCGGCGCTTATCGCCTCCGAGACCGTTCTGAAGGCGGGGGATTCGCCGAAAAGCAAAAAATAGTGTAAGGAATGCGCCGCCGACGCAAGGGTCAGACGCCAAAGAGGACCCCGACCTTTCATTTATACAAATTTGAGGAATGTCGGGGAACGGGAGGGGTCTGACCCCCGTATCTGTCCAACCTGATGGCCGCTTGAAATGAATGTCGTCAACGTCAACTTGCGCACGCGGGGCTACTGGATAGGGATAGAAGCGGGGCTTCTCTCCCAGCGGCTGACGCTCCCGGAAAAATACGGAAAATGCGCGGTCATCACGGACGCCACGGTTGACGCCGTTTGCGGCGACGCGGCCCGCAAAGCGCTCGCGGCTTCCGGCTCGCAGATTGCCACCTTCGCAATAAAGCCCGGCGAACAGAGCAAGAAACTCGCCACCATCGAATCCCTCACGCAAAAACTGCTCGACGCCGGCATAGAGCGGCGCGATATCATCATCGCTCTCGGCGGCGGCGTGGTCGGCGACATCGCCGGCTTCCTCGCCGCGACCTACATGCGCGGAATCGACTACATCCAGGCGCCGACCTCGCTCATCGCGCAAATCGATTCCAGCATCGGCGGCAAAACCGGCGTCAACCTGGCCGACGCGAAAAACATCATCGGCGCGTTTCACCATCCCATCACCGTGCTCATCGACCCGACCGTCCTGAAGACCCTGCCACGCCGCCATTTCAACAACGGCATGGCCGAAGCCGTCAAGACCGCCGCAATCGGCGACGCGAGGCTCTTTGCGTTCATCGAAAAAAACGCCGCGCAAATAAAGCGGCTGGAGCCACGGACGCTGGAACATCTCATCGGCGAGTGCTGCCGCATCAAGGCGGGCGTCGTCAGCAAGGACGAGCGCGAAACGGGCCTCCGCGCCGTCCTCAACTTCGGCCACACCGTCGGCCACGCCGTCGAGTCCGCCTCCGGCTACAAACTGCTCCACGGCGAGGCCGTTGCCATCGGCATGGTTGCCGCGTCGCGGATAGCCGAGAAACTCGGCCTCGCTTCTTCCGATACGACGAAGAGGCTTGCCGCGCTGCTCAAGGAATTCAGCCTGCCGACGGATTTGAAGCGCCTGAAGGCGCTCAGCCCCGGCAAAATCATGGCCGCGCTGGAGCACGACAAGAAAATTTTCCGCGGCGGGCTTACTTTCATCCTGCCGCAAAGAATCGGCAGCGTCGTCATACGCCGCGACGTGCCGCAGGTCCTGGTCAAACAAATTCTCGGAAAAATGAAATGACCCCGGACGACAGCATCGAAGCCGCGCTCATCCTCAACATGATCCCCGGCCTCGGCTCGCGCAGTTTCCTCAAACTCAAGGAAACGCTCGGCTCCGCGGAAGCGGTCTTAAGCGCCTCCGCTACGGCGCTGCGCAAAGTGCCCGGCATCCGCGCCGAACTCGTCAAGCGCATCGTGGAACTCCGCGACTCGCTCAACGTCGGGCAGGAAATCGAACTTGCGAAAAAATGCGGCGCGCGCATCGTGCCGTTCTGGGGCGAGGAATACCCGGAGCAACTCCGCCAAATCCACAGCCCGCCAATCGTCCTCTACGTCAAGGGCGAACTGCAAAAGACCGACGCGCTCGCCGTGGCAATCGTCGGCGCACGCAGGTGCAGTCTCTACGGGCGAAACCAGTCGGAGCAAATCGCCTTCCAACTCGCCGCGCGAGGATTTTGCATCGTCAGCGGCATGGCGCGCGGCATCGACGCCGCGGCGCACGAGGGCGCGCTCAAGGCCGGCGGGCGCACGATTGCCGTCCTCGGCACCGGACTCGCCAACATTTACCCACGCGAACACAGGGAACTCGCGGAGAAAATCAGCGCACACGGCGCGCTCGTGAGCGAACTGCCCATGGCCACGCCCGTTGACGGCCGCAACTTCCCGCCGCGCAACCGCATCATCAGCGGCCTTTCGATGGGCGTGCTCGTCATCGAGGCCGCGGCGAAGAGCGGCTCGCTCATCACCGCGCAGTGGGCGCAGGAGCAGAACCGCGATGTCTTCGCGCTCCCCGGCAAAATCGACAGTCCGCTTTCCATCGGCCCGCATCGGCTCATCCGCGACGGCGCGCGAATCATCACGTGCGTCGAGGACATCCTTGAGGAATTCGGCCAGGTCGGCAAGATAATGGACGACTCCGGGGCGCAGCAGATGCTCTTCGACAAGCAGGTCGAGGGCCTCAACGACCGCGAGCGGCAGATATTCGAGGTCTTGGAAAAGGACGAGGCGAAAAGCATCGACGACCTCGCCGACGAATTGAAACTCCCCGTCTCCGAGATTTCCTCTACCCTCACGATTCTCCAAATCCGCAAGATGGTCAAGGACACCGGCGGCCGCAACTTCGTCCGCTGCTGAAAAATGAAACCACAGATTTCACAGATTGCACAGATTTTGTGTATTTGATTTCGCCACGGCTTGCCCGCCTCCGGCGGGATGGCCACTGATGCACACAGATAATCTGCGACCGGGAAAAGACAAAAGATAAAATCATTGAGGTGCTGCAGACAAAATAATAATGAACCTTTTGCCCCGTTTGCTGTTTTATTTGCCGACGGGATTAATGACAGCATTCTTGGGGCATCTATGAAATACCTTATCGTCATCGCCATCTGCGCCTCCTTTGCCGCGGGCTGCAAATCGGTTTCGCAAGTCACTCTCACCGGTCAACCGTCATGGTTTCACCTGGAAACGGATTACAGCAGGCCGCACCACGAGGAAACGGAGCCGCCTCCTCTTTCGTTTGAGCCGTATCCTTTCTGGTTCTGCGCCTTTGACAAATGGGTTGACGAGGCGACGATGAAGGCGTACGTAGAGGAGCATCGCATAAAGTATCACGGCTCCATACCAGGCACTTATGAGAAAAACGGCTTATTCGGGATTCAGTCCGAACTGCCTCACCCCGCGAGACTGGAGGATGTGCCGCTTGACGACCGGGGAGTAACGCTGTCCTTCCGTATCACGCCCACAAGTGATCCGGCGATTCTCGTCTTCGATTTGACTCTGCACAGCACGGGGCGGACGGTGTGGCGCGAGGGAGAGAAGGACGCCGCCGGGCTATTCCTGTTCGCGTTGTTCGCTGACGGCAAGGCGGTCAAGATTGAGCGCTTTTCCCGCGAAGAATGCGGCACTGGGGATCCCGCTCCCGCCCCGGTGGTATTTCTGCGCAAGAATGAAACGAGAACCATCACACTCAAGGTTGATGCCTCCAGCATTGACGGGCTTCCTGCGGTTTCGCACTCGAAAACACTCCACGTTGTGGCGGCGTTTTCGGAACGGCGTAGTGATATCTACATAGACGAGTCGAAGCCGCATGTCAGCATCCGTAAGGGACCGATGCACCTTGAGATGCCCCCGTCCGAGGATGGCAAGCCGCACAAGCAGGTACTCGTCCGAAGCAACGCGGTGGTACTGAAGTGGAACGGAAAGGCGTGGGAGCCGGTGAAGCAATAGGTTCACAGCCGAGGGCGGCTGTGCCACATTCACTTCCTTGACCAGCGCAACAAGCGCAGGCCGGCGGAGAGTTTGCCCGTGAGTTGCGGGAGGTTGCGGATTGAGAAGATTTCCTTGATGAGCCGCGAGGAATTGCGCGCGGTCTGCGACAAGGAAAAGACAAAAGAAAAAATCCTTGCGGCTCTGCGGGAATAGCGTTGTTCCGTACCGCGCCGAATGATGTTGCCGCATTACGGAAACAGGCTCGTCTATTCCCCTGCAACGGCTACCAGCCTCCATAGGCGACAAACGACTTTGTGAGGCCAAGCACTTTTTCCTTATATATTTTCGCGCCTGGGAACAGTTCGCTCAGCGCCTTCCGCGTCAGAAGGTGAACATCCGTCGCCGCCTCACGGGCTGCCTCCTTTGTCGATCGCTTGTAAACCCATCCCATCTCGAAATGGTACAGGAGAAACGCCTTCCACGCCACCGGAAGAAACTGAAAGAAAGGAAAAAGGTAATGAGGCTCAAGGGGAAAGTAGTAATTGGGCGTCTGCACAAAATACCGCTTGCCCACGCGCATTATCTCCGCGGCCATCCTGGCCTGCCGGCTGCGGTCTCCCACGTGCTCAATAACGGAGTTCGAGAAGGCGACATCGAACTCCTTGTCTTGAAAGAGCGGCATTTCGGTGGCGTCGCCGACAACGCAGGTAAGATTCGGCAAAGATGTCCGTCTCTCTTTCACATTGAGCAGCACAATACTTAGCCCCGGAACCATTCCCATCTGTTCCCAGAATTCGGGAGTCCCGCCCACGTCGAGCACTCTGACAGGGGGAGGAAGCGGCTGGACAAGTTTCAGGAAAAACGAAAACCTTTTTCTGCGAAATCTGTTCGCGATGGAATTCGGTTTGAATACGTTCGACAAACCTTTCAAAAAGGCTGGCATATCTGTTCCTTAACAAGCCGCATTACGCTAAAACGCCCTAACATCCCAAACATTTAATAATACATTTCCCGCCGCAGGCCGTCAATAAGTCCGCATGCAACTGATGAAACGCGTCTCGGCAGAAGTGACCAGACCGGTTACTTGCGGGACCAGCGGGCGCCCTTGGCGCCTTCTTTCCTTTTATGGAATTCAGGGCTTCCTTGACCATGACAGAAGTTTCACTCCAGCCGCCAGTTTGCCCTTGAGTTGCGGGAGGCTGCGGACGGAGAAGATTTCCTTGAACAGCCGCGAGGGGCGCAGGTAGAAGCACCGGTGCGCTTCGCGCAGGATGTCGCGGAGGCGCTGCTCGTCCCAGTTCTCGCTGATTATCGCCGGGCGCTTGAGGTCCTTGTCCAGCGGGTTCTGCGCATCCACCTCGTGATACCAGCCCTTCGCAATCGCGTCGTCGTATATCGGCGTGTTCGGAAACGGCGACAGCACGCTGAACTGCGCGTAGTCGGCCTTCAACTCCAGCGCGAAATCTATCGTGCGCCGCGCGTCCTCATGCGTCTCCACCGGAATGCCGAGGATGAAATATCCCATCGTCCTGATACCAGCCTTGCGCGTGGCGGCAAATGCGGCGCGCGCCATGTCGGGCGTGGTGCCTTTGTTGAGGTAGTCAAGGCCGTGCTGGTTTGCGCTCTCCACGCCGTAGGCGATCATCGAGCATCCCGCGCGCTTCATCAGCGCAAGCATTTCGTCATCAACAATGTTCACGCGGCCTTCGCATTTCCAGTCGATGTTCACGTTGCGTTTTATGACGCCTTCGCAGAATTCCTTCACGCGCTTTTTGTCAACGGTGAACAGGTCGTCGTAGATGATGATGGAATGCACGCCGTATTTGCCGACGATTTCATCGACCTCGGCGAGGATGTTCTCCGCGCTGCGCGCGCGCCATTTGGAGGTGAAGGTCGACTTGTCGCAGAAGGCGCAGCCGTAGGGGCAGCCGCGCGAGGTGAACATCGTGGTGACGCGCCCGCCGCGACCAAGCGCGTAGCGGTAGCGGTCGTTGGGCAGCAAGTCCCGCGCGGGAAACGGCAGAGTGTCGAGGTCAGGAATGAGGTCGGCCGCGTCGTTGAGTTTGCCCTTCGTGATGACGCCCGGAAGGCCGGACGGGTCGCCGCCGCTCTCAAGGGTTCTCACGACGTTTGCAAAGGCGATTTCGCACTCGCCGTACATCGCGAAATCAATTTCCGGCGCTTGCTCGAAAACCTTCTCCTTGAACGCGGAAACGTGCGCGCCGCCGAAAACGAGATATTTGCAGTGTGGCCGCGCAATCTTAAGCGCGCGGAGCGAATTGTCCACGACGGGCGTCATGCCGGTAACGCCGATGAGTTCCGCTTTGGCTTCGGCCACGCGGGTTGCGAAGGCGTCCCAGTCGAGTTGCAGCGCGAACGCGTCGAGGACGGCGACGTCGTGCCCCTCGCGCCGGAGCGTTGCGGCGAGATACGCCAGCCCCAGCGGCGGGACCACGATGGTCTCGTATTCAATCGTTCGCGGCGGAGGTTGTATGAGAAGGATCTTCAATTACGCTTTTTGTCGGACCTATAGGGCCTATAAGACCTATAAGACAAGTCGATCATTTTTTCAAAGCGAGTTCGCGCGCGGAAATCGCGAAGCGCCTGAGCAGTTGCCGGACTTCGCGCGGAGAAAGTTTCGCGCTCTTCCACACTGCGGAGCGGCGCTTAAGCATCCTCGGCAGGCGCACAAGCGCGGAGAGGTACGCCTTGACAAGGACCCAGATGAGCGAGAGCGCCCCGTGGCCTTTCGTGAATTCTCCGGCGGCGCCTTTGCCGCTGAGCGCGCCATAGGCCTGCAATACTAAACGTTTGAGCGTATACCACGGACTTAACAGGAGCATTGACAGCGGCAAACATTTCAGCGCGACGAATATCCGGTTCCGCTCCACGAGAAACGCCTTGAGCGGCGAGTATTCGCCCGCCGTCATGGAATACTTATGATACGCCACCGCCGTCGGCACGTACCAGCAGCCCCACCCCGCGATGCGAGCGCGCAGGCCGATGTCCGTGTCGTCGCCATAAGCGAAGAAGTCCTCGTCGAAAAGGCCGATACGGTCGAACATCTCCCTGCGGTAAAGCGCCGCGCAGCCGCTTGGGAAAAGGGCCTCGGCGGGCGTGTCGTAGCGGCCGTCGTCCTTCTCAAGCCGCGCGTGGCCGCGGTTCAGCCCGTCTGGATAAAACAGGTGCCCGATGTTGTCGATGGCCTCGCGGTCGGCGTAATTGAGAATCTTGGATGCGAACATGCCGACGGGCCGGTGCTCGCCGCCGCGCACGGGAGTGGTAATTTCCCAGCCGGGCATTCCGCCGCCGTAGGCGCGGTCTTCGAGTCCCTCGATTTTCAGGCGGACGTTCTGCTTGTTCCACGGCAACCGCGAGGCGGAGGCGCGCTCTTCATCGGCCTCGGCGGCCTTGACCAGTTCCTCAAGCCAGTGCTCGTCGGGGACGGCGTCGTTGTTGAGAAGCGCGATGTATTTTCCGCGCGCCTGTTTCATGCCGATGTTGTTCGCCACGCCGAAGCCGAGGTTTTTCTCCTGCGGCAGGACGGTCGCGAAGCCGGAATAATTTTCGCGGATAAAATCGACGGAGCCGTCGGCCGAGCCGTTGTCAACGACGACGACCTCGAACTCGCGGAAGGTCTGTCTCTTCAGCGCGTCGAGGCATTCGGCCAGCAGATGCCTGCCGTTCCAGTTTGCGATGATGACAGATACCGTGGGCATTCGTCCTCTCAATTCAGGAAACCGCCACTACTATATTTCGGCATTATATCAAACGAATGAGGCAAAAAAAGAAGGCGGCCTTTTTTGAGGCCGCCTTTGAAGCCACACTGCGATGGGCACAGAGACGCTATACTCACCTTGTCTGGTACTGCCGAAGCGCTTCAGGATGTGACTGGAAGTACGACAATGCTGACACGCCGATTATTACCAGGATGCCGATAACAACCACCCCGATAATACCCATGACCAGTCCCGCTACTGCCATGCCCTTGCCAGCCGCTTGTCCCTTGTTGCACTTGGAAATGGAAAGTGCGCCAAGAATGATCGCGATGACACCGCAGGGGATGGCGACATACCATATAAAGCAGATAACGAGTGAGACAATTCCCAATACCAGTGAAGCGATTGCCATGCCCTTGGGTAGCGGGGCTCCCGGCATGCCCTGTGGCGGGCCGTATCCTGGAGGCGGCGGGCCGTAACCCTGAGGCGGTTGCTGTGGGGGCGGGGGGCCGTAACCTTGAGGGGGCTGTTGTGGCGGTGGGTTATAGTTCATGTGCTTTCTCCTCCAATTCCAAGAATTAAGTTGCGCTGATATTCCGAAAACGCAGATAGGATACACCACCAACGTGGCAAAAATCAAATTTTTTTTGATAAATCTTGCAAAATCGGGAATTCCCTCGAATCCGCGCCCTCGGCAAGCAACAGGACGCCCGCGAGAGGATATCGTCGTGGTCGCGTGCCCGCCGAAACATCAGCGACTGAGCACTAGTTGCCGGATCCCACGAACACAATTCGGAGCCACTCGCCTATCTTCGGCGACCATTTCACGACAGTGGGCGAGAAGACGACGGCCACCATGCTCATCAACTTGATGAGGATGTTGAGAGAGGGGCCGGACGTATCCTTGAACGGATCGCCTACCGTATCGCCCACGACCGCGGCCTTGTGGTTCTGGGAACCCTTGCCGCCGTACTGGCCGCCCTCGATATATTTCTTCGCGTTGTCCCAGGCGCCGCCGGCGTTGGCCATGAAGATCGCAACGGCAAAGCCCGCTACAAGGCCGCCCATCAGCAATCCCATCACTCCGCCCACGCCGAGTATCAAACCCGTGAAAACCGGAGCGGCAAGCGCCAGCAGAGACGGGATCATCATCTCGCGCTGCGCGCCCCTTGTGCTGATAGCCACGCATGAAGCATAGTCGGCTTTCGCCGTGCCTTCCATCAGGCCGGGGATGGCCTTGAACTGCCTGCGCACTTCCTCAACCATCTTGCTTGCCACGCGTCCCACCGCCTGCATCGTCATCGAGCAGAACAGGAACACCATCATCGCGCCTATGAACCCGCCCACAAAAAACTTGGGGTTCAGGATATCGATGCGGTACTCTCTCGTCAAGTCGGTAAGGCTCTGGCCGTCGATCTGCGCCCTGGTCCAGGAGTGCGTGGTGATCTCGGTGGTGATGACGGCTATGCCGTCAGCGGCGTGCCGTGCCGCGATGATCATGGCGTTGCGCACTTCTTCCAGGTACGCCGCAATCAGCGCCAGGGCGGTGAGGGCCGCGGAGCCTATCGCGAATCCCTTGCCCGTCGCGGCGGTGGTATTGCCGAGGCTGTCCAGCGCGTCGGTTCGCTTGCGGATTTCCGGGCCGAGGTGGCTCATCTCAGCGTTGCCGCCCGCGTTGTCCGCTATCGGGCCGTACGCGTCGGTCGCCAGCGTTATGCCCAGCGTAGCCAGCATGCCCACTGCGGCGATGGCGATGCCGTATAGACCTATCGACAGGCCGTCCTGCGTGAAACCGCCCGGAACAGCAAATGCCACGATAATCGCCGCGGCCACCAGAAGCACCGGGAACGCGGTCGATTTCATCCCCACCGCAAGCCCGGCAATAATAACGGTCGCCGGGCCGGTCGTTGATTGTCCCGCGATGCCCTTAGTAGGCGAGTAGTCGGCCGACGTGTAATACTCCGTTGACTTGCCTATCAGCACTCCGGCAATCAAACCCGCCACGATACTGGCAAACACGCCGATGTATTCCCGGCCAAGCAGCAGCCAGGTCGCCAAGCCTGACGTAACGATGATGATGCCGGTGGCCACGTAAATTCCGTTGCTCAGAGCGCCCAGCAACTGTTTTTGGGTCGCGCCTTCCCGCGTCTTGACGACGAATATGCCGAGGATCGACGCAACGATCCCGGCGGCGGCGATTATCATGGGCAGAAGGATAGCGCGGAACATCATGTCCATCCGATGCTGATCGTCCAGCCCGCTCATGGCGAAAAAGGCCGAAGCGCCCAGCGCCGCGGTCGCGAGGATGGAACCGCAGTAACTCTCGTAAAGGTCCGCGCCCATGCCCGCCACGTCGCCCACGTTGTCGCCCACGTTGTCCGCGATGGTGGCGGGGTTGCGCGGGTCGTCCTCCGGGATGCCCGCCTCAACCTTTCCCACAAGGTCCGCGCCCACGTCCGCGGCCTTCGTGAAGATGCCGCCGCCCACGCGAGCGAAGAGCGCCTGAAGGCTCGCGCCAATGCCGAACGAAAGCATCGTCACCGTCACGTCCTTCATGTTCTCCAGGCCCCAGAAATCCCCGAGGCCGACGGCCATGAACAGGTTGCATATCCCAAACCATGCCGCAATGTCCAGCAGACCGAAGCCCACCACGACAAGTCCCATGACCGCGCCGCTGCGAAAGGCTATCCTGAGGCCCCTGTCAAGGCTTTCGCGGCAGCCCTGCGCCGTGCGATTGTTGGCCTGCGTGGCGGTCTTCATGCCAAGATAACCGCACAGACCGGAGAAGAACCCGCCGGTCAAAAAGGCGAACGGCACAAGCTTGGGCAGGGTCCCAAGCCCAAAGGAGAGTATTGCGAAGATAATCGACATGATGATGAACACAATGCCGACCACCGTGTACTGTCTCTTGAGATATGCATACGCGCCCTCGCGGACGTACTTGGAGATCTCCTTCATCCTGTCCGTGCCTTCATCGCACTTCAACATATAGCGGTAGAACCTGTATGCGAAATACAGCGCCACCACGGCGCCCACCGGCGCCAGAATCCATACCAGCCAAAGCCACGGCGACGCGGTTACTCTCCCGCCATCCGCGGCGAATGCCGGCCCGCTCGTCGCCAGCAGCAGGCCGCCGCCCGCCGAAATGCCGAGCAGGTGCTTTTTCCAGTCATTCAGTTTTAACATTGTTCCTCCTTCGTCATTTGCGTTCAGCAAAAAACGAATCAAGAAAAAATTATTCGGGTGCGCATGCGTGCCGGTCTGTGCCTTCGCACTCTCACACCCCTATTTCTTCCGCCGGTCCAGCGCCGGCGGATTATTGCGCTTCGCCGCGCGCCCCCGTTCCCGCGATGTTCTGTCACCGTCCTCATGTTGCATGCAATAATCAAGAGGGAGTGGACTGGTCGCGCGCGCACCTGTCCGGGAGCGTTCGCTGCTGCAACGGGCGACTATCTAGTCTATCGCAGAATCCTCTTTCTCCGGCGTGTGCTTCTTCAGGCGGTTCGCTGTCCCCGCATGCGGGCGCCGCGTGAATCGAATTCGGAAAAGTATATCAATCATATCGCGACTTGCAAGCATTTTACGCCTTTCAGTCTCCAAAATCGCCCCGGCCCGGCCCCCGATTTCTACACTTGGTCGAGGGCTTACGATTCGTCCATGTGCGCGCACGCCCGCGCTGGAATCGCTTAAGGCAAAAAGGCCCATCCCTCAAGAGAAGGGCCTTTTCGTAACCACCGTAATCGCAAGGAGTTATGTCGAGGTTCTTTTCGTGAAATTGAGCAGCCCGCCGGCCAGCATTATGTCAATCTGCCGGTCCGTCAGCGGATGCTTCAGCATAATCTCTTTGCCGTTCGTCACGTTCACGGCCTTAAGCGTATCGCCTTTGCGCAATCCGTCACGCACGCCCTCGATGCGCAGTTTATCGCCGAAGTTCACCGCGCCGTAATCCGCCTCGTTCGCAAACGTCAGCGGCAGGATGCCGAAGTTGATGAGATTGGCAAGATGGATTCGCGCGAAAGACTTCACGATGACGGCCTTCACGCCCAGGTACATCGGCGCAAGAGCCGCGTGCTCGCGCGACGAGCCTTGCCCGTAGTTCTGCCCGCCGACGATGAACCCGCCGCCCTTCTCCTTGGCGCGCTTCGGGAAATCCTTGTCAACCGACTCGAATACATACTCGGAAATCTTCGGCACGTTCGAGCGCAGCGGCAGTATTTTCGCGCCCGCCGGCATGATGTGGTCGGTCGTGATGTTGTCCTGAACTTTTATGAGCGCCTGTCCTTCAAGGACATCCGGCATCTCCGGCGCAAGCGGCAGCGGCGCGATGTTCGGGCCGCGAATGATTTCCACCTTGTCCGGGTTCTTCGCGGGCTTGAGAATCATGGTGTCGTCGATGAGGAAGCGCTTGGGCATCGCGATCTTCGGCGCGGCCTTGCCGAGTTTGCGCGGGTCTGCGAAAGCGCCCTTTATCGCGGTGGCCGCGGCGGTCTCGACGCTGGTCAGATACACGCCGGCGGTCTTCGTTCCGGAGCGCCCTTCAAAGTTGCGGTTAAACGTGCGGACGCTCGCGGCGTTGCTCGGCGGCGCGAAGCCCATGCCGATGCACGGGCCGCAGGTGTTCTCTAGAATTCTCGCCCCCGCCTCCACGAGGTCGGCAAGCGCGCCGTTCTTTGCTATCATCTCCATCACCTGCCGCGAACCGGGCGAAATGCCCAGCGATACGTTGGGGCTGATGTGCCTGCCCTTCAGTATTTTCGCCACTGTCATGAGGTCGCGGTAGGAAGAGTTCGTGCAGGAGCCGATAGCGACCTGGTCAACCTTCGTGCCTTCCAGTTCCTTCACAGTCTTCACGTTGTCCGGGCTGTGCGGGCAGGCGACAAGCGGCTCGATTTTGGAAAGGTCAAGTTCAATTACTTCGTCGTACTGCGCGCCGTCGTCCGCGGCGAGGCTCTTCCAGTCCTTCGCGCGGCCCTGCGCGGTGAAGAACGCCTTCGTCACTTCGTCGGACGGAAACACGCTTGTCGTCGCGCCGAGTTCCGCGCCCATGTTGGTAATGGTGGCGCGCTCGGGGACGGACAGCGTTTTGACGCCCGGTCCGGCGTATTCAAAGACCTTGCCCACCCCGCCCTTCACGGTGAGGCGGCGAAGGAGTTCAAGGATGACGTCCTTCGAAGAGACCCAGGGCGAAAGTTTGCCTGTGAGGTTGACCTTCACGACCCTGGGCATGTTCAGGTAAAACGACCCGCCGCCCATTGCGACCGTAACGTCAAGGCCGCCCGCGCCGATGGCCATCATGCCCGCGCCGCCCGCAGTGGGGGTGTGGCTGTCGGAGCCGAGCAGCGTCTGGCCCGGGCGCGTGAACCGCTCAAGGTGAACCTGGTGGCAGATGCCGTTGCCGGGGCGCGAGAACAGTATGCCGTATTTCGCGGCGACGCTCTGGAGGTACAAATGGTCGTCGGGGTTTTCAAATCCCGTCTGGAGCGTGTTGTGGTCAACGTAACTGACTGACAACTTCGTCTTGACCCTTTTGAGGCCCATCGCCTCGAACTGCAGGTAGGCCATGGTTCCCGTGGCGTCCTGCGTGAGGGTCTGGTCGATGCGGATGCCGATTTCGCCACCGGGCTTCATTTCGCCGGAGACGAGATGGCCGGAAAGGATTTTCTGGACAATGTTCATTTTCATGACATTCAAGTCCCGAAAAAGGGTGATAAGAATGCGGCCGTTTCCCTACACACGGGGAAACCGGGCCGTATGAAGGCGGGTATTCTATCGAAGCGCATATCCGAGGGCAAGCAAATTCCCCGCCTCGACGTGCTCGTATGTGTCGTGTTTTGGTCCCCCAATCCCGCCGGATCCAGACAAGAGGGTCAGGTACGATTACGGAGCGCAGCCCCGATATTTATGCGCCTTTGGCGCATTCCTTATTATCATTACAAATGAAAGATCGGGGCCAGCTCGTAGATTGTACCTGACCCACCTGTCCCGACATTCCGCATTATCATAAAGGAAGGTCGGGACATTGTCTGACCCTGGCGAAGACGGAAAAGCGCCCACCTTGTAGAATGGACCCGGTCCACAAACTCAGTTCGCCCCGGCTCGTAGAATACGCATTTGCCCCCATTCCGCTCCGAAACAGCGCGCCTTTTTGTGAGACTTTCCGGGATTTTTGGCACAAATGTGGCACAATGTACCGGATTGTCTCACTTTCGAGCATTTTCATTATCCCTGGCCGCATCAGACCTTACGACTTTCAAAAAGCCGCTGTCCCGGAAATTCCCGGCACTTTCACGCCTTGCCATTGCCACATTGTACTTTCAGCCGCTGCTTGCCCGCACTTCGAAGGTTTACCAGCACGCCGGAGGCGTGTAAACCTCCGGCTGGCGGGTGAACCTTAGGCGAGCCACAAAGAAAAAATTTTCATTTTTCGTTTGCTTCATATTCGACGGATCGCCCCGAAACCCGCGCCCGGCGCGGGAATAAATTGTACCCGGTACAATTATTTTCCCATTTTCCTCCTTCATCCTTCATTATTCATCCCTCATCCCTAACCACCCCGCCCTGACACCCGACACCGTGCCCAGCACACCGTATGGTGTGTGCGCATACCGAAGTATACCCTGTCAAACCCCGAATGTCAAGCGCTTTCTGAAAAATTCGTTAAATTTTTTTGCCACGAAGACGCTAAGGCACCAAGATAATATTTTAGATTTACCCACAAAATCTTTGTGTCTTTGTGACTTTGTGGTGAATTCCGGGCGGGATAACCGCAGGGCGCGTGCTGAGTTTGCGGGTCATGCGATGCGCGGCTGGTCTGGCCCCGAACGCAAAATCGGGGCCACTGTCGAAAGTTCTGGCACTGGCGCATTCTACGCGCTATAATAAATCGCCTGTTGAACTGACATCGGAAAAGCGAATGACAAACCGGAGGAAGAGATGAGAAGAGCATACGTCGTTTTCCTGCTGCTTCTTGCCGCGCCTTTCGCCGTGGCCGGCTGCGCGGCCTTCATCAAGCACATGAAGGAAGCCGGCGCGCCCGAGTATCTGTGGAAAAGGCAGAAGGTGGTCTGCTACGTCCTCGACGGAAAAGAGGTGCCGCTTGAGACGGACGCCGCCATGCAGGAGTACAAGGGTGAGCCGCCCGTCACGTATATGGACCCGGACCAGCCATATTACCCTGAATCCGTGACGACAATCGGCGTTACTTTCGCGGGCTATACCAATACTCTTCTGCCGGTGGATGTTACTGAGGCGATTCCGAAGGAGTACACGAAACATCTCGATTCGCTCGATGAAATTTGGTTTCCGCCGTCCGGCCCCTTCACCGTGCTCAAGTCCAAGAACGGCGACTGGAACCGCGAGTTCGCATTTGCCCTGAATGAGAGCGGCGAAATCCGGTTTGATGCCGAAGGCCCGCAGACGATGATGATTCTCAGCATGCTCAGGCTCAATCGCGACGAACCGCTTGACAACACGCACAAATACATTTATTCGATAGAGGATGAAGAAGGCAACGTCGTGGAAGTGCCCGCCTACACGACCCGGCGCAACGACGTGCTCTTCTACGACGCGGAGTCCGAGTCCGCAAGCACGCCCCGCGTTTATGCCTTCAAGGTTCCCGAAGGAAGGCACACTTACACCATCAGGTTCAAATACAGCGACGGCGGCGATATTCTGCTGAAGTTCTTTGAGGCCAGGTATCGTTAGCAAGGATTGCCCGCAGAATGGCACAAGAAGATTATTACGAAATGCTCGGCGTCAAGCCCACCGCGACCGGAGACGAGATACGCAAGGCGTACCGCCGCCTCGCGAAGAAATACCACCCTGATTTGAACAAGAACGACAAGGGCGCCGAGCAGAAATTCAAGGACATAAGCAAGGCCTACGAGGTCCTTAGCGACAAGGGAAAGCGCGCCCAGTACGACCAGTTCCGCGCCCTCGGCAGCAAAGGCTTCGGCGGCGCTGGCTTTGACGCGTTCCAGCAGTTCGGCGGCTTCCAGCCGGGCGCCGGACGCGGCGCCGGAGCGCGAGGCGCGCGCTTCGAGGACATGGGCGGTTTCGGCGACCTGTTCAGGGACTTCTTCGATTTCGGCACGCGCGCCCGCTCCGAGCAGTACCAGCCGCAAAGGGGCGAGGACGTTTACCTCAGGATTGAGATTCCGTTCGAAACGTCCATCCGCGGCGGCAAGACCGTCGTGCGCGTGCCGGAGGAGCAGACCTGTCCGACCTGCCGCGGCTCAGGCGCGCAGCCCGGCACGAAGACCGTTGTGTGCCCCGCATGCGGCGGCAGGGGCAGCCTTGAAGAAAGCCAGGGCGGGTTCGCCTTCAGCAGGCCATGCCCCAACTGCTACGGCCGCGGGAAAATCGTCGAAAGCCCGTGCGCCGTCTGCCGCGGCTCCGGAATGGTCCGGCACAGAAAAACGATCGCCGTGCGCATACCGCAGGGCGTTGAGAGCGGCGCGAAGATTCGCGTGCGCGCCAGCGGAAAGCCCGGCATCGCCGGCGGCCCCCGCGGGGACCTATTCCTCCGCATACAAGTCCTGCCTCACGGAAAATTCACGCGCAAGGGCGATGATATTTACACCGAATGCACGCTCAACATGACGCAGGCAATCCTCGGCACGAAAATCGAAGTCGATACGCTTGAGGGGAAAATAAAATTGCGCATCCCGCCCGGCACGCAGCCCGGCAGCAAGTTGCGCATAAGAGGAAAAGGCGTTGCTTACGACGGCAAGACCGGCGACCTGTACGTCGTCTTGAAAGTGCAACTCCCCGAGAAATTGACCCCCGCCCAGCGCGAACTCCTGCTCAAGTTCGCCCAGTCCGCGGGCCTTTCAGAATAGAGGGGCAAGGTCTAATGGGCTGTACGGAAAGAAGTTCAAAGTTCCAGGTTCAAAGTTCAAAGCGGATTTCAGATACCGGCTCTCGGCCCTCGGATTTTTGAACCTTGAACATTGAACCTTGAACTTTTCGCGCAGGCTCTTGGACCTTCGACCTGACTAATAATGGCAGCAAGAAAATCCAGACTCATCAGCAGCACGACCCGCAGAAGAAGCAAGGGAGCAACCCGGCCTTGGTACGCCAGAGTCATCGCGGCGAAATGGTTTCTGAACGCCATTTTTGTGGTGATGCTCCTGGGCGTTGTAGTGCTCCTTGTCCAGCAGATTTGGTCCAAGGCCCACAACTCCGCGACATTCACCGTTAAGGCCTGGCAGTGGAACGCCGACATCCCTCCCTGGATAACGCTCACAAAGGCAAACATCACCGCCCGCCTCAGCCGGGATGAATTCCTCACGCGGCGGAATTCCATATTCGACGAAAACCTCGAAAAGAACATCGCCGCGCGTTACGAGGCCCTGCCGTACATCCGCAAAGTTGCTCTCATGCAAAAGAGATACCCTAACTCGCTCCACGTCGAGGTCGAATGGCGCATGCCCGCCGCGAAGGTCCGCTACCCCGGCGGCGATTACCTCATCGACGGCGACGGCGTCGCGCTTGAGCCGGTATATGACGAAAGCAAACTCGACTACGTCATCCCGCTTATTACGGGATTATCAACGCCCGCGCCCATTCCCGCGGCCGGGCAGCTCTGGCAAAGCGATGACATCGCGGCCGCCGCGAAAATGGCCGAGTTTCTGCGGCCCCTTTTCAAAGACCTGCGCAGGATGCAAAAAGACCGGCAGGTGGACCCCGTCATCGCCATCGACCTTCGGAATTTCCGCGACCAGCGCAAGTCCCGCATCCTGCTGCTTACCGCGGGCGGCAAGGTCATCGAGTGGGGCAACCCCGCGGGCATGGAATCCTCGAACGAGCCTCGCCCCGAGAAGAAACTAGCGAACCTGCAAAAACTCTACGCCGCCTCTCCCGCGCTCACATCGTACAAGGACCAGCCGCTCAAGACATGGATAGCGCTCCAGTGGTACGACAGCGAAATCGTTACCTCCGACAAGGAATAATCCCGGCTCACCACAGAGGACACAGGGATTGACTTTTCTGCAAGAAAGGCCGATGCTTTGTTGTTATTGGGAACTTTTTGCCTGCGGATGCGTCGTATCTTACAGGAGTTTTTTCGCGCGATTTCGTCTCTTTTGAAAGGAGGATCAGTCATGTTCAAGAGAATAGCGTTGGTTGCGATTGGAATGGCATTGGGGGTCTGCGGGATGTCGCTGTCGAGAGAGGTCTTTACCGAGGAAGCGCAAGCGCCGCAGGCGCAGGCTGAGCAAAAGCCGCCGGAAGACCAATTCCTTGAAGAGGTCATGAGCGGCCTCCAGGATGCGGATATGAACAAGCGGCAGGAAGTGTCGGGGCGGCTTATGAACCTGAGGGCGAAGACGTTTGAGGGGCTGAAGAAGATCTTTGAAATGGACAAGGGCAACGCCTTCGGTAGCCCGCGGAATCTTGCCATCATGCAAATGGGATACTGGCGTTTTGAGGAGGCGGCACATCTCCTTGCGGAGAATATAGACTGGAGGATCGACCCCGCGACTTTTCCCGATGGTATGGATGTGCATCCGGTGGCGTGCTATCCAGCGGCATGCGCGCTCCATATGATAGGCGGCCGCGCGGTCTGGGCGGCAATGGTTGCCGAGATTCAGAAGACGGAGGACGACGGTCGGCTGCGGCTATGCTGCTGGGTGCTCTCGGAGACCGAGGGGGAAAAGGTCGCGCTCGCGATACTAGAACAATACCTGTCAGCGGGAAACGACGAATCAAAGGCGCGGCTTGAGAAGGCGAAGGAATACGTTGAAGTGGGCAGCGGCGTTTTTTCGGAACTGGATAAATAAAAACAGACCGCTGAAAGAAACAAACCGGCTGCAAAAGGGTTAACCCTCTTGCAGCCGGTTTTTTTCTGCTTTGACCTTTCACCTTTCACCTTTGACCTTGCGTTACTCCTGCCCCGCGATTGTCATGCTTTTGGGGTATTCGATGTAATACTTGTACGTAATCTCGTTCTTGCGCTTCGGGTCCGCGGGCAGTTTCGCGTGCCACTCCAGCATGCCCTTGGCCTTGTTGTCGGAGGCGGTCGGCTCCTCCGTCGCGGTCGGGAAATTCGTCTCGACCAGTTTCACCGTTATATCGCCGCTGGTGGAGACCGGTATCTGGTCAACGACCTTCACCGTCACGGCGGTCGATTTGAAATTCTCCAGCGTTATCTTGTACTCGTACGTAACGCGGTGGGTCTTGCCGGTGAATCCGACGTCTTCCTCGAACTTCTTGATGCGTTCGCGCTTGACCTTGATGTTCTGGTCAACGCCGAAGTTCACGCGGAACATCTGCTGCGGCGCGACGTCGAGTATCTGCGTGGCGCCGATGTAATCAGCGCCGAAGAACACGCTCATCTTGCCCGCCAGCAGCGTGAAGGGCGTGTTGTTCGTGATTTCCGCGCGCATGTAAACCTTGTCCGAAATGCGCGGCATGGTGATGAACGTGTTGTCCGGTTTGAGTTTTCTCAGCGCGATAATCGTGCGGTGAGGCTCCTTGCCGCTGATGAAGGTCTCCTTGCGCGGAATGGCGAAGGTAACGCCCACGCCGGCGCGCTCGCCGTAGTTGACGACCTGCGCATTCTGGGCCGTATCGTATATATATATGTCTTCCCCCGTGCCCCCCTTAAAATACTTTGGCGACCCCGGTCCGGCGGCCACACCCGACTGTGCATCCCCTTGGGTCTCAAGTTTCGCGCCGTGCACGTTTGAGTAACTGTATTTCATCGCCATGTCACGACCACTTGCTTCGGCTTGCTGCTCATGCCAAACGCCGATGTTCCACACGCTCAGGACTGGCGGGAGGACGTTGATGTTCGGGTCGGCGGTGGAGAGGAACAATTGCACGTCCTTCCAGTCCTCGCCGGTGGCCTGATAAACAACGCCGAAGTAGGAGAGTTCCGCGGTCTCGTCCTTCGCGGAGGCGCGCAAATCATATTCCGCCCGCCAGCCCGCGCCGTTGGCGAGGTAATCCAGCGCGATGTCCTCGTCGGCCTTCTCGCTGACGACCACTGTAACAATCGCCTTGATGTTCACGACCGTCAGTTTGCTGGTAACTTCCTGGAACTGCCTTTGCAGGAGCGACATGTCCTGCTGGGCGGCCTGCATCTTGTCCGCGAGGTCGCGGCGCTCGGCGGCGAGGTCAAGGTACTTCTTGTCGAGGAAGTCCATCACCGCGCCCACTTTCGTTGGGTCGATGTCCCCCTCCATCTGCTGGCTGGCCTTTTCGCCGGAGCGCATGCGGATGGAATCGAGGAGCGCCTCGCGCTTCTGGAGCACGTTCAACTGGTCGTTGATGACGGTTATCTCTTTGTTCTTGGCCTTGATTTTATCGGTGAGGTCTTTTATCTGCGGGTCGTCCGGCTTGAGGAGTTGCTCGCGCTCCATCTTCAGGTTGACGACGTGGACCTTGTCGCTGCCGCGCGCGCGGACGCTGTCCCACACCACGGCGGGCGGCAGTTTGTCGAAGACAAGGTCGTACGCGCCGGGGTCAAGGCTGAGTTTCGCCTTGCGCGTTACCGCGGCGCGGTCCATGTAAACCGTGACCGAGGCGATGCCGGACTCGACCGGCATTTCCTTGCTTTCGAGCGCGGGCGGGATTGGCACTTCATCGGACTCGACCTTTGTGCCGGGCGTCGCGGCGTTGCCTTCGCCTTCCGGCGGGGTCGTGGCCTCCGGGGCGCTTTCAGGCGCGGTGGCCTTTTCCGGCGCGGGTTTTTCCGGAGCGGTTTCCGGCGCGGTGTAGGTGGTGCCGGTGCTGTCCGTGCGCGGCGGTTGCGGCTGCGGCTTCACGTGGCAGCCGAATGCGACGATGAGCGCGGCAATACAGAGCGATACTAATATCCTTCTCATGTTTCAGCCCCCTTCAAAAAGAAATCGGTGATTTATGGCGGTAAAAGAGCGGCCCTGAACATTAACCACGTTATTCTGATTAGACGATTTATGCAAGATTTTGTTTCAGATATTTTTACAGGGGGCGGGGACGGTCCCCATCTACGAGCTGGCCCCCGATCTTTCATTTGTAATAAGTATAAGGAATATAGGGGTCTGCGCTCCGTAATGGGGACAGTCCCCTTTATTTCTCTTTGGCGTCTGACCCCCTCGTCCAGGAATTTTCAGCACACGCCGCGGCAGAAGTGCCTGCGTGTGGCGATGACGGTGTTTTTCATGAGCATTGCCACGGTCATCGGGCCGACCCCGCCGGGGACCGGCGTGATGAAGCCGGCAACTTCCTTGACTTCATCAAAAATGACGTCGCCGACGGTCTTCATTTTCGGCTTGCCCTTTTCGTCGAGGAGTGGCTTGCCGGCGGCGTCGAGGGCCGGGACGCGGTTTATGCCGACGTCGATGACGATTGCGCCGGGCTTGACCATGTCCGCGGTTACGAGGTTCGGGCGGCCTGTGGCGGCGACGAGGATGTCCGCGTTGCGGCAGTGGCCTTTCAGGTCAACGGTGCCGCGATGGCAGACAGTCGGCGTGACGGATTCCATGAGCAACAGAAGCATCAGTGGCAGGCCGACGACTCGGCCTCTGCCGATGATGGTTACTTCCTGCCCGCGCAGGGGGCCGCCGGCGGACTTTATCAGTTCGACCACGCCCAGTGGCGTGCACGGGCACAGGTTCGGCTCGCCGTACGCGAGGTAGCCCATGTTCACGGCGGTGACGCCTTCGACGTCCTTGTGCGGGGCGATGACGCCGTGCAGGACGGATTCGTCGATCTGCCGCGGCAGAGGCTCCTGGAGGATTATGCCGGTGACGGACTTGTCCGTGTTAAGGCGGTTGATTAGGGCGAGGACTTCGTCTTGCGATGCGGTTTCAGGCAGTTGGTTGAGGGTGTATTCGATGCCGATTTGCTCGGCGTGCTTGCGCTGGTTTTTCACATACAGGACGGAGGACTGGTTTTCACCGAGTTGGATCGCCGTGAGATGCGGCTGGTAGCCCTTCTTGGCGAGTTCGGCGACTTCCACGGCGAGTTCGTCCATGATTTTCTGCGATATGGCCTTGCCGTCGATAATCTGCGCGGTCATTGCGGCTCCTTGAAGGTGTTATTGTGTTGGGAGGAATTTCTGCGGGGATTCTAGCAACGCGCCGTCCCGTTTGCAACGCAAAAGGCGGAAACGTTGTCCAAGCCTGTGGCGTCTTGGGGGTCAGACCCCTCCCGTCCCGATCTTTCATTTTTGACAAATGTAAGGAATATCGGGACTCTTTGGCGTCTGACCCCCTCGCGGAAAGGAGCCGTGGCGATTTTCTTTCGGAATTGCGCCGGCGTGTGTTAGAATGCGCGGCCACCGGAGGGAAAAATGTCAGCACGCGGACGCATCATAATTGTCGCCGTCGTTCTGGCCGCCATTGTCGGCGGCGGAATGGCGTTGCGCCTGTACGGGATAGGGCGCAGCGGCTTCTGGCTGGACGAGGCGTACAGCGAGTTGCGCACGCGCGGGACGCTGGGCGATACCATCCGCGAGGCCGTGGCCGGGGAAGGCTCCCCGCCGCTGTATCTTGCGGCGCTCAACGTGTGGCGGAAGATTGCGGGGACGGGCGAGGCGCAATTCAGGCTTCTCAGCGCGATTTTCGACGGGCTGACAATCCTTGCGCTGTTCGCGTTCGCGCGCGAGATGCTCAACCGCCGCGCGGCGCTGCTTGCGGCGGGCATGTACGCGGTCTCTTCGTTCGCCGTGTATTACGCGCAGGAGGCGCGGCAATACGCGTTGCTCACGCTGACGGTCGTGCTGTCATCGTGGTTTTTCCATCGCATTGCCGTCTCGCACAGGCGGAGGCGCGTTTATCATTATATATTTTATGTCCTCGCGACGGCCGCGGCGCTTTACACGTTTCCTTACGCGGTCTTTGTGGCGGCGGCGCAGGGATTGTTTCTCGCGGCGCGAATACTCGCGGGGCTTTTCCGCCGCAAGCGCGGGGACGCGCTGCTGAGGCCGGCGGCGGCGCTGGCCTGCCTTCTGGCGGCCGTGGCGCTGTTCTCGCCTTATCTGCCGGTGCTTTTCGGCAGGGCGGCGCAGTTGCATGCAATGCAGGGGGGATACGCGGGCGGCTTTGTTGAGCAGTTGCGCACGGCTTTTCAACTGCCCGGTGTTTCGCCTTGGGAGAGACTGATGGCGATGTTGCAGGGCGTCGCCCAATCGGCGGGCATTATCATGTCGATGATTTATGGCTCGTACTTCGCTTACCTTGGCAATGGGACGCTTGGGGGCGTTGTTGTTCTTCTGTTTGCATTGCTGTTCATTGTGTTGCCGGCGACGCTGGGAATCGTGAACCTGCGCGGGCCGCGCGGGACGCGGCTCTTCGTTGCCTCCGCGCTTGTGGTGCCGCTGATTGGAGTTGTGGTTCTGCCTTTTCGCGCGCAGATTTTCGAGGCGAAACACATCGGGTTCCTGCTGCCGTTTTTCATTGTCGCGGCGTGCGCGCTTTTCTCGCGGCATTTTGTGAGGTGGAAACGGCTGCTGGCGAATCTGCTGCCCGTTGCGGAGGGGTGCATCGTGGTGGCGCTTTTCGCCGGGAGCCACGTCTTCGACTTGCGCGGTTATTACGCGGAGCACGCCGGCAAGGAAGCGTGGCGGGAGGTGATGCCGATGCTTCTGGCGCAGTTGCGCCCGGGAGATGTGGTGATTTTCTCGCCGTGGTACTCGCGGGTTCCTTGCGAATATTATCTCGACGGGAAAGTGGAGATTGAGGATTCCGTCAATCCCTTTACCGGGCGGGTCGAGCGGCGGTGGCGCGTGGAGCGGGGGAATGGCGAGCGATTTTCCGTGCCCGTGCTGATTCCGCAGGAACGGCAGATGAATACCGGCGAGGGAATCACGTCAGAAGATGTGAGCGCGTTTCTCGATGCGAGGAGGCCGGGGCGGGTGTGGCTGGTGGTCAACAGGAGCAACGTGGCGCTTGAGGAACCGGCCGTTTTCGCCATGCTCGAATATTCGCTGATCTCACGGTATAATGAGTTTTGCCCGGAAGGGTTTGAGAAGGAATACGCGGGCACGGCGGGGACGATACGCCTGCGCCTCTTTGTGCCGTGAAGTTTGTTCAAACAAATGCGCGCAGTGCGCGTACGAATAGAATTATCCATGCGGTATTCGTGTAAACATTTACAGGAGAGAGTCATGAAGTTTCGCATCGTGATATTGGCATCGGCGGCATGCCTCGTGATGGTTGCCTGCGGAGTTGCGCAGGTGGCCAGTGGCGCGGACGGAGCGGCGCAAGTTCTGAAGATTACGCGCCAGCCCGGCACGTACGTGAACCTCACCGTTGCGGTTGATGAAACAAGCAAGAAGACCGTCAAGGCCGGCGACAAGCAGAGCGTGACCGACATGCAGATTGTTACCGAGACCCAGAACGGCCTGGTGTTCGGCGAGAACAAGGACGGCTGGCAGATTGTGTCCGCGGCCATTGTGACCAAGATAACGCTGAAGAATTACGTGGTTGACGGCGTTGACAAGAAGATGGACATGGTGTTCGGGGTGGAAGCGCCGGTCCTGCCGTACATCAAGGCATACATGGGCGACGACATGGGCAGGCAAACGGTGCCAGCGGAGGCCGTTGCCGATCAGCCGGCATGGGAATCGTACGCCATCGCCTTCACGCGCGTCCTGCCGGCGGACGGCCTCGCTGACGGCGCGAAGTGGAACGGCGACGTTACGATCGGAGGGGAAAAGGTCGGGACGTATGAATTCGAATGCAAACTTGTCCCTGCCGAGGACCCCAGCAAGCCCGTCCAGTTCGCCGTTACCGGCAAGGTTTCCGCGCAGCGCAAGGAAGGCAGCGTGGCGATTGATGACTACAGCGCCGCGTACGACGCAAACGGAACGTGGCCGTCCTCCGAAACCTTTACCGCTAAAATCGTGCGCAACGCCGACGACGGCACGACCGAAATAACGCGCGTCATTACGCGGGAACTGGACCAGGCCAAGGTCCTTGAAGGGGAGGGGCTGAAGGCTGTGGCCGGCATATATGACCTGACCGCCACGGCTCTTGATGCGATCAAGAAGACGGACATGACGCCGCAGAATTACAATGCCTGTATGCAAAAGGTAGGCCCTCTTATGATGGGCAACAAAATGGAGCAGGCCCTGGCGCAGGCGGCGGACTTCTTGGCGCCCGCCAAGACGGCCGCGGATGCATTGGGGGCCGCCGAGAATGCCGCTCCGAAGGAACTTATGCTGAAAGACGCGCTTGCCGCGTGGCATGCGAACGTTTCCCTCTTCGTTCCTCCGGCGGTCGGACAGAACTTCAAGCCGTTTGACGTTGCCAAGTGGATCAACTCCGACCCGATAGACATGAGCACCCTGAAGGGCAAGGTGATAGCGGTGGAGTTCTGGGCCACGTGGTGCGGGCCGTGCGTGGGGACTGCGCCGCACCTGAGCGAGATGTACCAGACGTATGGCCCGAAGGGGCTGGCCGTAATCGCTGCGACTATCCACCGGGATTTCCCCGGGCAGCCTCCGTCGCCGGACGAGGCGGATTTCGCAAAGCAATTGAAACTGACTTATCCCATTGCGATGGACAAGCCGGTGAACGTCTTCGACCAGAACGGTCATGCGTGGTCCACCCCGGACGGGAAACCGGGGCTTGTGGGGAACGCTCACCTGAGTTACCTCATCAACCCCATCCCGACGATTTTCATCTTCGACAAGAAGGGCATTCTGCGCTGGGTTGGCAGTCCAGCGGACGATAAGTGCGAGGAGACGATAAAGGCTCTTCTCGAAGAGCAGTAATTTACAACAGACGCGGGCGCTCGCTTATCGGGCGCCCGCTTCGTTTCAAAAAATTTGCAAAATATTCCAACACGTTGTATCTTAACAGCGTATTAATAAGCGTTCGGAAGGCAGTGTAAGTGTAGCGGGCCTGCGCCCGAAGCCGTGCCACGCGGCGGGATTCCGGCAAACGGCATGACCTTTTGTCGGAGTTGTGGTATAATGATCATCTCTCGAGCAGAAGCCGCCCGGGCGCGAGAAAAGCGCCTCATCATCCGCGCGAAAGCGCTTGAGAAGTCGGACATCTTTAGGCTGAGGCGTTCCATATCGAAGCGGGCGACGCAGGTGAACATTGTCGAGCGGGCACAGATGCTTACGCTGACCGACCGCGAACTTGTTGAAAAGGCTCAGAAAGGCGACGAGTTGGCCTTTGAGGAACTGGTGCACCGCTACCAGGAACGCCTGTACTGGGTCGCCTTCAGCATGGTTGGCAACGCGGAGGAGGCGCGCGACATTTCGCAGGAAGCGTTTGTCCGCGTCTTCAAGAGCCTCGACCGGTACAACCCGCGATACAATTTTTACACTTGGCTCTATCAGATCGCGGTGAACATCTGTATCGATCATCTCCGCAAGAAAGGCTCTTCAAACCTTGTTTCGCTGGACGGCCTCTCGACCGAGGAGCAGCAGTTCGAGATAGCCGGCGAAACGGCGCCTCCGGGCGAGGGCCTTGAGCGGCGGGAGTTGATAGGGCAGATTCAGACGATCCTTAACAAGTTGCCCGTGAAGTACAAGACGGTCCTGGTGCTCAGGGACCTCGAAGACATGCCGTGCCGGGAAATAGCGAAGGTGATGAAGTGCTCGTATCCGACGCTGAGGTGGCGGCTGTTCCAGGCGCGAAGGCTGTTCAAGGAAGCATGGGAACGCGAATTCAAGATTGAGCGGGAATTCAGCCGGGAAATGAAGAAGCAGCGCTTCAAGAAGGAGCGCTGAAAAATTGGCGAGGGAAAGGATGGCCTGGAAATTATATCCGGCCCGCGAAGCCTGTGGCAGGGCAAAGCGGGCGGGAAAACCTTCCCGCGCGGCGGGGAGGATGTTCTGAAACGAAGTGGCAGTGTAAGTGTAGAGGACGGCGCCATGAAATGCCGCAAGGCGCGAAAACTCATCTCGCTCCATTTGACCGGCGACCTGGAATATCGCCAGGCTGAAGAGGTCAAGGAACATCTCATCACGTGCGACGCGTGCTCTGAGGACGCGGAATCCTACCGCCAGAGCCTCAAGGCCCTCGGCATGCTCAAGACTCGCACCATGCCCGCGCGCTTCTGGGACGGGTACGTGGACGAAATCCGCGAGCGCATCCACTCCTCCGAGGCGGAACCGGCCCGGCGTTCGATAAGTCGCCTGTACGCCGCGGTGGCCGTGGCGGCGGTGCTGATGATTGCCGTGGCCGTGGTCTGGATGCTCCAGAGCCAGCCGTACATTCCGGCGCACACGCCGCCGACAGCGCCTGTGGCAAGCGCGCCTGTGGTGGACATCTACGACGCGCATCCGAGCGTGGGCGACAAGACCAATCTGCACTTTGCCTCCGACAAGGTGGACGTGATACTGGAGACGGCGCACAACGGCGATTTCTAAGCCGCCTCCGCTTTTGCGCCCGGTTGTGAGGGCGTCGGACACTTCATTTTTCATGATTTTCCAGCAACCAGAGGCAAAACAGATGAGATCAGCGATACTCTTGATCCTTCTCGCATTGCTTGCTCTGGCGATCGGCTCGCAAGACTGGCGCGCCGCGGCCTCGGAAGAGCCATCCCCGGCGGCGTCTCTGCCTTCCCTGCAGGAATATGAAAAGGAACTCATCGCGATATGCGACTCCGCCCGCGATTCCATCGTTCAGATAGAGGCGGACTACCCGCAGAAGCGCTATGACGAGGCAGGCCGCGAAGTCCCCGGCAACGACCCCGCCGGGAAATACGTTATTCTTCCTCCCGGGAAAATCTCCTCCGGATTTTTCGTCACGGAGGCGGGGCACATCGTAACGCTCACCAGCAACGTCGAGGGCGCGCAGAAAATCACCGTCCGTCCTTCCACCAGCAACATGGCCTACGAGGCGCAGGTCGTCGGCGCCGACGCCCAGACCGGCATATCGGTCATCAAGATCGACGGCAATATTTTCAAGCCGGTGAAGTTCGGCAAGTCGTCCGGCTTGCGGCAGGGCAGCCTCGTCGCCGCGGTCGGCAATTCATTCGGGCTTTTGAGGGCGACGACTTCTTTCGGGACGGTCAGCGGGCTTAACAGGACCGTCCAGATGGATGCGGCGCAGTTCGCCGGGCTTTTCCAGTACACCGCGCAGGTGTATCCCGGCGATTCCGGCGGGCTTGTGCTCAACAGCAGCGGAGAAGCGGTAGGCATCATCTTCGCCACGTACCAGCCCGAAGACGCCAAGCGCAAGGAGCGACTCAACGAGGCCTCGACCACGCTTGACGACCTGCTTGCGCTGACTGACCCGCAGCGCGGCGGGAAGATGACGGACGAGGAATTCGTGAAGGAGTTGCGCACTTGCCTCGCCGCCATCGCGGCGCGCCAGAAGGCCGCGGTCATGCAGATGCGGTTCGGCGCGGCGGCCGGTTCGCCTTACGAAGCGGTGAACTCCACCGAAAGCCTGCACTTCGCGATACCGATGGATCTCGTGAAGGACGCGATTGACCAGTTGGTCAAGTCCGGCAAGGTTGTGCGCGCCGTGCTTGGCGTGAAAGTCGCCGAGTTGGCCGACGAGGTCCGCGGCGTGCTGAACCTGCAAAAGGGCGAGGGCCTGCTCGTGGAGGAAGTGCTTCAGGGCGGCCCCGCGGCGGGAGCGGGGATGCAGGCGAACGACATAATTGTGAGCGTTGACGACAAGCCGGTCGGCTCGCTTCTCGACATGAGGGTGCTCATGGGCGCGTACAAGCCGGGCGACAAGATGAAGATTACGCTGGTGCGCGGCAAGGAAAAGATGACGGTTCAGGTGACGCTTGGCGCGTCGCAATGATTCCCGTGAATGTTCGACGAAGGCGGCCTGAGCGCCGCTTTTTTTGTTTTCACGGAAAATGTTTGAGGAATTCAAACGCAAAGGTAAAATGGCGCCAGTATGAATAAGGACAATGACCAATGGAGGAGCGCATGACAATCAGCCGCAAACCCAGGTTCGCCTATGTCTACGCAATCGTCGTCGCCGCCGTCGTCATCGGCGCAATCGTGATAAGCCTCGCTGTCATATCCGGCTACTTCAAGGCCCCGCAGCCCGCTTATAAAACGCGAGACGTAGCCAAACTCCGCGCGCAGTTGGAGCAGACCAGGTACGACGAACGCAAGCCGATTGTCGCGGATATAGTTTTGCCCAAAGTCGTCAGCATACGCGCCGTCAGCCGCAACGGAAAGGAAGTTACCGGCAGCGGGTTCATCGTTGACGAGCGCGGCTACATTCTCACCAGCGGCCACGTCATAGAAGGGGCCGCGGATATCGAGATTACGCTTTACGACAAGCGCAAGTACTCCGCGCAGCGGCACGGCGTCGACGAGAAAACCGACCTGGCGTTGCTCAAGATAGACGCGCCGGACCTCGAGGCGGTCGCGTGGGGCGATTCCGACGCCGCGCGTATCGGCGATACGGTGCTTGCAGTCGGCGATCCCTATGGATACCTGCCTCACACGGTAACCGACGGCATCATCAGCCAGAAAGGCCGCAACGGCCTTGGCGTGATAAGGCGCGACCTAGCCGGGCAGTTCGCCTACGAGGATTTCATCCAGACCAATGCCGCGCTTTCTCCGGGCAACAGCGGCGGCCCGCTGTTCAACATGGACGCCCAGGCAATCGGAGTCAACGTCGCTATCTTCGCGAATGAACAATACGGCCTCGCCGTGCCGTCCAACATCGCGAAGTTCGTCGCCGACCGCCTAATCCGCGACGGCAAAGTCGTCCGCGGATACCTCGGCGTGGACATGCACGACATCGATTATGACCTCGCGGCAATGGTGGGAGTTGACACGATGGACAAACTGCTCAAGTCGTTTGGACTGAGCAGCCAGACCGGCGTCTATGTTACCGACGTGCTGGGCAGGCCCGCCATTGAGGCCGGCATTCAGCGCGGCGACGTCATCGTCAGCATTGGCGGCAAGAGCACTCCCGACGTGTCGCGTCTGCGTTTCATCGTTGCTGATTTGCCGCCGGGCGAATCCGTGAACATCGAAGTAATCCGAAACAAAGAACCAAAGACTCTCAAGGCAGTCATCGCCGAACAGCCCTCAGGCGGCTGAGTGGCCGATGGCTTGCGGCTTGGCGCGCGGATGTCGCGGCGGCCGCTTGTTGACTGGCGGAATTCGTTTTTTTGCGTCAATAGCCGGTGTTGCCGGCTTTGTACGAGTCGAGCAGTTCCTTGAGGATGCGCTGAATCTCCGGGTCCGCGTATTTGTTCAATCCTTCCTCAAAGGCGGGAGTCGCATCGAGTCCGAGTTTTTCCAGTTCCTTGCGCGTGGTCTTTCGCACGTCCTCGTTGGGGTCGGCGAGTTGCGGAATCAGTTTTCGCGCCTGGTCGCACACATCCATCGCATGCTCCGCGAACTTCTGAATCACTGTTACGACCTCTGGTTCCTTCGCCGCATATTTCGCCGTTCCACTAAGCACTTCCATCCGCATGTAATTTTTCTTGCCATTCATCAGGATTTTTTCAATTGCTGGTACAGCCAACTTGATGTTTATCGGGTAGTTCCGGAGTTGTTCTTCGACATTATTTCCGTTCAGCGCCGTGAGGAAATTATCTTCAAGATAAGGCGTGTCTTTCATCAAGAGGTCAAAGAAATACTTCTGACAGTCGGCATCTTCGTATATCAGCAGACGCAGATACCACCAACGATAATCCTGTTCGGCTCCTGCTTTGGACGTCTTAATCTCGGAAAGCAATTTTTTCGGGACTCCTTTGTCTCCCAGGGAATACATGGTATAGGTTGTTACACCCCACCAATCGAAATGGGTCGTCTCCCAGAATTTCTGGACATCGGGCAGTTTATCAACCGCCTTCACTTTCCTCAGAATCATACACGCCAGCTCAGCGAAACTGGATTCCTGAGACGGGGCGGCTTTTAGAACGCCAACGGCAAAATCAATCAATTCCGGGCTGTTCCATGCAAGAAGCGTCGCGATGTAGATCTCACGTGCGGACTCGTCGAAATGGTATGGCGGAGAGCCAATCATTTCTCGCAATGCTGTCCCGAGTTGTTTCCCGGCATCAGCGCGTGAGGCCTTGTATGTATTCAAGATAATGGTAGCGTCTTCAGGCCAGTCTTTAAGAATCGATGCCACGGCCAGATACTGGTCCTGACCAAGAACGAGGTATGCTCCATCAGGCACGCATCGGTGTCCGATACCATGCAGAGTCACCGCTATTCTGCCCCTTACGTCAAAGGGCAGTTCCTTATCTTCGAGCAGTGTCCCAAGAACGGGCAGGCATTTTTGTGTCCCTTTTTCGCGAAGCACATCCAGCATCATGTCGCTAACAGTCTCGCCATCATGCTTTTTGTTCTTGCTGTAATAGTCAGTAATGTACTGGAGCATCCAGTCTTCTACGCTTTCCAAATCAAACTTGGTGAAAGAATGGACGACGCCCCACATGTATTCCGGCCATTTTTCCTGTTCCTCAAGGAGGATTTGTTTCAAATCCTCCGCGGTCTTTGCGGTTTCAATTCTGGCCGAAAGTGGTTCCAGCGAAAGGCACTTCTGATACCATTTGTGCACATCTTCCGGCAGATTCATGTTTTGTGCTGCGAGTAAGAAGAGTTCCTTTTCTTGTTCTTGGGTGAGGGTCCAACTACTGTCCGTTATCGACCGTCCATCCTGTCCTGCCTTGAAATCGACCTTGTCATTTTTCGCCACCTTGCACATTGCATCGTACGCCGCCTCGGTTCCCAGTTGTTCCAGACACCTGTATGCTTCCTGCCGCGTTTTCACATCGGCATTCTGGTCTTCGAGAATCTCGATGAAACGCTTGTCCACGGAGGTATCGCCAAGTTGGCGAAGCGCCCAACAGGCCATGAGCCGGTATCCACCATAGACGTAATTCATTCTATACCCGGCGTTGTCATCAAACATCGGCGGATTCATCAGGTTGTCAGGAGTGTCGTTTTCGGGAAGCCATAGCGAGTCTTCGAGCGCTTGAATGGATTCCTTGTCGCCAAGTTTGCCCAAACCGTATGCCGCGTAATACCTGACGACTATCGAAGGGTGGTTGAGCATCCGCCGCAAGATGGGGATTGCGTCCTTGTCGCCGCTGTCTGCAAGCGTCTTTGCGGCTATTGCGGCTACATCGGACGAGTCCGCCGTGGGCACGCTTATTCTGGCCTCGATGCTTGGCGGGGCGATGAAAAGTAACGAGAGTGAAATGAGCAACATTGCAGTGGCTATGCGTAATCGCATGGCGCGCCTCCTTCCGAAGTACTTTAGATGAGTCCTCTCACAACACAGAGTATCCCTTACTTCTTTCTGACGCATCAGGCTGCCAAAAGTTCCCTAAAGTTTCAACAGAAACTCGTTTGCGTTTGTTAGCATTGCGCGGGAGTTGGCGAATTTGATGAGGCTCGCGGCCTGCTTGAAAGGCAGCCATTTGTAGTCGGTGTGCTCGTGGGAAAGGATGACTTTGTCGCTCGGTGATTCGGCGAGGAAATAGACGGATTCCTTCATGCCCGATTCCGTCCGGTCGCCGGTGATGTCAATGTGATATTGCAACGCTTCGCGGAAGCCGGGGACGAACTTCAAACCTTTCAGCCCCGTCTCCTCCTCGGTTTCGCGGATGGCGGTCTGCATCTCCGTCTCGCCGGAGTCCGCGTGGCCCTTGGGGAAATCCCAGTGGCCCCAGCGCCTGCTCTTCATCACGAGGAAAAGGATTTTGCCCTTCTCGCGCCTGAAAACGATTGACCCGCATGCCTTAATCATTGGACTATGGACCTTGGACAATGGACTATGGATAATGGACAAACGAAAAACATTCACAGCCGAGGGCGGCTGCGCTCCATTCCTCAAGCCTCACGGCCGCTTTGACCTTTGACCTGACACCTTTGACCTGTTTCAGAATCCGTGCCTCTCAAGGAAATCCGGGGTGATGTTCGATTCGCCCTTCTTCATGCCTTGCGTGAATTGCCGGACGTATTTGCCGAGGATGTCCGTCTCGATGTTCACCTCGTCGCCCTCGCGCTTGCGGCCGAGCGTGGTGCGCTCGAACGTGTGCGGGATGACCGCGACCGTGAAGCCTTCAGACGTGAGAGAGGCGGCGGTGAGGCTTATGCCGTCAACGGCGACGCTTCCTTTCTCGACAATCTGCCCGCGCAATTCCGCGGGCGCGGAGAATTCAAACGTCCAGTCGTTCTGCCCACGCGTGACGCGGAGGATTCCGCCGACGCCGTCAACGTGGCCCTGCACGAAATGCCCGCCCATCCGCGAATCCGCGCGCATTGCGCGTTCAAGGTTCACCGCGTCGCCGCTTTTGAGTTTGCCGAGCGTCGTGCGCACGAGCGTCTCGCCGGATACGTCGAACGACGCGATGCCGCGGCTGAGCGCCGTGGTGGTGAGGCACGCGCCGGAGACGGAAATGCTGTCGCCGATTTTCGCGTCCGCCGCGAGAGCGCCGATGTCAACGGTCAAGCGCGCGCTCGCGCCCTGCCGCGCCAGCGTTTTCACAGCGCCGATATGTTCTATGATTCCCGTGAACATAATTTCAATTATAACATCTCTCCGCGGAAAATATAGGACTTATAGGACGTATGTGACCTATGTCAGAGTGACGCGAAGATGGCGCAGTAGGATTCGTGGCGGAGGCGCGGGATTTTGCCTGCCTCGACCGCGGCCTTCACCGCGCATTGCGGCTCGTGCGTGTGCGTGCAGTCGTGGAACTTGCACTGGCCGATGTACGGCGCTATTTCCCGGAACAGGTCCTGCAAATCCGATTTCGACACATCCCACAGGCCGAATTCCCTTATCCCCGGCGTGTCCACGACGTAGCCGCCGAAATCCAGCGGGATGAGTTGCACGAACGTCGTTACGTGCTTGCCCTTGCCGGTAACTTCGCTCACTTCGCGCGTGGAAAGTTTCAGCCCCGGCTGGATTGCGTTGAGGAGCGTGGATTTGCCGGCGCCGGACGGCCCGGCGATGACGGAACTCTTGTCCTTGAGCGCTTCGCGGAAGCCGTCCAGCCCCTCGCCGGTGAGCGCGCTGGTGAAAATGAGTTTGTATCCGATGACGGGGTAGTGCGCGACGAGCGGCTCAATTTTATTGCGCTCCGCGAGGTCCATCTTGTTGACGCAGATGACGCATTCGAGTTTTCCGTTTTCGCCCGCTACGAGCACGCGGTCGATAAGGCGCGGGTTGAGTTCCGGCGCGCTCGCGGAGACCACGACAATCAGCCTGTCCACGTTTGCCACAAGCGCCTGCGACATGCCTTCGTGGCGGGCGGCCTTGCGCGTCAGTTGCGTCTTGCGCGGGAGAACGCCTTCGATTGGCGCGATGTCCTGTTCGTGCTCATGATTGGGCGGTGAAAAAAGGACGCGGTCCCCGACGCAGATTTTGTGCGTTTCGTCGCGGTGACCGCGTTTCAGTTTCTTCCTCAGGGTGCAACGGAATTTCCGGCCTGCGTATTCGACCAGAGGAAAATGACTATCAATTCTTACCACCACTCCTTCCACGCAATCCTTCAGGCCGTTGCTGCCGGTGGTCGTCATTTTACTATTCCAACCGTAACGTTTCGGAAGCGGGTCGGGGCCGTGCCGTGGCTCATTTCCGCCGTCTGGCCGGGCTGGCCCTTGCCGCAGGATGGCACGCCCCAGAGTACCCAGTGGTCCTCGTTGCATATCGCGTCGCACGAACCCCAGAACTCCGGCGTGATGCCCTGGTAAGTGGGGTTCTTGAAGATGCGGCCGAGTTTGCCGTTCTTTATTTCGTAAGCGACTTCGGTGCCGAACTGGAAGTTCAGGCGCATCTGGTCGATGCTCCACGACTTGTTGGTCGCCATGTAAATTCCGCGCTTCGTGTCGGCGATGAGGTCTTCGAATTTCCAGTCGCCGGGCATGAGGCTCAGGTTGTTGTTGCGGACCATGGGGATGTTTGACCAGCCGTCAGCGCGGCAGCATCCGCGGCTTCTCTCGTCGCCACAGACGTGCGCGACCTCGCGGTTGGTCTGGTAGCCGGAGAATATTCCGTTCTTGACGATGTGCCACCTTTGCGCGCGGACGCCGTCGTCGTCGTAGCCGATGGTCGCGAGTCCCGTGGGCACGGTGCCGTCGGCGACGAGGTTGACGATTTCCGAGCCGTACTTGAACTTGCCGAGTTTTTCGAGCGTGGCGAAGGAAGTGCCGGCGTAGTTCGCCTCCATGCCGATGACGCGGTCGAGTTCGCTGGGGTGTCCGACGGATTCGTGTACCTGGAGGGCCAACTGGTGGCCTTCGAGGATTAGGTCCATTTTGCCCGACGGGCACTGCGGCGCGGTGAGCAGGGCGACCGCCTCGTCGCGGACGCGCTCGGCGTGGTCTTCCAGTTTGAGCGAGTCGATGAGTTCCCAGCCCATCGTCGCGTACTGGCCGCGGAAGGAAGCCGGGTAGGAGCGGATTTGCGCTTCACCGTCCTTGACGGCGGTCGCGGAGTAGCCGCCGCCGGAGCGCATGAGTTTCTGGTCGATGAACGTGCCTTCGGAAGTGGCGAGCCACTGGTGCTCCGTGAAGAACGAGAGACTGGCCGTTGCGACGCCGATGCGCTTGTCCTTGCGCAGTATCTTGTCGATGCGGTAGAGGAGCGCGAGTTTGTCCTCGATTGACACTTTGAACGGGTCTATGACGTACGGCGTTTGCCACCTGTCCACGTAAACCGGCTCCGGCGCGAGGCGCACGTCCGAGGCTTTGAGCGTGGCGCTGGCCTTTGCGATGCGGACGGCCTGCGCGGTAACGTCCTCGATTTCCTTCTTCGTGACGTTGTTGCTCGAAGCGAATCCCCACGCGCCGCCGGCGATGACGCGCACGCCGAAGCCCATGTCGTAGTGGTCGTTGACGCCGCCGATGGAGCCGTTCTTTACGGTGATGCCCTGCGAGCGGCTTTCGATGATTCGTATGTCGGCGTAGGATGCGCCGAGGATTTTTGCCGTGTCCAGCGCTGTCGCGGTCAGTTGACGCATGTTGTTTTCTCCGATGCATGCCGGGTCGTGACGGACGCGGCTAGAATTTGGTTTCACTCGAGAAGTTGAATTTCGAAATCTTCATCGCCGGCACAAGGAACCCGCCGCCGAAGAACGCCTGCGCGTAGATGCGGTCTTTGGAAATCAATTCGACGTTGCTCAGCGCGCGGAGCGTGCTTTCGGTGAAGCGCATGTTTTTCACGGGCTTCGTGATTTCGCCGTTTTCGATAAGGAACAGGCCGTCGCGAGTCATGCCGGTCAGCACGACTTCGCGCCGCTCCGCCAGGTTCGTGTAGTGAAAGTGCGTGACAAGCAGGCCTTTCTTCGTGCTCTTTATCATTTCCTCAAGCGATGAGTCGCCCGGTTCCACCAGCATGTTGAGCGGCATTCCGCCCGCGGTGTTGGGCTGGGGGAGCGCGTGTCCCGTGGTCTGCACCTTGTCCTTCTTTGCGGATTTCAGGTCATAAACAAGGCGTGCCGGGACGCCCTTGTCCACAAGGACGAGCGTCTGGCGCGGCATGCCCTCGAAGTCGAACGGTATGCCGGTGTTGTCGGGATGATAGGCGTTGTCCACGATGGTGATGTTTTCGCCGAGGAGTTTCTTTCCCATGCGGCCGACGAGGAAACTTGTGCCGTCCTGCATCGCCTGCGCGCTGAAGCCGCGGGCCATATACATGAGGAAGTCCGTCACGGCGGCCGGCTCAAGGACGACCGTGTATTCTCTGGCGGATATGGGCTGGGGATTGCGGCCCTTGATGGCCTTGTCGTAGGCGATGTCGGAGAGGCGCTTTGTGTCGATCTTCGTGCAGTCCTTGTTTGCGCCTTCGGCCCAGCCGGCGCTGTCCCCGGTGAGCACGGTCGCGCCGAACTCGGCATTGGTGGAAGGCTGGTAGGCGAACATGCCCTTGGAGTTCGCGAGCGCAATGACGCCGACGCCGGTGGAGTAGGTGCCGGCGCATTCGATGTTCGCCTCGCGGCATTTGCGCGCGATGTACGAAATGGCCTCGGCCTTCGCCTCGGGCGTGTGCGCGGCGGTCGCCTCGATGAAACTTTCTATCGGGCGGTATTTCTGCGGGCCGGCCATCGGGGGAATCGGGACCGCGCCGCGTTCGGCCTTGGCCTGGGCGATTGCCCGCTCGACCATGGTCTTTATGGATGCGTCGTCGATGCAGTCCGTTGATGCGCGCCCCGCGCCCTTGCCGACGATGACGCGCACCGAAAGGCCGATGCCCTTGGATGCGACGTTCTGGATGATGGTGTTCTTCGCGAAGCGCGTCAGCGCGCTGTCGGAATCGTGGAGCGTCACCTCCGTCTGGGCGGCTTTGGAATACTTGAGGATCTTGTCGCAGATTTTTTTTGCCTGTTGCTTTGTAAGCATCCTGTTTCTCCGTGTCAATGACGGGCGCCGACCCGGTCGCTAGAATTTTCCGTAATGCTTCTTGAGGTCGTTGAGCGTCTGGCGGTAACTTTCAGATTTTACAATGGCGGCTATGGCTTCCGCAAGTTTGTATGATTTCCACCTGTCCATGTTCGCGACGAGGTGGTAGAGCGACACGTCGTTCCAGTCCGCGCCGAAGTTGTCCTTCACGTACCGCGCGCGCCAGAGGTCGGAGCGGTCCATGAATTTTTCCGCTTCGTCGTCGGGCAGTCCCGTCTTCTCGGCCACGTTGGCGATGCGCGACGCGCGCGAGGCGGTCAGGCGCAGGTGGAACACCCACGGGACGTCCTTAAGGATCACCTGCGAGCCGCGCCCGACGATGACGACGCGCCCCTCCTCCGCGAAATGGTGGATTATCTGCGCGTGGCCCTGGACGGCCAAGTCGCGCGCGAGCGCCTTCATTTTCGGGGTGAGCATTTCCTTTGAGTAGCGCTGGAAATCGGTGTCGTAGTACGGCGGGATTTCAAAGGGATAGTTTTCGGCGAACCAGGGCGAGAGTTGCGGCGCGTGAACGCCGTTGCGCTCTTCTTGCAGGATCTTTTCGAGAAGCGCGCGGATTTTTCCCGTGGGGCGCTGCGGTTCCTGGACTTCGTCCACGTCGGGCACGGAACTTTCGGGGGCGTGAATCTGCCGCGCCACCAATCCTATGATTTCCTTGTCGAGAAGTTCGTATCCGAGCAGTTTCGCCAGTTCATGGGCGAACTCGCCCTTGTCAGCGCCGGTTTCCCTGGATATCGCGATTGTCGCCATCAATTCACCTCGAAAAGTTTATGCCATCGAAACACGCGCGAGCGGGGGTCAGACCCCTCCCGTCTCTTCGCTCCTCTTTGGCGTCTGACCCCCGATCGGGGGTTTCGAGACTTTGCCGGCCTTGTGAAGTTCAGCGAGCCTCAGATAGTCAAGCGCATTCTGCCTTATGGCCTTGCGGCGCTCCTCGTCCACTTCGCCTGCGATCTTGCCGGGCATGCCGAGGACCAGCGAGTTCGCGGGGACCTGCATTCCCTGCTTGACCAGCGCGCCCGCGCCGATGACGCAGTTGTCGCCGATGACCGCGCCGCTCAGCACTATCGCGCCCATGCCGACGAGGACGTTGTGGCCGATTTGCGCGCCGTGTATGATTGCGCCGTGGCCGATTATAACGCCGTTGCCGATGTTCGTGCCGTACTGGTCGTCGGTGTGGACGACCGCGCAATCCTGGATGTTCGTCTCCTCGCCGATGACCGCGGGCTTCATGTCGCCGCGCACGACGGCGTTGAACCACACGCTTGAGTCGCGCCCTATGGTTACGTCGCCGATGATGGACGCGCCTTCAGCGATGAACGCGGTCTTGTGAATGCCGCCTTTGCCGATTTGTGCGGACAAGTTTCTCTCCCGCAACTGTTCTCAGAGGCATGGGGGTCAGACCCCTCCCGTCCCGATCTTTCATTTGTGATGAATGTAAGGAATATCGGGACTCCTTGGCGTCTGACCCCCTTGGGCGTCCACGATTAGAGCCGAGATGTTAGCACGCGCGGCATGGCGTGTCAATTTTTTTGGCGGGCGTTTTGCCGCGTGTTGTCGGGCCGCGCGGGATGTGGTATCATATCACATCGGCCGCTAACGCCGGAGACGCGCGGTTTGCGGCGCGGCGGCCCGGAGCGCATACATGACGACAACAATAGAGCAGGAAGTGTTAAAGTGCGCGCGCTGCGGCAAATGCCGGTCGCAGTGCCCGGTGTTTCTTGAGGTCGGCACGGAGTCCAATGTCGCCCGCGGGCGCATCGCGCTTCTCGACGCGTACATTCAGGGGCGCATCCCTTATTCCGAGCGGGTGAAGGAAAGCATGATGACGTGCCTGCGGTGCCTGCGCTGCCAGGAGAATTGCCCCAGCGGCGTGGCGGTGGACACGCTGCTCAATTTCGCGCGCGAGAAGATGGCGCAGGAGTTGGGCGTGCCGTTTTTGGGGCGGGTGGTTTTCCGGGGCGTTTTGCCGCGGCGGAAACTTTTCAATGCGCTTGTCCGAGCGGCGTCGGTCTTCCAGAAACTTCTCCCGCGCTCCCGCGAACAGCGGCAGTTGCGGCATCTGCCGCTGCTTTTCGGCGGCAAGCGCCGCATCCCCGGCCTGTCGAAGCGCAGCGCGCTGAAAATCCTGCCGGAAGTATCGAAGGCGAAGGACGAGAAAAAAGTCGTCGCCTTCTTCGTGGGTTGCCTGACGAACTACTCCTACGCGCATGTCGCGCAGAGCATCGTTGAACTGCTCAACCGCAACGGCGTTACGGTCGTAACGCCGAAGGGCCAGTTGTGTTGCGGCCAGCCGGTCATTTCCTACGGCGACATGAAGGCGGCGAGAAATCTCGCCGCGCGCAATGTGGAGACGCTGAGCGCCGTGAAGTGCGACGCCGTGATTACGGGCTGCGCGTCCTGCGGGAGGATGCTGCGGAAGGAGTACGGCCCGCTGCTCGGCGAGTCCGCGGCGGCGCCGGGCGGGAAGGTGTATGACGTGGGCGAGTTTATTGCGAAGTTTCTCGACGCGAAGTTCGAGCGGCGCGCCGAGAAGGTTACGTATCACGACCCGTGCCATCTGAACTGGGGGCAGGGGATTACGAAGGAACCGCGGCAGTTGCTGAAGGCCGCGGGTGAATACAGCGAGTTGGCGAATGCGACGCGATGCTGCGGGGGCGGTGGCTCTTTCAGCCTTTTCCATTACGACCTCGCCTCGCAAATCGCGGCGCACAAGGTGGAGTCGATAGAGAGTTCGCCAGCGGAAGTAATC
>Ga0315284_10000395_pt1 | contig 59676 bp, 48 predicted proteins | sample YL17G09_16_MG_FD_203696 | JGI IMG/M metagenome (GOLD analysis project Ga0315284, IMG submission 203696) | Sediment microbial communities from Yellowstone Lake, YNP, Wyoming, USA - YL17G09_16 | ecosystem: Environmental > Aquatic > Freshwater > Lake > Sediment | place: USA: Wyoming | collected...
GTTGTTGCGCCGCCGCCGCGCCGCACTGCCGCCGCGAGCGCGACCCCGTCGCCGGCCTCCCTGCTGGCGACCGCCACCCGCCTCGCCGCCGCGGCGACCGCGCCCACGCCGCCCGCCGCCCTCGCGGGCGAGGCGGCGTCGTTTCTGGCGGACAGCGGCGTCCTCGCGTGTGGCCCGCCGCTCGCCGCAGCGCGCGCCGCGGCCGCCCTGGGCGCCGCGCTGGCGGCACGCCCACGACCCGCTATCGCGGTCGCGTCATTGCACGTCGAACTGCTGCGCGCGTGCGGCGCCCCCGCCTTTCCCGCGCCGACCCCCGGCGGCGTGGGCCTCCCCCCACCCCACGCCGGCGCGCGCGGCGCGCTGCTGGCCAGCGCGGGGGCAGCACTGGCAGCGTCGCCCGCGGACGCTGGCTTGCTGCCCGCGGTCGCGGCCGCGGTCGCGGCCGCCGACGCGTCCGACCCCGCCACTCTTGCGGCCCTGCTAGACACCGCCCTCGCCGCCCTGGAGGCCGACCCCGATGCGCCACCGGCCGGCGGCCCCGAGCTGGCGGCCGCCGCTGTGGCGGCGGTGCGGCGGCTGGCTCTGCGCCCGCGCGCCGACGCCGACCCCGCAACCGCCTCCGCCGTCGTCGCCGGCCTGCGCGTCGCCGAGTCCGTGCTGGCCCGCCCGCGCGCCTACCCCGGCGCGCCGCCCGCGCTCACGGCGGCCGCTCTGGACGCGGCCGACGCGGCGGTGCGTGCCGCCGCGCGCGGCCGCGCCGCGCCCGCGCTTGCCTGCGCCGGCGTCTCGCTGGCTGCCGCCGTCGCGCGCCACCGCGCGCGCGCCGTGGCGCGCTGCGCGGAACCGGTCGCGTCCATCGCTCGGCGCGCCGGCGCGTGGCTGGCCGCGCCGCGGCCGCGCGGCGCCGCGCGCGCGGTCGCCGCCGACCTGGGCCGCCTGCTGGCCGCCGTCGCGGCGGCGTCGACTGCCTGGTCGGGCCCATACGTGTCCCACTTTGTGGCCGACGCCGCGCTGGCGCTGGCGGCGGCCGCGACCGCGCGGCCGGCGGGCGCGCTAGCCGGCGGCGGCGGCGCTGCTGCCATTGCGGGCGCGGCCGCCGTGTTTGGTGCGCTGACCGATGCCCAAGCGCAGAGCGTGCACGCGTTTTTAGGGGGTGGCGACCGCGGCAACCGCGGCGACCGCGGCAACCGCGGCAACCGCGGCGACCACCGCGCCGTCGACGGCCGCGCCGCGCGCGCCGCGCTCACCGAGCTGCGCGCCGCGTGGGAGACCGGGGTGCGGCACGTGGGCAAAGTGTGAGGAGAGGAGAGGGGGTGGAGAGGCGGGTGGACTGTGAGCACTTGTTCGGGCGCGCCGCCGTCTCGCCCCGCGCTCCACCCGCCCCCGCCCCCCCCTTATGTGCGCGTCCTGTATGTGTGCGGTTTGCACGCGTCGCGCCGGGCCGCGGCCCGGCGGCGGCGGCGGCCGCGGGAGGTGGCCACCGCCCCCGCGCGCGCCCCGCCCCTCCCACCTCCCTCCCCTGCGCCGCCCTCTTCCTCCATTTCAGAACTTGGTGAGGTCGATAGTCTTCTCCCACGTGAACACGTCCGTCGGCTCCCGCCCAAAGTGGCCGTACGCCGCGGTCTGCAGGTAGCGCGGCTTCTTGAGGTCGAGCGCCTTGGCGATCATGCCCGGCCGGAAGTCAAACGCCTTGAGCACCTTGGCCAAGATCTGCTTGTCCGGCACCGTGCCCGTGCCGTACGTGTCCACGTGGACGGACAGGGGCTGGGCGACGCCGATGGCGTACGAGACCTGGACGAGCGCGCGGCGCGCGAGCCCCGCCGCGACAATGCTCTTGGCCGCCTGCCGCACGATGTACGCGCCCGAGCGGTCGACCTTGGTCGGGTCCTTGCCGGAGAAGGCGCCGCCGCCGTGCGCGCCCCAGCCGCCGTACGTGTCGATGATGATTTTGCGGCCGGTCAGCCCCGCGTCGCCGTGCGGGCCGCCGATGACGAAGCGGCCGGACGGGTTGAGGTGGAAGATGGTCTTGTCGTCCAGGTACTTGGCGGGGACGATGGGCTGGGGGTGGGGGGGAGGGGGGAGGCGGGACGAGGTGAGGACGGGCACACCGATCCTCGCGGCCCGCAACCAACCCTCTCCACCCGCCCTCCCCCTCCCTCCCTCCCCCACCTTGATCACGTGCTCTTGCAGGTCGGCCGCGATCTGCTCGTTGGTCACGTCCGGCGAGTGCTGCGTCGAAATGAGAATCGTGTGCACGCGCACCGGCACCATGGCCCCGCCCTCCTTGCGGTACTCCACCGTGACCTGCGTCTTGCCGTCCGGGCGCAGCCAGGGCACGGTGCCGTCCTTGCGCACGACGGTGAGGCGGTGGCCGAGCTGCGTCGCGAGGACGTGCGTGAGCGGCATGAGTTCCTCGGTCTCGTCGGTCGCGTAGCCAAACATGTGGCCCTGCGGGGGGCGTGGGCGGGGTGTGTGGGGTGGTGGCGGCGGGCCAACCGGCCGCGCGCGCGCGCGCGCCGCCCCGCCGCCCACCGCCCCACCTGGTCGCCCGCGCCGATGTCCTCCATCGCCTTGGTGCCCAGCCCGTGCACGCCCTGCCCGATGTCCGGCGACTGCTCCTCCAGGTGGACGAGCACTTTGCACGTGTCGGCGTTGAGGCCGACGTCGTCCGACGTGAACCCGATGTCGCGCGCCGTTTTGCGGACGACCGCCTCGTAGTCCACCTTGGCCGTCGTCGTGATCTCGCCAAAGACCATGATCATGTTGGTCTTGGTCGCGGTCTCGCACGCGACCTGGGGGCGGGGGGGGGGGGGAGGGGGTCGGCGGTGTCTGCGCGCCTCGGGCGCCCCCCGCCCCCCACCCCTCCCTCTTTCCCTCCCCTACCTTGGCGTTGGGGTCTTGGGCGAGGCAGGCGTCGAGGACGGCGTCCGACACCTGGTCGGCCAGTTTGTCGGGGTGGCCCTCGTTGACCGATTCGGACGTGAAGAGGAAGGTCTCGTCGGACATCTGGTGGTGGGAGAGGGGGGCGGGGGTGGGCGGGTGGAGGAAGGCGGCCCCGCGCGATGGAGGGAAAGCGCGCGCGCGTCAAGCAGCGCGCTTGGCGCTCCCGGACGCCGACCGGCGCCCGCAGGCGACGCCGGCCGCCGCCCACGGATCCGCGGCGCCGAGGGCGGGCGCCGCCCGCCCCCCCCGCGCCCGGCGCGCGCACGGCAGCCATCCGTCGCGCGCGGCGGCCCGCTGTCCCGCGGCGCGCGCGGGCGGCCGGCGGGGCCGGCGCGCTGCCGCGCACGTTACCACCTCGCGCCGGCCCGCCGGTGGGGCGGGCGGGCGGGCGCGGGGGGCGCGGGAGGGCTGGCGCTCAAATTGGCGCCGCGATCGGCGTCGCCGACGCCCGGCGCGCGCGCGGGCGATGCGGGCGGACGCGCCGGGGGGGCACGCTTGTTGCTCACCTTGACTGGGGGGAGCGTGGGCGGTCGGAGGGTGGTGGGGGTGTGGTGGGCTCGGCGCGCGCCGCACGCCGACAGCGGTCGCAGGCGCAGCTGCCGCCGCCCGCCGCCTCACGCCCCTGGACCGCCACAGTCGCCCTCCGGTTGCAAGTGCTGCCCCGCCACGGGTCACCGACCCCCCCCACGCGCCGGGCGCCGCCCGCGAGGCTGCGCTTTCGCCTGCCGCCGCCGCCACCGGTCGACCCCCCCCCCCCACGCCACCGCCAGCCCCGCCGCCGCCGCGCCCGACACAAGCCAGGCGAGGTGACCGTGCCACGTGGCAGGCCGAAAAGGGGGGTCGGCGAACTTGACGCACACGGCGGCTTCCGCCGCGGCGACCGCCAGGAGGAGCCACGCGCACCCGCCGAGGCGGGCGCGGGAGCCCAGGGGGGCGGTCGCAAATTCATAGTATTCCTGGGGGGGGGAGGGGAGGGGAGGCGGTGTGGGCGAGGGCGGGCGCGTGCCGCCGCGTCCCCCTCCGCCCCCCCTCCCCCTCCCCCCGCTCGCCTTGACCGCGGGCACGCCCAGCAGGAACACGAGCACGATCCTCCCCGTCACCAGCGGGTGCGTCGTCGGCACCCAGAGGGCGGCCTTGAGGAAAAAGGCGTGCAAGTCGAACAGCAGGAAAATGGCGACGAGGAAAAAGGCTGCCGCCCCGCGCTTCCCCCCCTGCGTCGGCCGCCAGTCGTACCGGGTCCAGGTGCGGGGCGTGAACTGGTGCGCGGCGCGCGCGGCCTTGGCCAGGGCGCCGGGCGTGGCGGAGAGGCCCTGCAGCGGCGCGCGCGCCGTCCGCCGGTCGAGCCAGGCGACTGTCGCCATCCCCGCCTCCAGCCCCGCCACGTTGCACAGCGCGGCGTCCAGCACCCACGAGTCCCACCAGCACTCGTTGAAGTTGGGGAGCGCGTGCGCGAGGCAGGCTTCCGCCAATTCAAACGCGAGCGAGAGCGGCCACAAGAGCGCGCGGTCGCGCAGCAGCACCGCTTTCGCCCACCAGCCGAGCACGTGGGCGACCACAAACTCGTCCACGAGCGTCGCCTTGAGGCCGGCCCAGTTGATGGCGCGGGACGGCGTGGTGAAAGCGCAGTCGCCGCCGTACGACCGTTCGGGGAGCCGCGCGCCGAGGCTCGGCGCGACGGTGGCCAGCGCCGCCCGCGCGCCAGCCGCCGTCTGGCACGCGGCGTAGACCAAGGCCAACAGGTACGCCACTGCGGCGCCGTGCACGAGCCTCCAGGGCGCGGGGTGCGGCCGCGCGAGGATGAGGGGCGGGCCCTGGATCAGGGAATAGAGTCCCCACGCGGCCGCCACGCCGGCCAGGCCGCGCCGCACGCCCGCCCCGGGGTCGGGCTCGGTGGCGGGGGGTGGTGCGAGGGCGCCGGTGTAGAGGACGAGGAGGGCGGCGCCTGAAAAAAAAAAGGGGTTGGCGCGCCCGCGGCGGCGCCCAATCCCGGGCCCAATCCCGCCCCACCAATCGCCACTCACCGATGACCAGCCCCGTGATCGTGTGCGGCTCGTACAGGAAGCGCGTCGCGGGGTCGACGTCGCCGATCAGCGAGCCAGCGCGCACACGGGAACGAGAGCGCGGCGGCGGCGATTTGGGGCGGGCGAGGGCGTAGTCGTCGCCGTCGTCGTCGCCGCCGCGGGAACGGGATCGCCGGGGCGGCATCGGGGCTGGGCCGACTGCGTGCGGCGCGCGTCACCACAATCGGTGCTGCCCGTGCGCCTGGGCCGCTCCGAGACCCGAGACCCGAGACGAGATGGCCTCCCCGCCGCACGCCCCGCCAGGCACCGTTCGCTTGCTGCTGATTCGCCACGCTGAGTGTGAGATGAATCTCGCGCTCGGCACCCACGTCGGCGGCCGCGCGACCGCCAGCCCGCTGACCGATCTGGGGCGCGCGCAGGCCCGGGCGCTGGGGGAGCGCCTGGCGGGGAGCGGCTTTTGTGGCGGCGGCGATATTGCCTCGCTGCACGCGTCGCCCGCTGTCCGCGCGGTCGACACCGCGGCCGCAATCGCGGCCGCGCGCGGACTGCTGCACGACGGTGTGTCGATTCACGACGACCTGCAGGAGATTTGCATGGGAGAATGGAGCGGGAAAGAGCGGTCGCGCTGCTACACTGAGTCCGCCCGTGCCGCGATGCGGGCCGACCCCGCCGGCTTTGCCCCCCCCGGCGGCGAGTCCCAGGCCGAGGTCGAGGCCCGGGTGGCGGCATGCGTCAAAAGAATCATGGGCGGGCTCGACCCGGGCGCCCCCCCCGGCGTCGCCGTCGCGCACGGCCTCGCCATCAAATGCTTTCTCCGTGGCGTGTTGCACGCCGATGTGGACTCTTTCGCCGCGCGCAACATCGGGCTGGCCAACACGGGCATCGTGGAAGTGGCGCACGATGGTCGTGTGGCCAACAGAGACGCGTGGCACGTGCTGCGGGTCAACGACGCGGCCCACCTGGAAGGGCTGACACTGTAGCTTGAATTTGGCGGGCCGGGGAGCGGGAAGTGGGCCTCGGCGGGCGAGTGCCGGGCCGCGCGCTCGACCCGCCGCACACACACACCAGCCGCGGGCCAGCCTCCCCGCCCGGACCCTCCTCCACCCGGCGCACCCTCCACCCGCCACCCTCCCCCTGGGATGCAGGCCGATATCGCGCTCGACCGCGGCGTGCGCGACTGGGTGCTCGTCCCGCTCACTCTCTGCATCGGCCTCATGATGCTGGCGCGCCAGTACGCGACGGTGAGTAGAGGGGAGGGGTGGGGTGGGGTGGTGGGCGGTGGGCGAGGTCTCCGGCACCGGGATCGCGCGCCCGCGCCGACACGTCCCGCCCTCTCCCGCCCTCTCCACATCCCAGACTTTGCTCGCCGCCCCGCCCGCCGCCAAGGCCGACCTGAAGGAGACCCGGGAGCGCACCGCGCTCGCGCGGTCGGCCCTGCTGCGCGCGGCGGCCGACTGGGTCACGCCCGCGGGGGTGGCGCAGCGGAGGGCGTACTTTGCGGCCAAGGTAGGCAGATGCGGAGGGTGGAGGGCGGCGGAGGAAGGCGGTCACGGCCCCGCACCCCGACCCCCACGTTCCTCGTCCGCTTTGCAGGACACCGGCGTCTTTTGGGCGACGCCCGCCTCCAAGTCGGCGCATGAAGCCATGATGACCAACCCGGACGCGGTCACCGGCATGCTGAAACAGTCGCTTGGGGGCATCGTGCCGCAGGTCGCGATGGGCACGTTTGTCTCGTTCTTCTTCTCGGGCTTCATCCTGGGGCGCGTCCCGTTCCCCCTGTCCCCCTCGTTCCGGCTCATGCTGCAGCGGGGCGTGGACCTGCCCTCCCTGGACGTCACCTACATGACCGGCCTGTCCCTCTACATCCTCCTCCTCTTTGGCGCGCGCGGCCTCTTTGTCCTCGCGTTCCGGGAATCCGCCGTCGATGACATGGCCGCCCAGCGCGCGGCCATGGGCGGGGGCGGCGGCGGCGGGCCCTTTGGCGCGGGGCCGCCCGACCCCGCGAAAGCGTTCGAGGGGGAGCGCGCGGCGTTGGCCCTGCTGCCGACCGGGCCTGGGCGGGTGGCGGCGACGGCGGAGCAGGCGGCGGTGGACGCGCTCACGGCGGCGGCGGCGAGGCGGCGGTGAGAGAGACAGGATGGGGTCGTCGTTTTGTTTTCCTCTGTTTCCAGCTCCGCGCACCCCCCAAAAAACCAACCCTCTCTCCTCATCACCCGCCACCCCGCCCTTGCCCCAGCTTGCGCAGGACGGCCATGACGCGGGCGTTGGCCTCGTACTTGGCAGCCGCCGCGGCCGGGTCGGCGATGGCGTCCCGCACCGCGGCCAGGACGAGAGGATCAGAAAGCGCCGGTCCGACCTCGGGGTCGGACAGAAGCGCCGCGACGTCGGGCGCGGCGGCAAAGTGCGCGTCCAGGCGCGCGCGCAGCGCGGCCGCCGCGGCCGGGTCGCCCGCGACGCGCCGCTCTTCCTCGACCCACGACCGCATCGCGTCGGTCGAACCCCTGAGGCCGGCTTGCAGGGTGTCGACCGAGAGGCCGGCCTCGAGCAACTGAATGTTGAGCGTGTGGAGCCACGCGCGGCTCGCGGGGTCGTTGGCCAACCGCATCCGCGCCACAAACACCGCCATCCGCTCCGCCAGCCCGTCCAGGTTGGTCAGGTAGATGTCCTTGCCGTCGGCGTCGAAGGCGGGGAACTTGCGCTGGAGCTGCATCAGCTGGAGGAAGAGAGGGTTGGGGGTGGGCGTCGGATGCGTTTACCGCCGCTCCAGGACGCTGCGCACATAGTGCGCTTATCGCGCGGGCGACGCGGCGAGCCCCGCGGCGCGCGTCCCCCATCCCTCACCTCGCGGAAGTCGCGCATCAGGACGTCGAACTCTCGCTGCACCACGTCCGACTCCCAAATGGATGCGGGTTCATCGGAGGACGACGCGCGAGGGGCGGGCAGTGGGAGGCGTGTCCCGGGCGGGCCGTTCGGCGCCCATGCGCGCCGCGATGCCGGAGCAACCCTCGTGCCGGCCCCACGTAAAGCTTGGCCGTGGCGACGATGGGGTGTCGCAATTGGTGGCGTGCGCAGGGGGGCGGCCATCGTCGCACAGGAGAGTGCGCCAGACGCGCACGCCGTGCTCGCCCAACACTACCGCCGCCGTTTCCTCGACCGCCGCGCCTCCGTGCCTCATGGATTCCGACTGGGGCGACGTCGGGCGGTCCCCGATGTCCTCCCGCCCCGCGTCCGCGGCCTCCTACTGGTCGGAACCCGTGCGCCATGCCGAGCCCGGCGATGCGCTCGACACCGCGGACGACTTTTTCGGCCTGCGCCTCAAGCGCGTCCGCGCCGCCGTCATGCTGGCCCACATCAAGGAGGAGGAGCGCGAGGGGCGGGACAAGGAGATGACGGTGAGGAGAGGCATGCCCCGCGGCTTAGCGCCCCCCTGACTGCCGCGCGGGATGGCGGGGCGGCGAGGCAAGGTTTGCGCCCGCCGCTGCCCTCGTTTGAACCTTTCTTGATCCAGGATGGCTAAGGCGACGGCGCTCGGAGCGTCGGAGGGCGCGCGGCGCGCGCAGGGGGTCCCCGCCGGTTGGCCCGCGGGGACGTCGGGGGACGGCCCTCCTCGACGCCCTCCCCCCTCCCTCCAGCCCGACCAGATCGCCGTGCGCAAGCTGGTGGAAGGTATCTTTGCCAAAGTCAAGGAGCGCGCCTTCTGGGGCGGCGGCGTCCTCCGCACGCCGCCGCTGACGCCGCGGCGCGCGTGCCTGGCCGCGCGCTCGGCCGCGCTGGAAGGCGGCGTTCCCCGCCGCCTGGCCGCGGCGGCGGCGGCGGCCGCCGCCGCCGCGGGCGCCACCCCTCCCTCGCTGCCGCCGCCGCCGGCGGGGTTGCGGGTCAACGGCGCGACGGCGCGGCGCGCGCCCGTGACTGCCGCCCGCCCCGGCCGCGTCGCCGCCCTCGCGAGGCGCTTTGCCGCGCTCGCAGCCGCGACCGGCGGCGGCAAAGTGGCGCCGCTGCCGGCCGTGAAGCCGGCGCCGCGCGCCCTGCCGACGCGGCCGCCGTCGGCGCCCGTGCAGGCGCGCGTGCCCGCGCCGCCGCCGCCCGGCGTCGCGGGGCCGTCCGACTGGGTGGAAGCGGCGACCAACGCGCTGGCCGAGGCGACGCCCAGGGTCCAGGACGCGGTGGTGGCGGCACCCCCCCTCCCGGCCACCACGCCCCGCCCCCCCCCCCCCTCGACCGCCGCCACCAAACGCCTGGCATCCGCCGACGCCGCCCGCCGCGCCGCCGCGCGCAAGGACGCGTACCTGGAGGCCGCCATGACGGCCGCGCGCGAGCGCGAGGCCGTGGCGCGATCTGCGGTGGCGGCGAGCGCAGCGGCCGCGGCCGCGCGCGCCGAGGCGGCGGCCGTGCACAGACTGGTGGCGGCCGCAATGGCCAACGTCGTCAAGCGCGCACAAGCCGACGCCAAGGCGGCGGCCAAGGCGGCCAAGGCGGCGACGGCCGCGCGCGCGCGCGCAGTCGCCGCTGCCGCCGCGCCACCCGCCCCCGCTCCTTCTCGCCTCTACCTGGCCCCCCGCCCCGCGCCCCGCAAACTGGCGGCCGCCGCCGCGCGCGCGCGCGCGTCGGCCGACGGCGCGTGGCCCTCGTTTGGCGCGCCGGTGCCGGCGCCTCCGCCGCCCGCAGCGGCGGCCGCCGAGGCCGAGGCCGCGACCAACGCGCTCCTCGCCGCCGCGGCGGCGGGCGCGGCCGAGGCAGCGGCCGAGGCCGCGCTGCCGCCGTCGGCGGCGGCAGCGCTCGCGCCGTCGTTTGCCGCCGCGCCGCGCGCGCCGCGCGCGCGCGTCCGCTTCACCGCCGTCCTGCGCGGCATTCTGGCGTCCAACGAAGAGTCTCTGGCGGCCGCGTTGCGAGCGTCGTGGCGGTCGGCGGGGGGTGTTGCGCCGCCGCCGCTGCCGGCGCTGTCGGCGCCGCTACGGACGCCGTCGTTGCCGCCGCAGCTCGCGCCCGCGACGACGGTTGCGGGCGGCCTGGAGGCGGTGCTGGAAGGTGGGGACGACGAGGGCGAGGTGGCTGCTGCTGGCGAGGGCGCGGTGGTCGAGGCTCTGGTCGAGGCGGTCGTCGAGGCGGCCGCCGGCAAGGCCGCGCTGCCCTCTGGCTCGCCGCACGTCGCCCTGCTGGCGTCGCCCCTGGTGTGAGTGACGGCCGCCGCCGCGCGGACCATTAGTGCGAGCCCCTCGACGGCCAACCAACGACCCCATTTTTCTGGTAAGCATTTCGACCCCTTTTGTCCGTCGCCGCACACACACGCCGCACGCCGAAGAATAACATAACAAGGCTCGGCCGCCGCCGTCCGCCCACCTCGCGCGCGCCCGCTCCATGTTGGCGGCGCGAAGTGGGGTAGGGAGGGATTTGGGAGCAGGGAGAGGGAAGGGGAGGGTGGGGGCAACCGCCGCGCCGTTGTTGGGCCACACAGTGCACGGCACGCTGTGTGGTCTCCAACAGTTTGCATCACACCAGAAGAGGGGCATTGAGGGGGACTGGCTCGGGAAGGACAGCGGCGCGCCGCGCGCTCGTGCCCCGTCCCTCGCTCTCACCCGTCGCCCGCGGCCGCCACCTCCTCGCAATCCGTCCACCACGCGACCGGCCCCATCCCAACTCCCCCACAATCCGCGACGACGACCAAGGGCGCGTGCGGCGCCCCCCCGGGCGCGCCGCCGCCCGGCGGCGGCGCGTCGAACCGCGCCTCGCGCACCCGCACCCGCACGACCGCGCCGGGCGCGACGTCCAGGGGTTCGTCGCCGTCGGCCGCGTCGGGCGGGGTGTGCAGCCAGGCGCGACGGGCCGCGTCGAACGTCGAGGGAGGGGGGAGGCCGTCGCGCGGGAGGGAAACGTCGTCGAAGAAGCCCAGCGACACGCGCGCGCCCCCGGGGTCGACGCTCACAACCGTCCCTGTCAGCACGTCGCCGGGCGCGGGGCGGAAGGCGGCCGCGCGGAAGCGGACGCGCCAGAGCGCGGCGCCGTCGCCCGCGTGTACAAAGCCGCCGTCCGCGGAGAGGAGGGCGGCGATCGACACGATGAGGCCGACGCCGTGCACGACCTGGGGTGGGGTGAGTGTGGGGGGCGGGGCGCGCGCCGCGCGAACGGCCGCGCCTCGGCCGCTCGACCCCGTCCCCCTCTCCACCGGCCCTCCTCCCGCCACCCACCCTCCGCCTCCCGCCTCCCTCTACCTTGTTCACAAAGGCGGCGTCCAGGGCGTCGCCCACCGCTTCCGCGAGGGGGCGGCCCAGGGCGGCGGGGGGGAGGACGACGTCGTCCTCGATGTCCACCATGCGAAAGGGCGACATGGCGGGAGGAAGGCTGGGGCGGGAACGGGGGGGGCAAGCGCTCAACCGCCGCGTTTGCCGCCGCCGACGGGCGGCGCGCAGATGCGGGGCCGGCGCCCGGCGCCCGCGGTGGCGCAGCTGCTGCTCGGGGACGGGCGCGGCGAGAGTGGGATCGCCCGAGGGCGGCCGCCGACGGAGAGTGAAGCGCGGTTGTCGCCGCATTCGCCCCTCCACTCTTTCGCCGGCCGCCTCGCGGCCGGCGCCGCGGCCATGGATCCGGATCCCCCGTTACCCCTGATTCCCGCCCCCGTCGCCCTGGAGCGGCGCCCCGCGCCGCCCTTGGCTCTCGGCCCTGGGCCGGTGCTGGTTGCGTGGGCGTCCCCCGCGGCCGAGCCGGCGGCCCGCGCTTTAGCCGCTGTACTCCAGGAAGTCGGCGTGGATGCCGCCCTGGGCGACGGCGGCGAGTCGCCCGCCGCCGCGCTCGTCGTCCGGGTCGGCCCTGCCGAAGCGCCCGCCCTGGCCGCCGCAGCCCCAGCATCCGCCCTGGACGAAGGCTACGAACTCGACATAGGCACTGGACGGGGCGAGCTGCGGGCGGTGGCGGCGGCGGGCGCGTTTTGGGGGGTGCAAACAGTCAGGCAACTGGTGCGCTGGCGCGGCCCCTCCTCCACTCGTCTTCCCTCCTTGCCCTCGTTGACCATCGTTGACTATCCCGCCTGGCGCTGGCGCGGCCTGCTCCTCGACACGGCGCGCCACTTCCTGCCGCCCGCCGCGCTGGCGCGCGCGGTCGACGCCGCAGCCCGCCTCAAACTCAACGTCCTGCACTGGCACCTCACCGACGACCACGGGTTTCGGCTCACCGTGCCGGGTCGGCCCAAGCTCACGGATGTGGGCGGGTGGCGGGGCGAGACCGAGGGCGACGGCGCGCGGCACGGCGGCGTGTACAGCCCCGCCGACGTCGCCTCCATCCTGGCCGCCGCGGCGTCGCGCCACGTCACCATCGTGCCCGGCATCGACCTGCCCGGGCACGCGGGCGCCGCGCTGGCCGCGCACCCCGAGGCCGGCTGCGCGGGCGCGCGCGCGCGTCCGCGCTCCGTCCCCACCCGGTTCGGCGTCCAGGCCGACACCGCGCTCTGCCCAGGGTCGGACGCTGCTGCAGCCCTGGTCGACGACATCCTGGACGCGGTCGTCGACGCCTTCCCGGGGCGGTGGGTCCACGTGGGCGGCGACGAGGTGCCCAAAGCCGCCTGGGCCGCCTGCGCCGCGTGCGCGGCCAGGGCCGCGGCCCTGGGGTCGCCGCCGCCGGGCGTGCCGGGGGCCGGCGAGCCGGGAGGGCCGGCCGAGGGGGCGAGCGCCGAGGATTCTCTCCACTCGTGGTTTGTCGCGCGCGCCGCGGCCCGCCTCGCCGCCGCCGGCCGCGCCGCGCTCGCCTGGGACGATGTGGCACCTGGCGGCCTGCCGGTCGGCGTCGCGGTGACGGCGTGGCGCGGGCACGGGGCGGGGGCGCGCGCGGCGGCCGCGGGGCGGGACGTCGTCATGTGCCCCTCGGGCCGCACCTACCTCGACTACCGCGCGACCGACGACCTCGACGAACCGGGCGCGTGGTGGGGCGCGCTGGATTTGGAGACCGCGTTCCGGTTCGACCCCGGGGCCGGCGACTGGGGGCCGGGCGGGCTCGGGCAGGCGGAGGAAGGCGCCGCCCCTCCGCCCTCCGGCCGCCCGCCGCGCCCGCCCAGCGGAGGCGCCCTGGGCGCGCCCCACATGCCGCGGTCGATGTCGGGCGGCGCGGGGCCGCGGCGCGCCGTCTCCCTGGCGATGGCGTCGTCCGGTGACGGCTCCCTCTCCATCTCCCTGGCCGCGGCGCCGGGCGCGGACGAGGACGACGTGCACGATGACGCGACTTCTGGCGCGGCGGGAGCCGGCGCGGGCGGCCTCCACCCCACCCCGGGCCAACCCCTCGCGCCGCGGCTCGCCGCGCGCGTGCTCGGCGGCCAGGCGTGCCTCTGGACCGAGGCCGTGCCCGACGAAGCGGCCGCGCAGCGCATGCTGTTTCCGCGGCTGCACGCGCTGGCAGAGGCGATGTGGAGTCCGCGGCCGGCCGGCGGCGGCGCGCGCGATTTCGATTCGTTCCTGTCCCGCCTCGACACCGTCGCCGCGGCTCTCGACGAGGAGGGCGTGCGACGGCGGCCGCACCGCTGACATGCGAGGGCGGCGCGGGGAGCATTTGTAGGCAGGGAAAGAATTGCAGCGTGAAGAAAAGGAGGAAAGAAAACAAAGCACCGCCCCCCTCCCCCCCATCACGGCAGCTTCCGCCCGTTCTCCGCCTCCCACATGTCGATCGACTCCTCCAGCAGCGCGCGCGCGGGCACGACGGCGCCGAGCTTGATGCAGGCGAGGAACGCGCCGGAGAGGCGGCGGTGCAACGAATAACTCTGTTCGGGCGGCGGCGTGAGCCTCCCGTCGAGCATGACCCGGCCCTGGGCCGCGACGCCGGCGGTCAGCGAGGCGGCGGCGCCAAAGTCGTAGGGGCCCGGGGCGGCGAAGGGCGCGCCGACGGCGAGCGCGGCGCCGACGTGCGCCGCGTTCATCGCCGCCGACTCGTCCCCCGTGAGGAAGCCGAGCTCGCGCGACATCCTCAACACGGTGTCTTCATCCCGCGCGGCGCAGGCGCGCACCATGGACAGGTAGGGGTCGACAAAGGACGGCTCGAACTCCCTGCACGCACCGAAATCGACGCACGCCAAGACGCCCGTCGTCGGGTCGAACAAAAAGTTGCCCCAGTTGGGGTCGGTCTGCATGAAGCGCCAGGCGAAGAGCTCGCGCAGGGTGAGGCGGAGGAGGGTGGCGCCGAGAGCGTTTCGGACCTCTTGCGGGGCGGCGCCGGGCGCGTCGGCCGCCACGGCGTCGATGGGCGCGCCGGGCAGAAACTCGGTGGCGAGGACGCGGCGCGTGGTGAGCCCGGGGAACGGGCGCGGCGCACGCACCGCGGCCGCCAACCCGGTCTTGTCCCCCGCCAGCAACCCCCCCCACCGCGCCGCGCACTCGCCCTCGCGCACGTAGTCGCACTCCAGGGCGAGCTCCTTTTTGGCGACGGCGGCGGCGGCCTCGACGTAGAGGCCGCGGGGGAGCGCGCCGGTCAGCGCCGCGACGCGCAGCAGGTTGTCGACGTCGGCCACGATGGAGTCGGCCACCCCCGGGTACTGCACCTTGACCGCGATGGGCGTGCCGCACGGGGCGACGGCGGCGTGCACTTGGCCGATCGAGGCCGCGGCGATGGGCGCGTCGTCGAACGACGCGAACCGGGACCGCCACTCACTCCCCAGTTCGCCCGCCATGGCCTCTTCCAGCTGCTCGGGCGGCATGACGTCCGCGCCCGCGCGCACGCGGGCGAGGGCCGCCGCCAGCGGGGGCGGGACGAGGGACGCGTCCTGGATGGAGAGCATTTGCCCCAGCTTGAGCGCGGCGCCCCGCATGCGGCACAGGGCGGTGGCCAGCCGGTCGGCGTTGGCGGGCGACAGGGCGGCGCCGGAGGCGGAGGGGCCGTCCGCGCCCAGCGCGGCGCGCACGCGGTCGCCCGCCGCGCCGGCGGCCAGCGTGGCGCCCAGCCGAGCAAAGCCAAAGGCGCGGCCAAAAGCGGTTGAAGGCACGCGCGCCTCGCGGCGAGGGGAGGAGGGTTGAGGGGGCGGCACAGCCTCCCCCGCGCTCGGCGTCGACGCCGCGCACCCAGCCCCGCCCCTGACCCGAAACTCCAGCACCCGCCCCGCGGGCACGCACGGCACAGGTGCAGGAGCGGCCAGCGGCGGCCTCGGCGAGCGCGCGCGGGGGGCGGTGGCGGTCGCCGCGTCTCGGAGCGCCACGCCGCGCGCCGGCGGCGCGGCAGCGGCCGCGATGCGGGCTGCCAGGCGGCTGTTGAAACGAGGGTCATGTGTCGTTTAAAAGGCGTGGCGGGTGCGCCAACGGCCGCCCCACCGCCCCCGCATCCGCGCCCCCCCCCACACACACACACCTGTCGGCCGCGGCGCGGGCGACGACGGCCGCCAGGCCTTCCGCGATGCGGCGCCAGTCGGCGGCGGAGGCCGACATCGGGCAGAGTGGAGAGGGAGGGCGTCGGCGCCCGCGCGCTCACTAGCCGCGCGGCGCCGCCGGCGCGGCGAGGCCTCCGGGGCCCGCGGCGGCGATGCCCGCGACACAGCGGCGCCCCCGCGCGTCGGCGGGCGAGGGCGAGGCAGGGGCGCCGGCCTCGAAAAAAAAGGCGCGACGGTCCGCGGTCGACGGCGCCGCCGACGCCGAGCCGCCGGCCAAAGACGAGTCCAGCACACCACCTTCCATCGACCTGGAGGCCGCGATCCTGGCCCTGCTCGCCGCCCGTCGCCCCGGCGCCTCTGCGTGCCCCTCGGAAGTCCCGCGCCGCCTCCTGGGCGAGCGTGGCCCCTGGCGCCCGCTCATGCCGGCCGTGCGGGCGGCGGCGGCGCGGCTCGAGGCGCGCGGGGCGGTGTGGGTGACGCAGAGGGGGGTGCGCGTCGAGCCGGCGGGGGCCAAAGGGCCCATCCGGTTGAGGCTGCCGCCGCGGGGCGGGGAGGAGAAAGGTGATGGTGGCGGAGAGTAGGCTGTAGTCGCTTGGGGGTCGACGGGCGGGCCCCGGCGGCCGGGGTCGAAGAGAGACGACGACGGCCGCAGTCGGCCGCACTCCTCTCCCAATCGCGGCCCCCAATGCCCGTGCCCCGGGCAGGCCTCGCGCCAACGCGCACCCCACCGCCACCCACCGCGCCCCGGCCGCGCGCCACCGCCGCGCACGCCACCCTGCACCTCGCCGCCGCCGCCCGCCCCCACCCCGACAAGGCGCACTACGGCGGCGAGGACGCGTTCTTCGTGTCGCAGACGGCGCACGCGGCGGGGTGCGCGGACGGGGTCGGCGGGTGGCAGGAGAGTGGCGTCAACCCTGCTTGGTATGCGCGCACCCTGATGCGCCTCGCGAGGGCCGCCGTCGAAGGCGGGGCACCCACCGTCGTGACTGAGGCCGACGTAGGCGTGCCGGGGCCGGCGGCGGCGGGCGGCGGCGCGCCGGGGCCACCGGACGCGGTGTTGGAGGGAGGGGGCGATGAAGGCGCAGCCGCCACTCTTTCGGGCTATGGCGAGGACGGTAATCTCGCGCCACCCCCTCCCCGGCGCCGCCCCCCTCCATCCACCGCCCCCACGCTGGCCCTCGCCGCGGCGCACGCTGGCACCCGCCTCCCCGGCTCTGCCACCGCCGCGATCGTGTCCCACGACGAAGCCACATCCACCCTGCATGGCGCGGTCGTGGGCGACGCGGGCGTGTGGGTGTTTCGGAGGGGGGAGCTGGCTTTTTGTTCGCCGACCGGCCTGCACGCGTTCGACACCCCGTTCCAGCTCGCCGCCGTCCCCGAGCACGCTGACGCGACCGACACCGTGGACGATCATGCGGCGGTGTTTGAAGTGGGGTTGCAAGAGGGGGATTGGGTGGTCGTCGCCACCGACGGGATTACCGACAACCTCCACCCCGAGGAAGCCGCCGCCGTCCTGCCCGACGCCGCGGTCGCGGCGGCCGACCCTGCGGGCGCCGCTGCCGCGGCTGCTGCGCGCCTGGTCGCGCTCGCGGCAGCGGTCGCGGGCGACCCCGACGCGCCGACGCCGTACGCAGCAGCCGCCGCCGCCGCGGGCGTCACCCCCGCCGGCGCGCGGCGACGGCGACCGGGCTGGGTCGCCGCCATGCTGGGCCGGGGCGGGGGTGGGGAGGCGACGGGCGGCAAGGAGGACGACTGCACGTGCGTCGTCGGCTTTCTAGCGTGACGCACGCGGTGGCAACTCGTTTTGGGAAAGTGGTTGCGTCCGCCCGGGCACTGCAGGGATGGGCGAAAGTAAAGGCGTGTTTCTGGCACCTGTTTCGGGCGGGTGGTTGGCGACGCGCGGCGGCCGCGCGGCGGCCCACCAGCGAAACGCCTCGCCCTCACCACCTGGAGCTCCAGAGACACTCACAAAGGCTCTGGCGGGGGGGGGGGCGGTTCCCACCAGCGACGGCGGGGATTCTGAGGGGCGGGAGGGCCAGGGGAAATCAGCTGCCGCTGGAGACCACGCGCGCTGCTGCCCCCTCCCACACCCGCGCCAGCATGGAGGCGCCCGTCCCCGGCCCCTCGGGGGCGACGCAGCCCTCTCCCGCGCCACCGGAGCCAGGCACGCCCGCGCTGCGCGTGGTGGGCTGGCGGAATGAGGCCGCGTCGCCGGGCGCCCGCCAAGCTGCCGCCCGCCGCACGTCTCCCCCGCCGGAGTCGCCCCTGGCGGCCCTGTTGAGGACTTCCTCGTCCCGGGCGTTCAACACGCTGCCGGCACTCAAGCTCGGCCGCCGCGCGTGCGCGCCGGGGGGCGCGTCGCCGCGCTCGGGCGCCGCCACGCCCTCGCCCTCGCCCTCGGCCCTCTCCCGATCGTCCGACCCGATCGGCATCCCCAAGATGAGGTGCGTGGCGGGCGGCGGGTGGCGGCAGAAAAGCGGTGGGGGGACCGCCGCGCCGCACCCGTCGGACAGCCGACGAGAGCGGCTGCGGGCCGCCCGCCCGGCATGCGCCCCCATTTTTGCCGCGGGGGGGGGCAGAAAATGTCTCGCCCGCCCTGGATGGCGGCGCCGGGGTCGTGCGGGCGCTTGGCGCGAGCGGGCGGCGGCCAAAGGACAGGAAAGCGGGCCTTCCTCCAGGCGCTTACGCGCCCCCCCCTTCTTTCTTCTCAGCCGCCGCTCCGGCCACCTCGGCGACGCCACCATGCTCGACGAACTCTCCTCCGTGGAATCCGCCACCGCCCTATTCCCCCCGACGCCGGTCGGCCAGCGCGGCCTCTCGCCGCGCGCGCAGGCCGCGCGGGTCGCCCCGTCCACCTTCCTCACCGACCTCACCGCCCGCGCCGCCGCGTCCGGCCAGGACGGCGCGGCCAAGCTGCTGGCCGAGCTGGCGGCGGCGGAAGCGGACAGGGTGGAGTTGCAGGCTGGGGCGGCCGCGCTCGCCGCAGCCGCGGGGCGCGACTTTTTGTTCGACGACCTCGACCTGGGGCCTTCCGCCGCCGCGGCCGACCGGCTGGCGGCGGCGTGAAGGAGAAGAGGGGCGGCCGACGGCTCTGGCCCGGGCGCACCCCGCCTGCACCACCACCACCACCACATCTCCTTTGAGCGTCCCCCGCCGAGTGCCTCGGCGGCGGCGACGGGCGCGCGCGCGCCCACCGCGCGCGCGCGCCACCCCACTCGACAAAAAAAAAAACTCGACACTCGTTCGTCGTCGTTATGTTTTATTCGAGCGTCCGCGTTGAGCGCGGGCGCACCCCCCACCGTTTCCCCTTTCCCCCATTTACACCGCGCCCCTATTGTGGACCGGCGAGCGGGCCCGCGCAAGCGGGCCGCGCCCCGAGACTTGAGCGAGCGAGCGCGAGAGACTAGCATGGCTTTACAACACGTTCCCCCCTTGCCCGATGTAGACGTTGGCGATGGCGATGGTGGTGAGGGTGGTGGCGGCGGAGTGGTGGAGACGGTGCTGCTCCCGCACGCGCAGACTCTCTCACCTCGTCCACCCCGCGATGGCGACCACGCTCCCGGTCACGGTCGAGTTTAGGTGCGCCGCCCCCCCGCCCGCGCGCCAGCGCCCCAACCGCAGCCCAATGCGCCGCCACCGACGCGCCGCATCCCCCTCCTTCTCTTAGCGGCGGTCTGGAGTCTCTCTTTGGCGGCGACAAGACGCGCATCCTGGACGTCCCCGCCGCCGCCGGCGCCACAACGGCCGGCGCGGTCGTCGCCGCCGCGGCCGCCGCCGCCGACCCTGCGCGCGCCGACCTTTTCGTCGCCGCCGGCCGCGTCCGCCCCGGGGTGCTGGTGCTGGTCAACGACACCGACTGGGAGCTCTTGTATGGGAGAGGGGAGAGGGGATGGGAACTTGGTGGAGAGGGCCGCGCCTCCCGCCGACCGCCCCACTCCCCACACAGCGGCACCGTCGACGCGCCCGTCGCGGCGGGCGACCGTGTCGTCTTCATTTCCACCCTGCACGGCGGCTGAAACCAACTTGCAACACACTTGGCGCGCTCTCGCCCCGTCTCTCTCCCTCCTTCACCCGTGCCGCCCGCCGCCGCGCCCGCCGCCTCCCCCTCCTGCCGGCTCCGGCCCCAGCTCGCGGGTCAGGGCGGCCTTGACCGGGGGCGGCGGGTCGCCGCCGGGCGCGGCCGCGCGCGCGAGCGCCCAGTAGGAGGCGGGCGGCCACCCGCCAGGGCGGGAAGCGGCGGCGACCGGAATCTCGTCCAGCGGGAGCGCCGCCAGCGCCAGCAGCGCGCGCGCCCGCTCCAGGGGCGAGGCCGGGCCGCCGCCACTCGCGCGGTCGCCTTTCGGCGGCGCGCCGCCCGCGGCCTCCAGCGGCGGCTGCGCCGCGGCCAGCGCGCGGCACGCGCGCGCGGCGGTGGGCGGGTCCAGGCCGCGCACGGCGGGGAGGGCGGCGACCAGAGCGGCGGCAAGGGCAGGGGCCGCGGCGGCGGCAGCATAGGCACGCCGCGCCGGCGCCAGGTGCGGCGCCGCGGCGGCGTCCGCGCGGGCCACGCGTCGACCCAGGGCGGCCGCCCACTCGGGGCCGTCGCCCGGAGGGAGTGGGGTGGTGGCGGCCGACGGCGGCCGCGCCGCCACCAGCGCCCCCCTGTCCGCGCTCGCGCCCGCGGCGGCCGGCAGCGACGCCGCGGCGTCGACCGCGAGCAGCATGGCGTCCACGCGCAGCGTGCGCAGCGCGGCGCCCGCGAGAGCGCGCGCGGTCGCGCCGGCGCCCGCAACTGCCGCGGCAGGCCGCTCCCCGCTCCGCCCGTCGCCACCGCCGGGCAGCCACGACCGCAGGCTGTGCAGGCCGCCCCGAGCAGACGGCGACGCCGCGGTGGGCGCGTCGGCGGCGTCGAGCGCGGCGGCCGCCGCGTCGGCCGCCGCGCCCAACGCTTCGCCGCACGCCGCCACCGCGGCCAGCGCGGCCGCCGCCCGGCCGCCATCGTCTCGCAGGGCGAGGACGTCGCCGGGGGAGGGGCGGTGGGCGGTGAGGGAGTCGAGCAGGGCAGCAACGGTGGTGGGAGGAGGGAGGGGGGTGGCAGCGGCCGACCCCCCCACCCCTCCGCCGTCCGGGTCGCGGAACGCGGCCTCCCCGCCCGCGGCGCCCGCATCTGGCTCGGACGCCATGACAAGAATCACGGGCGCCATCAGCGCGAGCGGGAGCGACGCCGAGCCGGCGGCCGCGGCGTCGAGCGCGGTCCGCAGCGCGCGCGCGCCCGCCGCGGCGACCGACCCCGCGGCCGCGGCCAGCGGGGGGGCGAACGAGGGGAGCAGGACGACCCAGTGCGTGAGGGCGTCCACGGCGTCGCAGACCGCGGCGAGCGCGGGGAGGGGGGGGCGAGGCGGAGGGGTGCCAGCCACCGCCCCCCCACCCCCTCCGCGCCTTGGCCGCATGCCGCCCAGGTCCGCCAGCGCCGCCGCGGTGCGCCGGCGCACGCCGTCAAACAGAGCGGGCAGGAAGGAGCCGGCGACGCCGGCCTCGGCGGCGGCCAGGAGTCGCCGGCGCGGCGCGGGCGCGCCGCCACGCCGACGCGCGTCGCCGCTTTCCGGCAGCAACGCCAGCTCCGCCTCGACGCGCGCGGTGGCGGCCGCGGCGGCGTCCAGGGCGGCAGGCGCGAGCGCGGCGGCGGCGGCGAGGTGGGTGGTCGGGGCGGCGGTCGGGGCCGGGGCAGGCACGCCGCGCCTGGGCGACGCTGCCGCCGCCGCCGCCGCGCCACCTTCTGCCCGACTCTCCAACTCGGCCGCAAACGAAAACGTGAGCCGGGCGCCGTCGGCCGCGGGGTCGGGCGACAGCGCGGCAGAGGCGCCACCGGGCGTGCCGGCCCCTCCTTCAAACGGGGGCAGCGCTTCCGCCAGCATGTCGGCCAGCGCGTCCTGCACCGCGTCCCACGCCGCGCCCGCCCCCGCCCGCACGTCGGACGGCGGCGGCGGCGGCACGGCGGTGGGCGCGCCGCGCGGCACAGCGTCTGCCAGCGCGGCCAGGGCGGCGGCCACGCCGCGCACCAGGTCGACGCCTGCGGAGGTGGCGGCGTCGATGGCGGTGGCGGGGGAGGAGCCTGAGGCGACGGCGGCGGCCCAGGCGCCACGGGTCGCGGCGCGCGCGCGCGCGGGCAGCGCCGCCTCGAGCGCCGCGGCCGCGGCGGGGGCGCCGCCGACCCGGGTGAGCCAGGTGGACAGGTCGGGCAAGGATGGAGGTGGAGGAGGGGCGCCGGCGACGCCGCCGCCCCCGCCGCCGCCGTCGTCGTCGTCGGAAAACACGGCCCCCGCGCCGCGCCGCCCCGCCGCCGCCGCCGCGTCGACAAAGGCGGCGCACAGTCCCTCCGTCACCCTCCCAGCCACCGTCTCCAGCTCGGTCTTGGCGTCGCGCAGCGCGCCGACGGGCGCGAGCGCGGGCCGCGCGAGCCGCGCGCGGCCGCCCGCGACGGCCGCAACCGCGGCGCCCCAGTCCTCCCGCCCCGCCGCCGCTGCCGCGTCCCCCGGCGCGGCCGCGGCTGCCGCAACGTCGGCCAGCATGTCGGCGGCGGCGTCCAGGGCGACGCGCTCGCGCCAGAGCGCCGCGAGGCCCGCGGGCGCCGCGCCGAGCCGCGCCGCGGCGTCCGCCAGGCACGCGCGCGCCGCGTCCGCCGCAGCTCGCGCGTCGTCGCCGGCGCGCGTGGCGGCGCCGTAGGCGCGCAGGGCGCGGGCAAAGCCGGCGTGGTGCGCCGCGACAACGGCGTCGACGCGCGCGTCGAGCGTGGCCGACGTGCGGCCGAGAGCGGCCAGCGCGGCGTCTGCGTCCGGCCGCGCGAGCACTTTGCCGGCGAGGCGGAGCGGGTCGAGGCCGTCGGCGGTGAGCTCGGGCGGGAGGGACGCGAGTTCTGCGTCGAGCGCGTCCCAGTCGATGGCGGGGGGGGCGCCGGCCGCCGTGGGCGGCCGGGCGGACGCCATGGCGATTGGATCGAGGGCGGCGGGGCGAGAGGCGCCCCGCCGGGAGTGGGGCGGGCATCGCGCCCGCGCCCGCCACACTGCGCGCCTCGAGGGCGCCCGGTCGACCCCCGCGGGCGCGCCCGCGGGGTCGCCCGACACCTGCCTCAATGTGGTGGTGGCGCCGGCCGCCGGCGCCGCGCGCCCCGGCGGCAGTCGCGGGCGCGGCCATGCCCGCGCCCGCGACGCCCCGTGCGCCACATCCTCCCGACACGCCCGACACGTACGTCACCGCGCGGTCGGACGCCGAGTCGCCCCACTACTGGTCGCCCTCGCCGAGAAAGGCGCGAGACGCGGCGGTCGCGGTCGTTTCCCCGCCGTCGCCCGTCTCGTCCTCCGTCGGGTCGGACGACGGCCTGGACCGCGCCATGTGGCGGCTGAGCTTGCCGGGAGAGGGAAAAGAGGAGGAGGAGGAGCGGTCGCTTTCGCCCGAGCACGCGGCGCCCTCCCCCTCGCCGCCTGCTCCGCTTCCATCTCCGCCCCCCTCGAACGCGTGCGCGACGGGCGCCCTCCCCCCGCGGCGCCCGCTGGCGCCGTCGGCGGCGGCCAACGGCGCGGAGGTGGCGCCGTCCGCGCCCGTCGACCCGTACGCCCTGCCGCCGACAACCACGGAACTCCTGCTCATCTCCGACGGCTCCGACGGCGACACGGTGGAAGTGGGCGTCGCCGACGGCGAGCCCCGGCGCGGGGCGAGGCGGGCGCCGCGCGGGCGCGGCGGCGCCGGCGCGAGCGACAGCGACAGCGATTTCGTCGTTTCCGACGGCGCCTCCGGCTCCGACGACGATGAATCGATGCAGGCAGGCCCCGCCGCGGGCGACGCGGCGTGCCCGCGGTCGCCGGCGACCGCGCGCGGCGCGGCCGCGTTTCGGCGCGCGCGCGGCGCCGCGACCGCCGCCCTCTTCACGCACTACAACGCGACCGTCTTCCGCGGCCTCCTCCCCGCCGACCTGCCCATCGCGTGGTCCCCCCGCCTGCGGTCGACGGCGGGCGTGACGCATTTCCTGAGGGCGCGGACCGCGCCGGCGCGCATGGAGGGCGCCCCCCCTCCCTCGCCCCGCCTCTGCCGCGTCGAGCTCTCGGCCAAGGTTGTCGACTCCACGCCCCGCCTGGAGGCCACCCTGCTGCACGAGCTGTGCCACGCGGCAGCGTGGTTGGTCGACGGCGTCGCCCGCCCCCCGCACGGCGCCGCGTTTCGGCGCTGGGCGGCCGCGGCGGCCGCGGCGTTGCCGGGCGCGGCGCCGGTGACGACCTGCCACTCGTACGCCGTGCACGCGCCCCACACGTGGAGGTGTGCCGGAGGAGGAGTCACAGGAGGCGACGGCAAGGGCTGCGGGCGCACCTATTCCCGCCACTCCAAATCCATCGACGCCGCCCGCCACGCGTGCGGCTGGTGCCGGGGGCGGTTGGCGTACGTGGGGCGCCTGGACGCGGACGGCACGCCGCTGGGGGTAGGCGGGCGCGGCGGCGGGCTGCGCCGCGCGCCGACCGGTTTCGCGCTGTTTGTCCAGGCCCGCTTCGCGGCCGCCCGCGCGGCCGCGCCGCCCGGCACCAGCCAGGCGGACGTCATGCGCGCGCTGGGCGCGGCGTGGCGCGTGGAGAAAGAGGCGAGAGAGAGGGCGGCAGCGTGACGCGGCGTCCTGGTTTTGGGGGGGTGCTGGGGGGGCTCGCCGCACTGCAACCGCGACTCTTCGAGGGCGCTCTCCCGGGGTGGTCTTGCACGGCTCAAGGGCCGCGGCCGCGTGGAGAGGGGTCGTTTCTCCCCTCCGCGCGGCGCGGCGCGGCGGCAACAACCCGCCCCTCTCAAGGGGGCGGGCCGCCGGGCCGCGCCCGCGCGCGGGCGTGTGCGTCAACATGGGGGTGTGGTGTGGGGATGGGTTAGGGTAAAGGGGGTAAGGGTAAGGCGACCGGAAGCAATGGTCCCTCTCTCGATCCTCTTTTTGTCGCTCACTTGAGCGGGAGCACGTTTTGCTGAAACTGCCCCATCACGTTGCCCTGCGGCGCGTACTGGCACACGTACATGGTCTGCCCCCCGAACGTGCCCGAGCACGACGCCTTGCCGCACCCGAGCCGCACCGACGCCTTCCACACCATCTGCGTGGCGTGCCCCGTCGCCGACGAGAAGCCGCCGTTGGCGTAGTTGTAGTTGGCCAGCTCGTTGTACCAGGCCGAGATGCACGCGTTCCAGTCGGATTGGCCCATGCAGAGGTTTTCGCCGACCCCGGACTTGCCGGAGTGCGCAAACCGGCACCCGGACGCCCATTTCTGGGCAGACTCCGCGATGGACGCGTCCCACGTCATCGCCGGCGTGTCGCGGTGGCGGAAGCGGGCGGCGTTGTGGAGGGTGAGCTCGACCGGGGTGCCGGCCGGGGGGGGCGGGGCGGGGGCGCCGGGCGTCGCGGCCGGCGTGGCGGGCGGCGAGGGCGCGGCGGGCGTCGCCGTCGGGCGCGGCGCAAAAGGGTTCCAGGAGGCGGGCGCCGACGGCGTGGCCGGCGTGCCGCCGGCCGCGGGCGTGCGCGCGGGCGTCGGCGCGGGCTTCGGCGCTCTCGCCCCCCCCAGCAGGTTGCCAAAGTTGCCGAGGCCGCCCAGGCCGGCGGCGGGCGCGGTGCCGGCGGCGTCGGTGGGGAGGCCCGCGGCTGCGGGGTTGCCGCCGAGGCCGGCGGGGGAACCGCCCGACAGACCCCCAACAATGCGGGCCAGCAGGTTGTTATCGATGGCGCCGACTTGGGAGAGGGTGCCGATGATGCCCGCGATGTTGGTGAGGGAGGAAGGGCCGCCAGAGGCGGGGGGCGCGGGGGGCGCCGCGGCCGCCGCGGGCGGCGCCGCGTCGGCGGGGGCGCCAGCCGCCGCCGGCGCGTCTGTGGAGGGCGGCACGTCGGCGAGCGACGGCGTCGGGGCGCCAGCGCCGCCGCCGGCGCCGCCGAGCAGGCCGCCGAGGCCGCCGAGGTCGCCCAAGCCGCCCAGGCCGCCCGCGAGGCCGGCCAGCTGGGACAGGTCGATGGGCAGGCCGCCGGCGCCCATGCCGCCGAGGCCGCTGGAGAGGAGAGAGGAGGGGAGGGGTTGGTGGGCGGGCACCGCGCGCGCGCGCGGCCCACCCACGCCCCCCTCTCTCTCTTCTCTCGTCGCTCACCCGAGGCCTTCCGCGAGCCCCGCGAGCCCCCCAAGCCCGTTTGTGAGCGAGCCCAGGCCGCCGAGGCCGCCCAGGCCGCCGAGGAGGCCGCCGAGGCCGCCCGCGCCGCCGAGCATCGACCCGAAAATGGGGAGGAACCCCATGAGCTGGTCCTCGGTGCCCGCCTCGACGGCCGCGGCCTTGTCAGCGACCGCGGGCCCCGGCGCCGCTTTCCGGCTCCCGGGCGCGGCCTTGGGCGCGACCGCCGCATCGGTGTCGGCCGCGTCGGCGGACGCGGGCAGCAGCGGCGCGGTCGCCGCGTCCGGGTCGCCGCCCGCCGCGCGCACCGCGGCGGCGGCGTCGGCGGCGGACGAGGCCGCGGTCTCGAGCGAGGACTCGGCCTGGGCGCGCTCGACAGCGACGGCGGTCGCGGCGGGGTCGAGGCCCGCGTCGCGCGCGGCGGCCGCAGCCCGTTTGACCGGGTCGGCGGGGGCCAGGCCCATGGAGGCAAGTGCGGGGGGGGCGATCAAGGCCAGCAGGGCCAGGGAGAGGAGCGTGGCGCGGGCCATGGCGGCGGGCTCTGAAAATTAAGGGCGGGGGGGGGGTGGGGGGGTCGGCGTCGCGCGCGGCTGCCAGCGGTCGGCCAAGAACTCCGCCGCCGCCGCCCAAAAGTTTGGGCCGCGCGCTCCGCTCATCCCACGCCGGGCGCCGCGGCGCTTCTGCCGCGCCGGGCGGCACGCTGGCGCGCGCCGCGCGCGCATCATCGCGCCGCCTAAGCGCCGCCCCGCGCGCGCCACACCGCGCCGCGCGCCCGGCCGACCGCGCCGCCGACCGCGGGACAGTGTCGGGCGCGTTCAAAGGGTTCCGGGGCGGGGCGCGCGGGCGGCAACGGCCGGCGCCGGGCGCGCGCACATGCGGCCGCGCAGGGAGAGGGGCGCGCGGGCGTGGCGGACGGGCCCGCGGGTGGGCGGGATAGCACCCGCGGGCGGCGCACCTGCTGGGAGCCGGCTGCCGGGGGCGGGAGAAGGAGGGAGTGGCGCGGCGCGTGGGCTTCAAGCGCGACGAGGCGCGCCCCGTTCCCCCTCTCTCTCCTTTGCCCGCCCGAACGGTGGTTGCACGCGAGCGGCGGGCCGCCGCGGCCGCCCCGCGGCCGGCGCGCCGGCCGCGCGGGCGGCGCGCGGGGTTGGGAAAGGGGTGGGGGGGTCGGGGGGGGAAAGGCGGGCGGCGCGCGCGCGCGCGCCGCCCGCGGTGTGCAGTGCAGGTGTGGGTGTGTGGGTGTGGGCGCGTCGCGCGCAAAGGCGGCGGGGGCATGGGGCGTGGGCGCGCGCGCGCCCCCCGCCCCCCTCCTCTCTCTACCCTTGCGCGGCCGCCGCCGGCGTCTCGGCCCCCGTCGCCTCCCCCCCTTTGCGCACCAGCTGCTCCGTCAGCCCCTCGCGCAGCTTGGGCACCATGCGCCGCATGAGGGCGCAAAAGCCGGCGGGCTCGAGCGCGGCGGCCACGTCATCGTAGCGCTCGAGCGCGTGGAGCACGCAGCGGCGCGCGAGCGACGGCGCGGCAAACGCTTCCGCCAGGTCGTGGGTGGCCTGGAGCGTGGCGACGGTCAGGGTCGAGGCGAGGGAGGCTTCGCAGAGGCGTTTGAGGGGTTCGAGCATGTACTGGTCGGCCGCGCGGAGCAAGTCCTCCGCCAGCGCGGGCTCGACGTCCACGCTCCCCGTGTACACGCACCGCATCATGGCCTCGAACACCGGCAGGCGGATGTTGGGGATGGGGATGCGAGGCGCGTCGCGCTCGCGGTAGTGGCCGGCAAACATCGCGCGGAACGTGTCGGACGACGCGAGGAGCGCGATGCGGTGCGCATGGAACGTGTGGCCTTCCACCACGAATGTCACGTCCGACAGGGTGGGGTTGTTGACGTACTGCTCGCCGAGGTAGACTTGCGGCGTCGGCGGCGCGGGCGCGCAGTCGACCGGCGCAGTCGCAGACGCTTTGGTGGCCAGCTCAAACAGAGCCCCCGCTGCCTCCCGCTGCGCCGCGGGGTCGCGCGCCGGGTCCGTGAGCAGCCCCAGCAGCACGTCCAACCCCTTGCGGTCGACGAAAACCGTCCGCAAATCCGCGTCGCGCGCGAGCCGCGCGAGCGCGCACGCGGTGCGCTCGCGCACGCCGCGGTCGGGGCCGCGCATGGCGTACAGGACTTGGGCCAGGACGGGGCCGGTCATCTTGTCCTCGAGGCGCTTCAGGGTCTTCTGGACGCAGTCTTTCGAGGGTTGCACGAGCAGCTCGCACTCGAGCAGCGCGCGGACCCCGCCCTCGCGCACCAGCGGCGCGACGTTGTCGTCGCAGTCGGCCAGGCCGTAGAGCGCAAACGCGGCGTTGTGCTGCAGGTTGCCGTTGCGCGAGGCGAGGAGGCGGAGGAGGGGTGGCAGGCCGCCGGCTTGCGCGACGCCCGCCTGGTTGTCGCCGTTTTGGGCGAGGCGACCGAGGGCAAACGCGGCCATCTCCTGGAGCTGGACGTCGGACGATGCCAGCATGTCGACGAGGGGGGGGACCGCGCCGCGCTGGACGATGCGCGCCTTGGTGTCGGTGTCGGTCGTCGCAAACTGGCCCAACAGGAGCGCGGCCTCCCGCTGCGATTCAGCACAGGCAGAGGAAAGAAGGCCGATCACCGGCTGCAGCGCCCCCTCGTCCAGCACGCGGCGCTTGATGTGTTGGGAGGAATGCACCAGGTTGCCGACGACGCCGACGGCTTCGTAGTGCACCCCCGCGTCGTCCGCGCGCAGCATCTGGATCAGGGTGGGGAGCGCGCCGCACTCGACAATCTGGTTTTTGTTGTCCTCGTTCTTGAACGCGAGCGTGCGCAGCGCGCCCGCGGCCGCGCGCTGGACCTTGGCGTCGCACGACTCCAGCAGCGCGACCAGGGGCGGCACCCCGCCGTCGGCCCGCACGCGAGACTTGATTACCACGTTCTCGTGGGCCAGGTTGGTGATGGCGTCCGCCGCGCGGCGCACGACGGACGCGCCCGGGGGGGGGCCGCCGCCGGGCGGCGGGGGAGCGGTCGGCGCGTGGCGGGAGAGGAGGGCGACGAGGCCGGGGAGGGCGCCCGCGTCGGCGATGGCGTGCTGGTGCTCCTAAAAGAAGAGAGAGGAGGGGAGGGGTGGGCGGCGGCACGCGCGCGACGCCCGCGCAAACCCCGCCCTCCCACCCCGTCTCCTCTCCTCTCTCCCCTCTCGCACCTGCTTGATGGCCAGCAGCCCCAGGATGAAGCAGGCCTCCTTCTCCACGTCCTCCCCCGGCGGCGCGCCCGCGGCGGGCGTGCCGGCGGGGGGCGGGAAGTAGGAGAGCAGGGGGACGACCGCGCCCACGGCGCCGCCCTCGACGACGGCGTCCACATTGTCTTCTAGAGGAGAGGGGGAGGAGGGGGAGGGCGTGGGAGCCGGGCGGCGGGAGCGGGGCCCTGCCGCGCGCGGCGATCGGGCGGGAGGCGCGAACCGCGCGCCGCGGTCGGCGCCAGGGGGCGCGGGGAGGGGCTCCCGCGCCCGCGCCCGCCCCGGTCGATCGACCGCATCGCAGCGGATCGCCCGGGCGGGGCGCGGGGCGGGCGGCGGCCGCCGCGCCCCCCGCGGCGCCCGCCGCCCGCGGCGCGCCGATGCTGTCGGCCGCGCCACCGCGCGCCCGCGCCCCTCCCCGCCGCCGCCCGCCCGCCAGGGCGACGCGCGACCGCGCTGCGACCCGCGGGCCGGCCCCCTCCCCGCGACCAATTCCCCACAGAAAGAAAAAACGCACCCGACTTGGCGAGCTCGGCGAGCGCGTGCGTCGCGCGGCGCAGCGCGGCCCGGTCGCACGCCGCCGGCCCCGCGGCGGTCAGGTGCGAGATGGTGCCCACGATGCGCGCGACCTGGGGAGGGAGGGGCGTCGGCGCGGGCCGCGCGCACGCGCCAAAGTCCGAACGCCCCCCTCCCCATCCGCCCCCACCTGCGCCGCGGGCGGCTCCCGCGAGTCGGCGTCCGCGGCGGCCTCCAGCGACTCCTCCAGTTTGCGCTTGAGGCCCTTGGGCGCGGAGTCGGCGGAGGTCATTTCAAGGAGGGGGAAAGGGGGGGGGGGCGGCGGAAACGGCGGCGCCTCGGGCGCGCCGGGGAGGCGGACGGGTCGAGCCTCAAGCTGCGCCCGCCATGCGGCGGGGGCCGAGGGGTAGAAGAGGCGGGGGAGGCCGGGCGCGCTGGCAAGCGCGAGGCGGACTCGAGGCGCGCGCCGGGGGCGGGCGCGCGGCGCGGGAGAGGCGCGGGGCGGGCGACCGTGCCCGGGAGGAGCGCGGGCGGGGCGCGGGCGGCGCGGGAGTGGGGAGACGGAGCCCGACACCGGCGTCAGCACTCTCCGCGCCGCGGCGCGTCTCTTTTCCACGCCCGCGCCCTCGCGGCGCGCCCCACGCCGGCCCCGCGAGCGCGTCTCGCGGCCCGCGCCGCGCCAATGGCGGCCGCCGCGGCGGCGACGCTCGCCGCGCTTTCGCGCGACGGCCCCGCCATCGGCAAATACCTGCGCCTGCGCGCGCTGCAAGAGTGAGAGAGAATAAGAGTGAGGGAGGGAGGGGGAGGGGTGGTGGAGGCGTCGACCAACCCCCCCCGTTCCTCGCGTTCCAGGTCCGACCCCGCCTTGTTCGCCGCCCTGCTCGTGCGCCACACGGAGGCCGTGCTGCCGTACGTGTACACGCCGACCGTCGGAGAGGTGGGAAGAGAAGAGGGAGGAGGTGTGGGGAGAGAGGCGCGCGCCGCGCACGGCGCCCACCTCGTCCCCCCTCTCCTCCTCCAGGCGTGCCAAACCTATCACAAGCTGCCCATCACCCCCCGCGGCCTGTACATCACCCCCGCCGACGCAGGCCTTGTGCTGGAGAAGCTCAGGGCGTGGCCGGGCATTGCTCACATCTCTGTCGTCGTCGCGACCGACGGCGAGCGCGTCCTGGGCCTCGGCGACTGCGGCGCGGGCGGGATGGCGATTGCGGAAGGCAAGATTCTGCTCTACACGGCTGTCGGGGGGGTGCCGGCGCCGGCATGCCTGCCGGTCGCGCTCGACGTCGGGACGAACAACGGCGCGCTCCTCGCCGACCCCGCCTACAAGGGCCTGCGCACGCGGCGCGCGCCGGCAGCCGTGCTCGACGGCCTCGTTGGGGAGCTGATCGAAGGGCTGAGAACGGTCGCGTCTGAAGGAGGCGGCCGAGGCGGCGGCAACGGCGACGCGTGTTCTCGCCCCTTTCTCCTTCAATTTGAAGACTTTGCCAACCACTCGGCCTTTCGCCTGCTCGCCGCCTGGCGGCACCGCGCCCCCGTGTTCAACGACGACGTGCAGGGCACGGCGTCGGTCGCGCTCGCGGCGTTGCTGGCGGCCGGGCGCGCGGGGGGGGCGCCGCTCGCGGCGTCGACCGTTCTGTTTTATGGTGCCGGCGAGGCGGGCACGGGGATCGGGTCCTTGATCGTCGATGCCCTGGTGGCGCGTGCCGGGCTAGAGAGGGAGGTCGCAAAGCGGCGGTGCGTCTTCATGGATTCAAAGGGTCTAATCACGGCGACCCGCCCCGACACCCCCACACTCCCGCCCCACAAAGCTGCCTGGGCGCACGCCGGCCTGCCGGCCGCCACTGACCTGGTGGCCGCGATTCAGGCCGTGCGGCCGACGGCGCTCGTGGGCGTGAGCGGCGTCTGCGGCGCGTTTACGCGCGCCGCGCTCGAAGCCATGGCCGCCGCCAACCCGCGCCACGCGCCGGCCATCTTCCCGCTGTCCAACCCGACCCACCTGTCCGAGTGCACGTTTGAGGAGGCGGTGGACGCGACGCAGGGGCGGTGCCTGTTTGCGTGCGGGAGCCCGTTTGCGGCTGTCCGCGGCCGCCGCGCGTCGCAGGCCAACAACGCCTTCATATTTCCTCCTTTGGGCCATGCTGTGCTGGCCACGCGGGCTTCGACCATCCCAGAGTCCGCGTTCCTGGTGGCGGCCGAAGCGCTGGCCGCGCAGGCGACCGACGGCGAGCAGGGCGAGGGTCTCCTCCTCCCCCCCTTCTCGCGCGCGGCCGACGTCGCGGCCGCAGTGTTTGCCGCGGTGGCGGCGCACCTGGTCGCGGTCGGGGCAGGAACCGAGCCGGACGGGCTCTCGTACGCCGCCGCGGCGTCGCGCGCTCCCGGCGTGACTGCGTGGGAAGCGCTGGGGCGGTCGCGCATGGTCAACCTGCCGCCACCGGCGGCGCTGTGAGGCGTGCGGTTTGTGGGGGGCGCGAGACTAGATTGCAGTGCGGGGGGCGCGATTTTTTGGGGGGGAGGGTGTGCGCGCCGGCCGCGGTTGTTGTCGCGCGCCTCGTCCATCTCCCTCCTCCTCCCTCGCCCCCCCTCACGCCTTGGGGAACACGTTCTGCGCAAACTCGCCGATCACGTTGCCCGCGGGCGCGTAGTGGCACACGATGAGGTCGCCTGAGGGCAGGAGAGAGGCGGGAAGGTGGGGGTCGGCCGCGCGCGCGCGGCCGAGGCACCGCCAAAACCCCGCTCCCTTCCCGCGCCCGCCCTCCCCCAACCGCCTCACCGCTGGCGCACGCGCGCTTGGCGCAGCCGACGCGGGTGGTGGCCGCCCAGACGACCTGGGTGAAGTGGCCGGTCGCCGCGGACAAGCCGGGCGCGGCGTACGAGTATTGTGCCTCCTCCGCGGCCCAGGCCGCGATGCAGGATTCGTAGGTCGTGTAACCGAGGCAGAGGTTCTCTCCGTTGGGGGCCCCGCTATGCTGAAACAGGCACCCAGAAGCCCAGGACGCGGCGGACGACGCGAGAGCCGCGTCGTACGAAAGGGGCACCGTGTTGCGGCGACCGGCGCGGAATGAGTTGTGCGAGGAGGTGATCGTGGCCGCGTCACCGGAGGGCGGCGCGGTCGTCGCAGGTGGCGTGGGCGGCGCGGTCGTCGCGGGTGGCGTGGGCGGCGCGGTCGTCGCCGGCGGCGTCGGCGGCGCGGTCGTGGCGGGCGGCGTCGGGCGCGGCGTCGCCGTCGCGGTCGGCGTGGGCGCAGGCGTCGTCTTCGGCGCCGGGGCAGGCGCGGACGACGGTGGCCACACGGGGGCGGTGCAGAAGCGCGAACCCGGAAAGAAAAAGCACAAGACGGTCTGGTGACAAGAGGACGAGGGGTCGAGGGTTGAGCAATTCTTCTGTCCTCCCTCCTCCTCTCGCTTCCTCCTCCTCCTCCCTTCTTCTCTCTCCTCCCCCACGCGCACGTTGAACGGGTTGTTGGAGTCGAGGCGCGCGCCGCCGCCGGGAGGCACAAGCCCGGTCGCGGGCGCAGGGGCGCGCGCGGCAGCCGGCGCAAAGGCGGCTGCAAACGGGAAGGGCGGCAGGCCCGCGTCGGCTGGCGGGACGACCGGATGAATGGAAGAGAGCTGCCAGGGCGTGGCGGGCGGCGCCGCCGAGCGCGCGGCGCTGCCGCCCGCCGCCGGAGCCGGCGCGGGGGCCGCACGCGGTTTGAGCGCCGCGAAAGGCGCCGTGCGCGCGGACGAGATTTGGACGACGGTGTGCGGCGCTGGCGTGGGGGCGTGGGCGGCCGAACGCACGTGCGCCGCGGGCGTCGCGGCCGCGGCGTACGCCGCCGGCTTGAGCGCCGCGGCGGCGCCCTCGGGATTGACCACTGCCTTGGGGTTGGTCGTGGCCGTGGCCACCGGGGCGCCCGAGGCCGCCCGAGGCGCGCCCAGGGCGTGGGCGGGCGCCGCCGCCGCGCGGCGCGGCGCGGAGGCGGGCGTGGCCGCGGCCGCTGACACTGCCAGCAGGGCGGCCAGAACAAATAGACAGGCGACGCGGGCGGGGGGCATGGAGGCGAAAGGGAGAGGGGCGGAGGTGGGGAGTGAAGCTTGAGAAGCGCGCGCGCGCGCGACGCCCCCCCACTCTCCCTCGCCCCACCGATAACGCCCGCCCCCACCACCATGCGCCCCCTCCTCGGCCTCGCCCTCCTGCTGCTGCTGGCCGCGCCCGCCCGCGCCGCCATCGCGGACCTGGCGGAAGCGGGCGCCAAAGCGCCGTCGGCGGTCGAGGCGGCCGCCGCGGCCGAAGCCGACACCACCGAGGCCGCCGACCCCCTCTCCTCCTCCGCTGGCGCTTCGGACGCGCTGCCAGCGCGCCCTGTGACGCCGGCCGACCTGGCCGCTGTTATCGCGGCCGCCGCGACCGACGCGGCCTCCACCGGCGCGGCCGCTGCGCGCACCGCGGCCGCGACGCTGGGCCTTCCCGTGGACGCGTTTGGGGGGAATGCCGACGCCGCGCTGGGCGCGCTGCAGGCGCTGGGGCTGGGCGGGTCGCCGCTCGGTGGGGGGGGGCGCGACGGCCTGCCCGGCGCCACGCTCGCGCCGGCGCCCGCGCCGGCGCCAGCCGGCAAGTAGGGAAGGGAGGGGGCATTGATGAGGGACGCGCTCGCTGTAAGCGGCCGCGGGGAGGGAGGTCAACGGTCGCGAGAGGCGGCGCGCGACGCCTCCCCGCCGCGGCTGAGGGGCAGCGCGCACACCCGCCCATGGCGCTCCGCCCGCCCCTGCCCCGCGCCCTGCGCGCGACGCCCCCGCCTCGGACGCGTCCTGCCGTCCCTACCCGCGCACCGCGCCCCGGTTCGGCCCCCCGCCTCACCCCCCCGCCCGCGGGCACACGCCGCGCGGTCGCCGCGTGGCTCGCGTCCATCGGCGCCCCCGCCCGCAAGCGCGTCATTGAAGAGTTTTACAATGCCCCATCTGTGGACGAGGCGCTGGCGCTCCTCGCCCCCGGGTTTACGTTTCGCGAGGACGGGTCTGCCCGCGCATTCACCGCCGCCGACTGGGCGGCCGTGACGCGCGCCGCGACATTCTCCATCCCCGACTGGACCTGGGGCGCGACTACGGACGGCGTCGTCGACGGCGACGGCTACGCGCTCGCGTTCCTGGAGCCGAGCGGCCACTTTACCGGCGCCCCGTACCGCGCCCCCTTCCACCCCGACTGGCCGCTGCTCGCGCCCACCGGCGCCCACTTTGCGCTGCCCCAGGAGACGGTCAAGGTCAAAGTGTCGGGCGGGTTGATCGAGGAGATGCTGGCGCTGCCGGCGCGCGGCGGCGGGCCGCGCGGGCTCTACCGTGCGCTCGGCGGCACGGTGCCGCCCGCCGAGTGAGGGGCGTGGCGCCCACGGTCTGATGGTCGGTGGCGCTGCTGCTGTTGCACACGGGGCCCAAAAACAGGCGCCTCTCTCTCCCCGCTCCCCGTCAGTTCCGGAACAGCGGCGGCCGCGTGCCCGGCCCCGGCCCGCCGCCGCCCACGCCCTCCGCCCCCGGCTCCGCCCGCGGCGCCGCCCACTCGACGCGCAGGATGAGGTTGTCGTAGCCAAAGCCGTCGAGCTTGTCGATGGCCCGCTGCGCGTCTTGGCTGGGGAGTCGGAGGGTGGGAAGGTCGGCGCGCACACCAAAAACAGGCCCACGCCTCTCCCCACCCCTCCCTCGCCACCACGCACCGATACACAAAATTGACAAAGGCAAAGCCGCGCGACTCGCCCGTCTCCCGGTCGTACGCGATGTACACGCGCGACACCTGGCCAAACGGCGCGCACAGCTCGCGCAAGTCCTCCTCGCGCGTGTCCTCCGACAGGTTGGTGACGCGCACCGAGTTTTCGTCGCGGCGCTGCATCGACTCGCCGGGGCCGGCGGCCGCGCGGTTGCGGACCGAGGGGGGGACGTACCCCCCTTTCGCGCCCGCGGTCGGCAGCAGCCCGCCGTCCGGGCCGTCCTCGGACGGCGGCAGCTCCGGCCCCGCGATGAGGCCGCGCGCGGCGGCGAGCTGGCGCTCCATGCGCCGCTTGTACAGCAGGTCTTTGAGCGACCCCACGATCGCGCTCTTGTCCGACCCCTGCATCACGCTCTTCATGTCGTCCGCGCGCCGCTCCTCGGTCGTGGCGCGCGCGGCGCGCACGCGTTCAAAGAGGATGTCCTCGTTGCCGCGCGCGGTGATCGAGTCGGTGGCCGCCTCGGACGCGGCGTCGCCGAAGCGGGGCCAGAGGCGGCGCTCCTGCACGACCTGGGATGGTGGGGAGGGGGGTGGAGGGGGTGGGCGAGGGTGGGCGGGGTTGGCGGGAGGGAGGGGAGGTCGACGCGGCCGGCGCCCGCGCCGCGGCCGCGCGGCGCGAGCGGCGCCCGCTCCAGCCCCCGCGGCGGGGCCTCCTACCGCCCACCGCGGCCCCCGGCGCCGCCGATGCCCGGCCCACCCCTTGGCGCGCGCAGCCGATCGGCCGCCGCGCGCGCGCGCCGCCCGTCCCCTCCCTCTCCTCCTCTCCTATTACCTTGTACAGCTTCTTCTCCACCTTGACCACCTTGGTGCGCGTCGTCACGCGCACGGTGTCCCCGCGCTCGTTCTTCTTGTACTCGACCCGCGTTTTGACGCCCTTGCCGTCGGGGCCGGTGACGGTGGGCGGGGGGAGGATGTCGCCGTCGTCCTCCTCGGCGTCGCCCCAGCGGACGCGCGCGGACGGGGGGGCGGCGGCGGCCATGGCGGCGAGAGAGTAGAGAGGGCCGCGTCTGCGGCGCCACAGCCCCCGCCGCCCGCCCCTCCGGCCCCCGGCGGCGGCGTCTGCAAGGCACCACAGCTCACCTGGCCGGCCCGCCAGCCGGCGACGCCGCGCAGGGCCGCTCTCACCCTGCCCGCGCCCGATGCGCCCCCGCTAGCTTCCTTCTCCCACCCTTCGACGCGCCTCGCGATGCAGGCCGACCCTGGCCGCCCCCTGACGGCGAGCGATGACGCCGAGGGCGCCATCCTGGGCGCAGACGCGACTGCGGTCGACGCGGCCGCGGTCGAGGCGCGCGTCGCGGCCGAGGTAAGAGGGATCAGGGGTCGGAGAGGGTGTGCGTGCGCGCCCGAGGCGCGGACGGCGGCTCACCGCTCTTCATTATTCTCCAGGTCGAGGCGCGCCTCGCCGGCGACACCCCCTCTCTCCTCTCCCCGCGCGCCGACGCCCGCACCCGGGCTCTGGCCCGGCTGGACGCGCTGGAGGATGAGGAGGAGGCGGTGCGGGCGGCGCTGGCCGAGGCGGAGAGCGTCGGAGAGGGTGGCGAAGGCGGCGGCGGCCGCGACCGTGGGCCCGCGCCCGACGAGGACGCCTGGTCGGACGACGACGGCGCCGGCGTCAAGTCCGAGCCGGCGCCCTCGCCCCGCGGCGGCCAGCAGCGCGCCCTGCAGCGCGCGCTGCTCACGTCGCGCCTCGACGGCCTCGCCTCGCGCCGCGCCGCGCTGGAGACCGCGCTCAAGAAAGAAGAGCCTGGTAGTGGTGGTGGCGCCCGCCCTGTCGCTCCTCGGCCGCCGTCCGCCGCCCCTCCTCTCGCCGACGACGCGCTCGAGTCGGCGCTCGCCGCCGCGGGCGGTGGCGGCCTCGTGGAAACCGAGCGCGACCGCCTCATTCGCCTGGGCGTGTTGACGCCATTCGACGCTGTCGGCGGCTTTGAGCGGCGCGTCGCGGGCGGCGGCGTCGGTGCGGGCCCGACCGTCGACGCGGCCGCCGCGCGGATGGCCGCCGCCCTGGCCGCCGCGGACGCGGCCAAGCCGCGCACCACACTGCTGCCGCCGGCCATGCTGCCGCCCCGGGAGCGGGCAGTGGGGCGCGTGGACCCCCGGCTGTGGCGCGCCGGTGGCAACGCGCGCGCCGGAGCGCCGCGTGCTGCGCCCCGCCCCGCCCGCCCCGTCCTGCCGTCCCCGCCGGCCGCGCTGCGGTCGCCGCGAGGGGCGGCGGCGCGCAAGCGGCAGCGTGGCGGGAGCGACGCCGACGCCGACGCTGCCTCTTCCTCTGACGACGACGACGCCGCCGCCGACGCGGACGCCGTCTTCGACGACGCCGACGAGTCCACATACGCCGCCCGCCTGGCGGCATCCCGCTGGCCCGACGGCGCGCCGGTAGAGGCCGGCGAGGGCCCCCCACCTTGCCCGTCCGACGCCCTCTTCGACGGCGGCCTCCGCGTCCCCTCCCCCCTCTGGGCCCGCCTCTTCCCCTACCAACGCACTGGCGTCAAATGGCTGTGGGAGCTGCACGGCCAGCGCGTGGGTGGCGTGGTCGGGGACGAGATGGGCCTCGGCAAAACCGTTCAAGTCGCCGCCCTCCTCGCCGCCCTCGCCGCCTCCGGCCGCGCCCGCCCCGCCCTCATCATCGCCCCCGCCACCGTGCTCACGCAGTGGGTGCGCGAGCTGCGCGCGTGGGCGCCCTGCCTGCGCGTCTTCCTGCACCACCCCCAAGCCGCGGCCCCGCCGGGCACGCACCGCCCCGCCCCCGCCGCCCTCCTGCGCACCGCCCTCGCCACCCCGCACGCCGTCGTCGTCACCTCCTACGACGCCCTGCGCCGCGGCCGGGACGGGCTGGCGGGGGCGCGGTGGGGCTGCGCCGTGCTCGACGAAGGGCACCGCATCCGCACCCCGGACGCGGCAGTCACCCTGGCCGCCAAGACGCTGGCCACCGTGCACCGCATCGTGCTGACCGGGACGCCGGTGCAGAACCGGCTGGAGGAGTTGTGGTGAGGCAGAGACGGGAGAGAGGGAGGGGGAGAAGTCGCGCTCGAGCGCCCGCCCTCGACCCACCCACCTCCCCTTCCTCGAGGTCTCTGTTTGATTTCGTCTACCCAGGCAAGCTGGGCACCCTGCCCGTGTTCACCGCCGAATTCGCGCTCCCCATCGCGGCGGGCGGCTACGCGGGCGCGACGCGCGCGCAGGCACGCGCCGCATTTCGCTGCGCGGTCGTCCTCCGCGACCTGGTGGCGCCGTACCTGCTGCGCCGCCGCAAGGCGGATGTCGCAAGCCAACTCCCACCCAAGACGGAGCGGGTGCTCTTCTGCGCGCTCGCCCCCGCGCAGCGCGACGCGTACCGCGCGTTTCTCGCGTCGTCCGACGTCGCCGACGTCCTCGCCGGCCGCCGCTCCGCCCTGGCCGGCATCGACACCCTGCGAAAGATCTGCAACCACCCAGATTTGCTGCAACGGACTGCGTGGGGCGACGGGGGAGGGTATGGCGACCCGGTGCGCTCGGGCAAGCTGACGGTCGCACTCCGCGTCGTCGCGGCGTGGACGGCCGGCGGCCACCGCACGCTCCTCTTTTGCCAGACCCGGCAGATGCTCGACATCGTGCAGGGCGCGATGCAGGAGGCGGGGGCGGCCGCGCTGCGCATGGACGGGGAGACGCCGGTGCGCGCGCGCGCGGCGCTCGTCGACGCGTTCAACGCCGGCGCGCTCGACCCCGCCGCGTCCCCGCCCGTCTTCCTGCTCACCACCCGCGTCGGCGGCCTGGGCGTCAACCTGACGGGCGCGGACCGGGTCCTCCTCTTCGACGCGGACTGGAACCCTGCGACCGACGCGCAGGCGCGCGAGCGCGCGTGGCGGCTCGGGCAGGCGCGGCCCGTCGTCGTGTACCGACTCGTCGCGGGGGGCACCATCGAGGAGAAGGTGTACCACCGCCAACTGTTTAAACAGTTTGTGACGGACAAGGCGCGGAGAGGAGGGGGAGGGAGCAAGGGACGGACGGTGCGGGTGCAGGAAGAACGCTCGACCGACCGCCCGCCCCTCCCCCCCTCTTCTGTGCAGGTCTTGACCGACCCGCGCCAGCGCCGCTTCTTCCGGCAGGCCGACCTCGCCGACCTCTTCACGCTGGCCGGCCCCGGCGGCGCCGCCGCCGCGGGCGGCGAGACCGCGCGCCTGCTCGCCGCCGTGCCGGGCGCGGACGCGGTGGCGGCTGGGGCCGCGGACGTGCCGGTCGAGGACGCGGCCGCGGTGGCCGCGGCGGGGGACGGGGTGACCGGGGTGGGGGTCGCGCCGCCAGACGGCGCAGACGCGCCGGCGGCGGCCGGCACCGCCGACCGCCCCGCCGGCGAAGCCTCCCTGCTGGCCGAACTCCTGGATGGTGGCACCGTGGGCGGCGCGGTCGACCATGGAGCCGTCGAGGCCGCCTCCGCCCCCGCGTCGGCGCGCGCAGAGGCGGCCGCGCGGCGCGCCGCCGCGCGCGCGGCCGCCGCGCTCGCGGCGTCGGCGGCCGAAGCCACGACCGCGCCCATCAACGTGCCCACCTGGACCGGGCGTTCGGGTGCGCCGCCGCCGCCGCGGCCGCGGTTTGGGGGCGGCGGCGCGGCGGGCGCCGGCGCGCCGGGGTCGGCCGCGCTGCTGGCCCGCCTGCGCGCGCGCGCCGGGGGGGCGCCCGCCGCCGCCGCCCCCCCTTCACCCGCCTCCCCTCTCGACACCGCCGCGACCGACGTGGCCGACCGCCTCGTCCGCTTCCTGGCCGCTGCCGGCGCGGCGGGCGTGCCGTCGGTCGCGGTCGTCGCCGCCTGCGGCGGCGGCGGCGGCCCCGACGACGCGCCCCTGTTCCGGGCCGTGCTGCGCGGGGTGGCGAAGCTGACCAGCGTGCCGGGGGGGGGGGGGGTCAAGCGGTGGGTGCTGCGGCCGGCGTTTGCAGAGGTCGTGCGCGCGCGGGCCGAGGGGGGTGGCGGCGGCTGAACGCTGCGCTGCTGATTTTCGGGGGTTGGTCTGTGTCCTGCTTGTTTCCTCTGCCATGTGCGCGCTTGCCCGGGGGGTCGCGGGGGCGGGCCCGCGAAAAGGGCGCAAAAGGCGCGTCTAGAAGGGTCCTAGAAGGCACGACCACCGGCGCGAAACAGTCGCTCCACACAACTCCCGCCCCTCCCCACACACCCAAGCCCTCCCGACGCCATGTTCACGATCCCCCTGCACGATCTCTTCCTCGCTGCGGGCGCCGCGCCGCCCGGCTGCGGCCCGGCCGCGTACGCGCGCGCCGGCCGCGCGGCCGCATTCGAGCCCCGGCCCGCCGCTCAGGCGCCGCGCCGCCCCGACAGCGCGTCGTCCAAGGAAGGCGACGTCCGGGTGGCGCCCAAAGCGGCGCCCAAGCACGCGGCGGGCGCCAGCGTCGACTGCCACGCGGCGGAAAATGAAACGGGGTGGACCTACGCCCTGGACCTCCCCGGCCGCGCCTCGGCCGGCGTGACCGTCGAAGTGGAAACCGTCGACGGCGGCGCCGCGGTCGCCATCAAGGTTGCGGCCGTCGCCGCGGCCGGCGGCCGCCGCGCACGGCCCGCGCTCGCGCTCCGCCTGTCCCTCCCCCCCGACGCCGACTCCGCCACCGTGACCGCGGCCCTGACGGATGGCGAGCTCGTCCTCGCGGTGCGGCGCGTGGAGAAGGCGCGCCCGGTGCGGTTTGCTGTGCCGGTCGTCGCCGGGGGCAGGCGCGCGCCGGTGCCCGAGGCCGAGGCCGAAACCGCCGCGCCCCCTAAGCCGTCGGACGAGGACGACGGGTCGTGGCGCGCGGCGACGTCGTCGGACGACGAGGGGGGGGAGGGGGAGAACGGCTCGCGCCGTGCCCGCGGCAAGGCCGCCGCGCCGGCGTCGGGCGCCGTGCTCGAGGCGGCGGACGACGACGCGTGAGGGCATGCGTGCAGGCGGAGCGTTGCGTGGCTGGCTGTAACGGGCGGACACAACAACAGAAAAGCAGCAAACCCGGAACGACCCGCCCCCACCCTCCCCCTCCCCCTCCTCACAACCGCCCCGCGGGCGGCGCGGCCAGCAGCCCCCCGCGCGCCAACCCCGCCAGCAACCGGTCGACGTCCGCGTCCGAGTGCGCGGCGGAGAGGGAGACGCGCAGGCGCGAGGTGCCGAGCGGGACGGTGGGCGGCCGAATGGCCGGCACGTGCATCCCCGCCGCCAGCAGCGCGCCCGACGCGCGCAGGGCGGCGCGGTCGTTGCCTAGCAGGATGGGGAGGATGGGGGAGACCGCGGTCGCGCCCGCGCCGGCGGGCTGCGGCGGCGCGCCGGCCGCCGCGCGCGCGCGGCGGCAGTGCCGCCACAGCCGGGCGCGGTGCTGAGGCTCCGAAGAGGCGACAGCCAAAGCGGCTGTTGCGGCCGCCACGCAGGGGGCCGGTGGGGCGGTGGAGAAGGCGTAGGCGCGGCCCGCGTTGAGCACGAGCGTCTTGGCGTCGCGCGACAGCGCGGCGAAGCCGCCGTGCGCGCCAAACGCTTTGGACAGCGTGCCGACGTGGACGTCGACCAGGTGCGCGACGCCCGCGGCGTCGGCCGCGCCGCCGCCAGAGGGGCCGGCGACGAGCGTGGCGTGCGCCTCATCGAGGATGAGGAGCGCTTTGTGCTTCTCCTTCACCCGCGCCAGACCCGCCACGTCGGCATAGTCGCCATCCATAGAGAAGAGCGAGTCGGACACGATGAGTTTGCGGTGGGAGGGCGGGGCGGCCGCAAGGGCGGCGTCCAGGGCTTGCAGGTCGCCGTGCGGGTAAATCTGTAGAGCCGCCCCAGCGCCGCGGGCCGCCAGGCGGGCGCCGTCAACTATGGAGGCGTGGTTCAGGGCGTCGCTGAAAATGGAGACAGACGGGGAGCTGAGGGGGAGAAGAGAGAAAGGGGTGGGAGGGGTCGCGGCGCGCGGCCATATCTCCACCACCACCTCCTCCCACACACCTGGCCAGCGCCCCTAGCACGGCCGTGTTGGCAGCGTACCCCGTGCCAAACAGCAGGCACTCGTCCGCGCCCTTGAGGGCCGCCAGGGCGGTCTCCAGCTCGCGGTGGCCGACCGAATACCCGCCGCCGACCAACCCCGACGACCGGGTGCCGCACCCGACCCGGGACGCTGCAGAGGACGCGGCGCCCCGCACGGTCGGGTGCGTGGAGAGGCCGAGGTAGTCGTTGGTGGAGAAGAGGGTGAGCGACCGCGGGGCCTGCAGCGGCGCCGCGCGCGCGCCTTCTCCGCCTTGTCCTCCGACCCCGCCACAACCATAGTCCACCATCCAGGCGTCCCACACGGCCCCCGGCACGAGCACGCGCGCCGAGTCGGGCCCCGGATGCACGGGGCGCAGGGACCGCAGGCGGTCGGCGCCGGCCAGCCGGTCCAGGGAGGCGGTGAGCCAGGCGTCCCAGGAAGGGGGGAGAGGGGGGGATGGGTGAGCGGGCGCCATCATCGACTCGCCCGAGTCGCGGCGCGGGATGCGGCGCCCGGGTCAGGCGCTCGCCGCGCGGGGGTGCCGCATTGGGGGCCGGGAGCGTGCAGCGAGGCCGGCAGCGCCGCGGGAGTGGCCCCAAGAGTGGCGGCGCACGGCGTCGGCCGACGGCGGGCGCGACGCCGTTGCCCCGTCACACCGTGCGCGTCCTCTCAGCCCCCCACAGGGTCCGCCCGCATTGTACAACCGCGCTGCGGGCGGCGTGCTTCCCAATGCTGCCCTCCGCGGCGGCAACCGCCGCCCGCCATGCGCGCCGGTTCGCAGCCGCGGCCCGCCCCCGGCCCCCGCCCAGCACCGCCACCGCCTGGCCGGGCCACGGCCCCCCCCCAGCCCCACCCCCACCCCGCCCGCTGGACCCGCCCGCGGTGGCGGTGTGGGGGGCCGACACCGACGTCGGCAAGTCGCTCGTGTCTGCCGGCCTGGCCGCTGCAGCCGCCGCTTCCGGCTGGCGCGTGTTGTACGTGAAACCGGTGCAGACGGGGTACCCGGCCGACGACGACGCGCGCACCGTGGCGCGCGCGGCGCGGCTGCCGCTGCGCGCGGGCGGCGCGCACGCGGCCGCGCTCGCGAGCCCGACCGACCCCCGCTTTTCGGACGCGCCTTCCACGTCATGGGCGCGCACTCTCACGGCCTGGTCGCTGCCCGCGTCGCCGCACGCCGCGGTGGAGGCGGAAGGGAGGGGCGTGCCGGACGCGGCGCTCGCGCCCCTCGTCGCGGCCGAACTGGCCGCCTGGGCGGCCGCCGGCCGCGGCTCCACCACCCCTTCCCTGGCCCTGGTGGAGACCGCGGGCGGCCCGCTGTCGCCCACGCCAGCGGGCGGCCTCCAAGCCGCCGCGCTTGCCGCCCTCCGCCTCCCCGCCCTCATGGTCGCCTCCCCCCGCCTGGGCGGCGTGTCGGCCACGCTGGCCGCCCTGGAATCGTTGCGGCACCGGGGGCACGCGCCGGTGGCGGCCGTCGCGGTTGTCGGCACGGGGGCCGGGCTGCCGGCTGGCCACGCCGCCGCCCTGCGCGCGCACGCGGGCGCGCCCGTGTTTGAGCTGCCACCGTGCCCACCGCCGCCGCCGGGGTGGGAGGGGGACGGGGTCGACCCAGGCCTGCAAGCGTGGCTGGCCGCCGCGGCGCCCGAGCTCGCCGCCCTCCTAGCCGCCACCGCCGGCGCCGCCGACGCCGCCACCGCGGCCCTGCGCTCGTTGCCGGCTCGCGCAGCGGCGGTCACGTGGTGGCCGTTCACGCAGCACGACGGGCTGGTGGCGGAGCGGGACGTCTGCGCGGTCGACGGGCGGTCGGGCGACCACCTCTTGGTCTTGCCTCCGCCGCCGCCCCAGGCCGCTTCCGACCCGACCTCTATCCCTTGTCTGACCCCTCTCTTCGACGGCTGCGCCGCGTGGTGGACCCAGGGCGCGACCGGCCCCGCCGGCGCGGCGGTGCGCGCGGGCGTCGCGGCCGCGCTCGGCCGCTACGGACACGTCATCCACCCGGAGACCGCCATCGAGCCCGCGGTGGCGGCGGCGGAAGCCTTGATTGCGGGGCCGGGGAGGGGGTGGGCGGGCAAAGTGTTTTGGTCGGACGACGGGTGAGGGGAGAGGGGTGGGAGGGGCGGGGTAATGGGCCTCGCCCGCCCCATTTCTGACCTCCCGCGCTCTCCTCCAGGTCTACAGCGGTCGAGGTCGGGCTCAAAATGGCGTTTCGCGCGGCGCAAACGTCCCGCCCCGCCCCCCCGCTCCGCGCGGGGTCCGACCCCCCTCCCGCCACCGTCCTGGCCGTCGACGGCGGCTACCACGGCGACACCCTGGGCGCCATGGATGCCACCCCGCCCTCCATCTTCAACGTGGGGCAGACGCCGTGGTACGCGCCGCGCGGGTTGTTTGTCGACCCGCCGACCGCGGGGCGCGGCGCGCGCGGGTGGACCGTGCGCCCGCCGCCCTCTGCGCCCGGGACCGACGCCGTCGTCGAGGGCGGCCTGGACGAGCTGTTTGACGGGAGCCGGGCGGCCGGGCCCGTCGGGCGCGCGTACAGGGCGTCGATCGACGCGGCGATCGACGCGCACGAGGCTTCCCGCGCCGGCCGCCTCGGCGCCCTCCTGTTTGAGCCCGTGCTGCAGGGCGCGGGCGGCATGCGATTCATCGACCCCGCGTGGCAGGTGGGTGGAGAGGGAGAGGGGTGGCGGGGTTGAGAGGGTGGCGGCGCGCGGCCCACCACCCCTCCCCTCTCACCAGATCGCGCTCGTCGCCGCCGCCCGGGACCGGGGCATCCCCATCGTCGCGGACGAAGTCTTTTCCGGCCTGTGGCGGCTCGGGGCGGTGTCCGGGTGCTCGTTGCTTGGGGTGCGCCCCGACGTCGCGGCGTACGCCAAACTCCTCACCGGGGGCGCCCTCCCCCTCGCCGCCACCCTGGCGTCTGACCGCGTGTTTTCCGCCTTCTCGGGAGGGGGCAAAGCGGGCGCCCTGCTGCACGGGCACTCGTACTCGGCGCACGCGGCCGGCGCGGCGGCCGCGGTCGCCGCGCTGGGCGCGTACACCGACCCCGGCCTCAACCCGGGCGCGTGCACGCCGGAGCGGTGCACGGCCGTGCCGCGGTGCGCGAGCGCGTGCGGGCTGGCGGTGCCGGCGTGGGGCGAGGCGGGGCTCACCGCGCTCGCGGCGCACCCCGCGGTCGACCGCGCGATCGCGCTGGGGACGGTGCTGGCGGCCCAACTCAAGAGCAGCGATGGAGGCGGCTCTGGCTACGCGGCCACCGCGTCGGCGGGCGTCGCGGCGCGGCTCAGGGCGCGGGGCGTGCACGCGCGGCCGCTGGGCGACGTGGTGTACCTCATGCGCGCCCCGACCGCGCACCCGGCGTCGGGGGAGGCGCTGCAGGAAGCGCTGCTGGCCGCGCTGCCGGCGGCGGCGTGAGGGACAGAGGGAGAGAGAGAGACGTTTTCGGCGCGGCGTCTTGTTTGTCAGGCATCGATTCTCCACATTCTAATGCACGCACCAACGACGGCGGGGCGGTCGACGGTCCCGGCCGCGGGCGGCGTTGCGCCGCGGGCCGGCGGCCGCTTCCCCCCTCGCCCTCTCACTCTCAAACCGACCGCCCCCACCACCCCGCCCCCGCCCGCCCCGCCCGCGCCTCGATGACCGGCCCAAACTCGGCCTGCACCGCGGCGTACACGCGCCGCTTGAAGGGGACGACCGAGGACGCGAGGTCGGGGAGCGGGCGCCACGCGTGCGCACTGAACTCCCGCTCCCCCGACGCGCCCAGGTCGATCTCGCGCTCGTCGCCGTAAAAGTAGGCGAGCACCCACTTCTGCGTCTGGCCCCGGTACACGAGGTCGGTCCCCGGGTTCCCGGGCGCGCGCACGCGCGTCGGCGCGTCGTAGTGCGTCCACCCGTGCCCGATCGCCACCACGCGCGCCGACACGATGCCGGTCTCTTCTTTGAGCTCGCGGGCGGCGGCGGCGAGCGGGTTTTCGAGGTGGTCGATGCCGCCCTGAGGGGGGGGAGAGGTCGGGGAGGGAGAGGGGTCGAGGGCGGCTCGGCCGCCTGTCGACCCCCTCGCTCGTCGCGGCGACGCGCCGGCCGAGCGTGGAGGCTGTGGCTGGCCGTGGCGCCCCTCCGCCCACCCCCGCCTCGTCGCCCCCATGCGAGGGCGCGGCCCTCCCGCCCCCTGCAGCCCCTCCCACACCCCCAAACCCTCACCTGGGGCATCTGCCACGTGCCCTCACTGTCGTCGATGCGCCTGACGGGGTCGGAGGGGCGGCGTGGGCGCCGCGGCGCGCGTCGATTGGGGCGGCACATCGACGACCGCGCTTTCCCGCACCTGGCGCAAAAGACGAGCCCTTCCGAATTGACGAGGCAGACGCCCACGTTGCGCCTGTACTCGCCCAGCTCGACGACGCGGCGCGGCGCCGGCGGCGCGCCCGCGCGCGGCGCCGGCGGCGCGCCCGCGCGCGGCGCCGGCGGCGCGCCCGCGCGCGGGGAGGGGAGGAGGCGGCGCCCGGGGGGCGGGCGGGGCGCGCCCGGCGCGGTGGCGGGCGCCATCGGAGGTGGGGGCGAGGGTGTGACGGGGGAGGTGCCGGCGCGCGGTCGACGCTGCGCGCGAAAACCCCTCTTCCCTTTTCAAGTGCGCAAGTGCTTGCAAGGCGGCAAAGCGCGCCCCGGCGTGCCCGCCGGAGGCGGCTGCGGTAAATCAAATGATGCGGCGGCGGCGGCGGCGGCGAAACTCCTGCCCCGCCGGCCGCGTGCGTGCGCGCGCGCGCGGCCGCTCTTCGCCCCCCTTGCCCCTCCTCACGCCGCCGCGCTCGCCGCCAGGCGCACCGACCGCCTCCCCCCCGCCAGCGGCCGCCACGCGCCGATGCCGGGGGAAGAAGGGCGGGCAGCGGCGGGCGCCGGCTTGCCCGCGGCCGCCGCCGGCGCGGCCGCCGCCTTGGCCGCCGCCGGCGCGGCCGCCGCCTTGGCCGCCGCCGCGTCCTTGCGCGCGGCGGCGGCGGCGGCGCGCACGAGGTCGTTGCGCGCGGCCGCGGTCAGGTGGGCGGCCTCGGGCGACACCAGCGTCCGGTACGCCGCGTGCTCCGTGCCGCACGCGGCGTCCCACAGCGTAAAGTAGAGCGAAAAGTGGGCCTGCGGGAAGCGGTGGTGCAGGTCGTGGTGCTGCACGGTGTTGAGCGCGGGGGGGGAGCCGCCCCGCCCGGCGAGCCGCGACGCGAGCGACGCGAGCGACGGGATGAACGGCGCGATCTCGTACCCCGCGTGCCCGCCGATGTGGATCACGGTCGTCCACAGGTGGTAGGCGCGGTGGAGGCCGGCGTGGATCGGGAAGAGGTGGGCGACGATGATCTCGTTGGCGAACACGATGGCCGCCTCCACGACGTGGAAGGAGTACCCCGTAAAGGGGGTGGGCGCGGTCGACTCGTGGTGCGTCGCGTGGATGTGGCTGGCGAAATGGGCGGGGAAAAAGGGGGGCGCAGCGTCGGCGCCGGCGCTCGGCGCGCCGACACCCTCCCCTCCCCCACCCACCCCCCCACACCGGTACAGCGGGCGCCAGTGCAGCAGCCTGTGCGTCCAGTAGAACCAGGCGTCGTGCAGGATGTCCAGGGCGGCGACGGTGGCCAAACAATAGAGACCGCCCGACAGGGAATCGATCGGGCCGCTGTAGAGCTTGCCGCGCCCCAAGGCCGCCATGCGCTCCACGATGGTGAGCACGGCGGCTTTGACCGCGATGGGGCCTGGGGGGAGGGGGGTGGGAGGGGTTGGTGGGGCCTCTCGTGGCGGCCGCGGCGCGCGGCGGTTGCCGGCGGCGCGCCGCGCCGTGGCGCGCGAGCCGGCGCCGGCTCCAGCTCCGCCGCCCGTGCCCAGTGGCGTGCGTCAATGCCGGCGACTCGCGGCGGCACGTGGCGCGCGCGCGCGAGGGCCGGCCGCCCCCGCAGCGGCCGCGCGCGGCGCTGGCCGCCGCGCCCCATGGGCGCCCCCGGACACGCGGCCGCCCCCCACCCCCTCGTCGACTCACCCAGGGAGTATACGGCTTCAAATGCGACTTGGCCCTTGCGCCGGGGGTGCACCTGGATGGTGGGCGGCGCCAGGAAGAACGGGATGCCCCAGTACAATGCGCAGGAGAACCCGTAGTACACAGCGCAGATCTGCGCGAGGGCCACAGGCCATCCGCCGCCGTGGAGGGGGGTCAGGAGAGGCATGGCGGGCGAAAATCGGGGCGGCAGTTGGGGTTCGGCGCGGCGTTTGCGGCCGCGGAACGAGCACTCAGGTTTGTGGGGCGGTCGCGGGGAGGGGGGCGACCGGCGGCGGGGCGTCGACGGCGCCGCGCGGGAGTGAGGCTAGTCGCTGCGCTGCGCGTCACCGGCCGCTCCCTCGCTCGTCCCACTCTCGACGCCCCCCAACCATGCTCTCCGTGCTCGCCCGCACCCACCGCACGTCCGCCGCCCTGGCGGCCGCCGCCCGCCGCGGCGCGGCCGCGCTGCCCGCCGCGGCGGACGAGCCCGCGGCGCCCGGCGAGCCACGCTGGCGGCGCGAGCTGGGGGCGGTGCGCAACGATTGGACGTGAGTGGCCATGATGATGGAGGGGGGTGAGGGAATGAAGCGAGCGCCCGCCGCGCGCGCCCGCATCCGGCGCCGGCCGCCAGCCGCGCCACGCGGCGGCCGCGCCGCGCCATGCCCGCCGCGCCCGCCACGCGGCGCGGGAGCATGGCTGCAGGCGACCGAGTGCGGGCCAAGAGTCGTCCGAGCCCGGAGGGCCCCACCGCGCCGCCCTCGGGCTCGCCCGCGCCCCAACCCGACCCCCTGCCCCCTCGCCCCGCTCCCCCAGCCGGGACGAGGTCGCCGACGTCTACTCCACCCCCCTCCTCGACCTCGTCTTCGCCGCCGCCACCGTGCACCGCGCGCACAACGACCCCGCGATGGTGCAGCGCTGCACGCTCCTCTCGATCAAAACGGGCGGCTGCCCCGAAGACTGCGGCTACTGCTCCCAGTCGTCCCACCACGAGACCGCGACCAAAGCGGAGAAGCTGCTGGACCTGGACACCGTGTACGAGGCGGCGCTGCGGGCCAAAGCCGCGGGCAGCACCCGGTTCTGCATGGGCGCCGCGTGGCGCGGCCCGTCCCAAGTCGGCCCCCGCCAGTGGGCGCGCGTCCTGGACATGATCGCCCAAGTGCGCGGCCTGGGCATGGAGGTGTGCGCGACGCTGGGCATGGTCAACGGGGAGCAGGCGGGGCAGTTGCGGGACGCGGGGCTGTCTGCGTACAACCACAACCTCGACACGTCGCCCGAGTTCTACCCCCGCGTCACCTCCACGCGCAAGTATGAGGACCGGCTCGCGACCCTGGCCGCCGTGCGTGCCGCGGGCGTGTCGGTGTGCGCGGGGGGGATCATCGGGTTGGGCGAGGCGGGCGCCGACCGCGTCGGGTTGCTGCACACGCTGGCCACGCTCGAGGCGCACCCGGAATCGGTGCCGATCAACGCGCTCGTCGCCGTGGAAGGCACGCCGATGGAGGGCAACGCCGCGCCGACCGCGCTCGACGTCGTGCGCTGCGTCGCCACCGCGCGCGTGCTCATGCCCGCGTCCGTCGTCCGCCTGTCGGCCGGCCGCAAAGAGTTCAACGACGGGGATCAAGCCATGGCGTTCCTCGCCGGCGCCAACTCGATCTTCGACGGTGACCGCCTCCTCACCACCGCCAACGCCGACCGCGCGGACGACGAGCGCCTGTTTGCCGCCCTCGGCCTGCGGTCCCGGCCCGCGTTCCTGCCGTACGGGGCGGGGGGGGAGTCGAGCCGGCACGGGGAGAAAGGGGTGGCGGCGGCCGCGGCGGCGAAAGCGACGGCGTGAGAGGGCGCGCGGGGCGTCTTCCCTTGTGTGTGTGTGTGCGTGTGTGTCAACTTTGAGCCTCCAATCAACCCTGCCCCCCTCCCCCCTCACGCCCTCGGCGCCGCGAGGAAGCCGGCGGCAAACGTGTCGGAATCCTGAAACCGGGCGCGCCCGGTCAACACGAGCAGCAACGCTTCCGCCAGCCGGTCCCGCAGCACGGGCTTGGACAGGAAGCCGTCCATGCCGGCCGCCATGCACGCGTCGCGGTCGGCGTCGGACGCGTTGGCGGTCATGGCCACGATGGGGGTGGCGCACCCTTGGGCTCTCAACGCCCTCGCGGCGTCGCACCCGTTGACGCCGGGCATCGACATGTCCATCAGGATGACGTCGAAAAAAGGTGGAGCGGTGGGGGACGTGGCGCCACCGGTGTCGGCCCTGCCGCTACCTCCGCACCCTCTGACCGCCGCAATCGCCTCCTCCCCGTTGCTCGCCACCGTAACCGAGATGCCGAGCGACGCGCACATGCGGGTGGCGACCGTCTGGTTGATCAAATTGTCTTCCGCCAACAGGACGCGGCGGCCGTGCAGCGCGGCGGTGTCGAGCCGCCGCCGGCGCGCCTCCATGGACTGCCGCACCCGGCCGGCGCCGGCGCGGGACGGGGCGGGTGGAGACCGAGGGCGCAACGCCGGCGGTGGTGGCGTGGCCGGCGGCTGGGCGGCGGCGAACGGCGACGCGCGTGGCGGCGTCGCGGTCGCGCTGCCGTCGACGCCTCGCCCATCGACGCCGCGTCTGGGTCCGACGACAGGCACAATCCCAACCCGAATCGGCTCCGAAAACCGGCGCGAGTCGCCCCCCCCGGCCGACGCCGCGTCGCCGGCCGACGCGCGCGGGCGGCGGCCGCCCACCGTGTCGGCCGACGCGCGCGAAGACGACAACGACGACGCCCGCGCGCGCGCGCGCCACGCGGCCGAGTCCAGGTCGGTGGCCGACATAGACCGGCGCGGGCCGCCAGAGGTGGAGCCGGGGCCGGCCGCGGCGTGCGGCCGCGCGGTCGTCGCGCGGTCGACGGCCGCCAGCCGCCGCACCGCGGCGTCGCCCGGTCCCGATCTCGCCGTCATGTGGCCATCGGAGAACGCGTTCTTCGAACCCCAGGATGCGGTGCGCCGCAGGGGGGGCGGCGACTCGCCGCCGCGGTCGCGGTCGCCGCGGCTGCCGCGCGACGGGAGGGCAAGGGGGAGCGAAAACCAAAACACCGACCCGGCGCCGGGTTTGGAGGCAGCGCCCACTTGGCCGCCGAGGGCGGCGACTTGGCGGGAGACAATGGCGAGGCCAAGGCCGGTCCCGCCGCGCGGGCGCGGCGCACGCGCGGCGTCGCCCTGCGCGAAATCCTGAAAGAGGGTGGTCAGAGAGGCAGGCGTGACGCCGACGCCGGTGTCGGCGACCTCGAAGACGAGCCAGCGCGCGCCGGGGAGGGTGGGGGGCGCCGCCGCGGGCGGCGTCCACCGCGACGCGACCGCGGCCCAGCCGTCTACCGTGGCCGGCAGCGCCTCCACACCGGACAGCGACCGGTGGGCCAAAGGAGACGAAGGGCGGGGCGGGGAGGCGGCGGCGGCGACCGTCGGCGCACGCGCAAAGAGCGCCGACCGCGCGGCGAGCGCGGGGGGGGGCGCGAGGGGGGGGGGGGAGGTGGCGTACAGGGAGGATGTGGCGAGCACGGCGGCGGCGGCGCCGGGCAGAGGGGAGGGCGAGGGGTCCTCGGCCGCGCCGCGCGCGCGCGGCGCCGCGCGCGCCGCCGCGCCGGCCGGCGCGCCGCCACCGCCCCAGCCACTAGGTGGTGGTGGTGCAGGCGCGTGCCAGGGGGAGGCGGACAGCGAGACGCGGACGGCGACGGCGCCGGCGCGCGTGAATTTCGCCGCGTTGGTCATCAGATTCAACAAGACCCCCCTCATCCTATCCCCGTCGGCTAAGACGACCCGCGGCACGTCGGGCTCGAGCAGGGGCGGCTGCACGACGACGGGCGGCGGCCGCGGCGGAGAGCCGGCGCACAAGCTCACAGCCGTGGGGCGCAGCATCGCCGCGACGACGCAGCCGACGTCGCTCAGCGTCGTCGGAAGGTCGACCTCGTCCTGTACGACGTCCAGGTCGCGGCCGGCGTCGACTTTGAAGAAATCCAGGAAATTCGAAACCGTCGACAGCAGGATCGTGCCGCTCACGCGCACCGTCGACGCCAGGTCGCGCTGGTCGCCCGTCAGGGGGGTGTCGAGCAGCATCTCGGCCGACGCGAGGCAGCCGTTCAGAGGGGTGCGGACCTGAAGAGGAGAGGGGGTGCGGTTGGCTGCGCGTTCTCACCCTTCCCTCTGTCCTCCCTCCCTCCTTCCTCTCCTGACCTCGTGGCACATCAGCGACATGAACTCCGACTGCGCAGCGGACGCCGCCCGCGCCTTGGCCGCCGCCAGGCGCTTGGCCGCCGCGTCGGCGCGCGCGGCCGAGAGCGCGGCGAGCGCCGCGCCGCGCGCGCGCGCCTCGGCCGACTCTTGCTCCGCCGCGGCCGCCGCCAGCGACGTGGCGGCAAAGCATTGGCGGCGCAGGCGGTCGGCCAGGCGGGCGGTGACCGCGCCGGCGAGCCACGCGGTCGAAGTGACAACGGGTGGCGCAAACGGCGGCAGCCCGCCCGCGGCCAGCGCGCCCAAGGCGGCGCCGGTGGCGGCGGTGGCCGGGAGCCAGCGCACGGCGAGGAGGGCGGGGGCGACGGTCACGGCGGCGCCGCCCGCGGCGACGGCGAGAGGGGGGGCGCCTGCATCGGAGATGAGCGCCAGCGTCGCGACCGCCAGGGCGACGGCCAGCCCGCATTCGCGTCCGGTCAAATGCTGGGGCTCGGGCGGCGTGGCGTTGAGCCAGGCGGCGGCGGCGGCGGCGGCCAGAAGCGCCGCCGCGCGCGCCGCACCGAGCGGCGCGACCGACGCCGCCGCCGCTGCCGCCGCGACGGCCGCCGCCGCCAGCAGCAGGGACCTCCGCTCCGCTTCCTGCTCCGTCAGGTACCGGGTCTCGACGTCGGCGCAGCGAAACGCGAGCGTGAGCGGGCAGCGCGCGAGGCGCGCGCGGGCGGCGTCCACGGGGGAGATGCGCGGGGGTTGGGTCGTGGGTGATGGGCGGGCGCCTGCGGGGAGAGAGGGGGGAGGGTGGGCGGGGCGGGCGGCAGCGGAGGCCCACGGCAGGCCGGCATCCGCCCGCGCCCGCGCCCCACCGTCGCCCAGCCCGCCGGGCTCGGGCGCCATGGAAGCGGCGCGCGCAATGTGCGTCCAGGGAGGCGCGGGCGGGGGTCGGAGTGGGCGTGGGGGGAGTGGCGCATGCGTGCGGCGTCCTCCGGCGAGCGAAAAGATAAAAGAGAGAAACCATACACACGCCTCGCCCCCGACGCACACGCCAAGATGCACGGGACAGCCTCTCTCTCGTCACACGCGGGCATCCCTCGCCTCCGACTCAAGCGCGCTCAACCCCGCCTTCCTATCCCCTCAACCACTCGCTCGCCAACGCCGCGGCCGCGCTCGGCCGCTCGCCCGGGTCCCAGCTCAGCAGCGACCGCAGCAGGCGCACCGCGGCCAGCGGCGGCGGGGACGCGGCCCCGCCGCGGTCGGCGAGCGCGGCCGCGACCGCGGCGTCGGCGCAGTGCGCGGGCGCGGGCGCGGCCGGCCCGCCACCGCTCTCCCTCCTCGGAGGGTAGAGGCACAGCTCGACCATGCCCCTGAGGAAAAGGGCGGCGTCGACGTGCGCGGCGGGCGCGCCGGGCAGCCGCGCGCGCAGCGCGGCCGCCGCGCGCGGCGACGGCGCGAGCGCGCCGGGGCCGACCAGGATTTCCGCCAGCGTCACGCCCGCCGCCCACGCGTCCGTGGCCCAGGGCGGTGGGGGGGCGCGCAGCGCGAGCGCGGGGGCGAGGCGAACCTCGGGGGGCGCGTAGGCGGCCGTGCCCCCGCCGCACCCCGCCGGCGGCGCCCGGGCCACGGCCCCGTCCGGCGTGCGCAGGGTGGCGCACCCCCAATCCGCCAAGCGCACGACGGGCGGCGAGGAAGCGGACGAGGCAAAGGATGGAGACGGGTCGCCGCCGCGCGCGACCAACAGGTTGGCGGGTTTAACGTCGCCGTGGCTCGCGCCCGCCCCCGCCGCCGCGTCCAGGGCGGCAAACAGGGCGCGCGCTATCGCGGGCGCGACGGCGGGGTCGGCCGCCGCGGCCGCGGCCCAGGGCGTGCGGGCGAGCGGGACGCCGCGCGAGCCGCCGCCAGCGCCGCCCGCCGCCGGTGCGTACATCAGCGCGGCCAGGGAGTCGCCGCCGTCGTCAAACACGAGCCAGCGCGCGCCGGCGGCGTCGGCAAAGCCGGCGGCGGCGGGGAGGAGAGACGCGCAGCCGGGGTGCGGAAACGCCCCCCCGGCCGCCCCCGCACAAGCCGCCCGCAGCGCCACTCCCACCGCCAACTCGTGATCGGCCTCGTCGCCCGCGTCGGGCGGGAGCCGTTTCAACACCAGAGAGCGGCCGCCGCCGGCGGGCACCGCGCGAAAGGCGGCCGCGCGGCCGCCGAGCGCAAAGGGGGCGGCCGCCACTCGGTACATGCCCAGGCCGACGGCGATGGACGCGGCGGCGTCGGTCAAGGCGGCGCGCGCGGCGGTGAGGGAGAGGGGCCAGCGGCGAGGCGGAGGCGGCGCGGGCGCCGCCGCGAGCGCGGCGAGCGCCGCGCCCGCGGGCGACAGGCCGGCGGCAATAGCGGTGGCGACGGCGGCGGCGGCAGCGTCATCACCCTCGGCCGCGCACGTGCCGGGCGGCGCGTACGCCGCGAGCGCAGACGGCGGCGCGGCCGCCGCGCGCGCGGACCGCGCGCGGCCGCCCGGCGCTGCCCCGAGCTGCTCCACGAGCACAAACGGGGCCCCACCTTGGGCCGGGCGCGCTTCGCCGAGGGGTGGAGGGGCCGTTCCGGCGCTCGAGGCGGCGAGGACGGCAGCCGCAAGGTTGTCGCGCGCGCCGGCAGCGAGCGCGGCGCACACGACCGCCCGCGCGGCGGCCTCGGCGCGGCCGTCGGGAGTGGTGGAGGCGGCGGTGGTGTTCAGGGGCGGGGGCCCGCCCCACGCGGGCGCAGCGCGAACCGCGCCCGCGGGCGACGGCGCGAGCGGCGCGGCCGCGGCCGGCGGCGCGCACCGCGCCGACGCCAGGAGGCGGCCTTCGAGGACGTCGCTGGCGATGCTGCACGCGACGGCCACCGGCAGAACGTCAAGGACGCCGTCCGAGGCGACGAGCGCGAACGCGCAGCGCGCCGTCCGCGCGACGGCCGCCTCCGCGGTCGCCGCCAAGCCCGCGTCCCGATAGCCGGCATCGCCAAACGCGCGCGTCACCGCCAGCTCGCCCTGCAGGCGCAGCGGGCCGCCGGGTGTCGCGGGCGCGAGGGTGCCGCCGGACGCCGCGACACGCGCCGCCTCGGCCGGGTTGAGAGGGGAGTGGTCGACCGTGAGCCGGACCCCGCCGCGCCCGTCGCAGAGCAGCACGGCCGAGTCGCCGAGCCAGGCGACGGCGATCGCGGCGGCGAGGCCCGCGGGCGCGAGCGCGAGCGCGGCGACCGCCCCGCTCACGTCGGCGTTAGCGTCGACTGCGGTGGCGGCGGCGTTGAACGATGACAGCAATGCGCGCTTGACCGCGGCCTCTGTCGGTGGGACCGGTAGGCGCGCCATCGCGACCTCCAGAGCCGGCGGCAGCGTCGCCGCCACGGTCGCCGCCGCACGGCCGCCCTCGTGCCCGTCCACGACGACGGCCGCCCGCCCCCCGCCCGGCACCCAAAAGCAGGCCACAGTGTCCTCCTGTTGCGGCCTCCACCCGCGCGCCGCCGACGCGCCGCAAAAGGGCGCCTCGGCGCCTGCCGGCGGGCGCGCGCCGAACTGGCGCCCGCGCGAGGCGGCGGCCGCGGCCGCGGCCGCGGCCGCGGCGGTCGCCACGGCCACCAGCCAGCGTGTGCGGCCCCGGCGGCGGCGTGGGGCAGCGGCGGGTGGGGCCATGCGGCCGCGATCCCGCGCGCGGCGCGGTGTGCGGCGCGGCGAGGGCGGACGGCCGCCGAGAGAGAGCCGCCCCTCTCCCGCCCGCCCAGCCACCGAGGAGCGAACAACAGGAAAAACAAAACGTCGCCGAAGGTCGCGCGCCCCACTCCAACCGCCGGCGCGTCAGCGGCCGAAGCCGCCACCAAAGCCGCCGCCGAGAATGCCACCACCACCCCGCGGCGGGCACCACCCGCAGACGACCGCGGACAGGCAGCCCGGGGGGAGGAGGCAGTTTGTGCCGGAGAAGCCGGGGCCGAGCGGGACGGCGCCGCTAAGAGAAGGAAGGTGGGGAGGGGGTGAGGCGCGGCCGCCGCGCGACCACGACCGCTCTCGCCCCTCCACCCCTCTCCTCTCTCACCCGGCAAACTGGTCGATGAACAGGGCGGCGTCCACAAGCTCGAGCGTCGGCGGGTTGGCCTCCTCCGCCGCGCGCTCCGCTTTCTCGTCCGGCGTGTACTCTGCCAGGTCGATTTCCCGTTTGACGGGGGGCGGCGGAGGCGCCACCGTGTCCCCGGCACTCGATTTGGCGGCCACCCGGCCCGCGCGGCGCCCGCCGCGCTCCGTGAGCGCGACCCGGTGCGCCGCCGCCGCCGCGTCGCCCTCCGGCCCCGGGTCGGGGTCGACGTGGGACGCGATGAGGGTCCCGTTGAAGGTGAGCGTGTCGGTGTCGGCGCGGTAGGCGGGTTCGAAGAGAGACACCACCACCGTCCGCGGCAGCCCGCCGACCGCCGCGCCGCCGCCCGCGGCCTGCACCGGCACCTTGGCCGCCTCGCGGCCGTGGAGCGCCGAGTTGGGGGCGTCCGCCCAGACGGCCGCCCACGCGGTCGGCTTGGCCGGCGGCGGCGGCGGCGGCGGCGCGCGGCCGCGCCGCGCGGGGGGCGGGGGCGGGACGACGCGCGCCCAGTCGCTCATTTTCACCTGGCCCGCCGACCGCAGCGGCTTGTTGGTGAACCAAGTGACGCTGAGAGGAGAGGAGAGAGGTGTGAAGGAGGCGTCGGGAGCGCGCGGCGGGAACGCGCGCGGGCCTCCTTTCCACGCCCATGCCTCCCCCTCACCTCGGGCTCACGCCCGTCAGTCTGACGACCGCGTCTCGCGGCGCGCCGGCGCGGGCGCCGGGGGGCAAGGGGAGGAGGGTGACCGTCGCGCGCTTCGCGTGCACGACCCAAAACAACTCGGCGGCCGGCGGCGCCCCGGTGCCGGTCGCGGCCGTGGGTCGGTCGACGTGGTTGGTCTGGGCGGACGCGGCTGGAAGGAGGGGGGAACGCGCGTCGGCCCAATTCGGATGGCGGCAAGCGGCGTGCGCCGCCGCGCGCCCGCCTCACCCGCCAGGCTCGCCACCAGCACCGCCAACGCGGCGCGCGCGCGTGCCGGCATGGCGGCCGGGGCCGCGGAGCAGAGTGGCGAGAGAGAATTAATTTGTGCCGGCGGCGGTGACCGGGCGGCGTCACACTGTCTCGCGGGCCCGAGCGCCTGCGCGCTGCCCCAGCGGCGCCCGCCCGCCTCAGCCCCGCGAGCGGTCGGCCCCGGCGCCCCCGGCCTATCGGCATGGCCGACGGCGCGCCCGCGGGCGGGGGGGGCCTGGACATCGCGGCGTGCGATCGCAGCATCTGGCTCATCAAGGTAGGTGGTGTGAGGTAGTGGCGGCGGCGGGAGCGGCGGCGCGGCGGCGGGCGACGCGGCGACCCCCTCCCTTTCCCCTGTCTCCTTTCAGGTGCCGCCCTTTGTCGCGCGCGCGTGGCGCGAGGCCTGTGCGGCGGCGGCCTCCCTGCCGCCCGGCTCCGACGGCCCCGAGCTGGGCACGCTGACGCTCGCACCCGGCGGCGACGCCGCGACCCGGCTCGCTCTCGCGCCCGCCGGCGCGCCCGCGGGCGCGCCCACGGCCTACACATTGCGGCCCTCGCCGGCAGCCGGCGCGCGGGTGTTGGAGGCGGGCGGCGAGGGGAGGCGGCCCGCGGTCGCAGGCCGCGTCGACGCCCGGTTCGACGCGACGCCCGCCATGACGGCCGGCGGCGGCGTCCCCGCCTCTGTCGCGGCCATGGCGCGCGCGCGGGTGGCGGGGACCGGCGGCAAGCCGGGTGCCGTGGCCCCGGGGTCGGCCCCCCGCGCGCGGCTCATCGACGACCCGCGCTCCGGCGTCCTGCGGCGGGCGCCCATCGTGGCCGCGGGCGCGGTCGCCAAAAAGGTCGGAAAGAGGGGCGGAGGCGGGAGCGCGGTGGGAGCACGGGCGCCCCTGCCGACGCCCCCTCCCCCACCCCCCCACCCCAGCCCGCCCCCGCCCGCGCCCGCCCCAAAAAAGGCGAGTGGGAACACCGCGCGCGCGCCCCCAAGGACGACGTCGAACGGTCGCTGTTCCGGCTGTTTGAGACGAAACGGCAGTGGACATTCCCGGACCTCCACGCCGCCACCGACCAGCCCGCGCCCTGGCTGCGCACCGTGCTCGAAGGCGTCGCCCTCGTCGTCAAGCGGGGGGGGGGGAGGGACGTGTGGGAGGCCAAGCCCGAGTTCCGGGCGGGCGGGTCCTGAAGCGAGGGGAGAGAGAGAAGAGGGGGCCTGTCGCCCACACACCGTCTGCCGCCGCACACACCCCTCTGCGCCCGAGCGCGCGCCACAGCCTCACCCGCCACCACCGCCGCCACCCCAATGCAGGCCCCGCGGTCGCTCGCAGCGGCGCTCGCGCGCGCGTCCGCTGCGTCCGCGTCTGCCGGCCGCCGGGAGTCTTCCACGTGGGGGAGGGTGCGTAGGAGTGTCGACGGGAGCGGCGGCGGGCGCGACGCAGGCGCGGGCGGGGGCGCGGCGGCGCGCATGGCGCGGCGAGCGCGCGCGGGCCCGGGAGCAACGGCCCGCGCAGGCGTCCTGCGCCGGAGGCCTCGACATGGAGACACGAGGCTGCACCCGTGCATACGAGGTGCCGGGCGCGACCGCAGGGACGCCGGCGCCGGGCGACTCACCCCCACCCCCTGCTTTTCTTCACCGTCTGCAGCTCTTCTCCTTTGGCCAGTCGACCCCCGTCGCCGCCCACCCCCCGCTCGAGCACGCCGCACCGCCGGCGTCCGCCGTGGTGGCGGCCGCCGCCGTCGCCCGCGCGCCCGCCAAGCGGCCTGCCCCCACGCCGCCGCGCGCCACAAAGGCCGCCAAGACGCCGACCCCGCGGCGCGCCCCGTCCGCCTACAACCTCTTTGTCGCCGACGCCGCCAAATCCTCCGGCGCGCACAGCCTGGCGGCCGGCCAGGCCGCGCTCGGTGCGGCCGCCGCGCGCTGGCGCGCGCTCGGGGGAGCCGAAAAAGCGCGCTGGGCGGCCGCCGCGGCCACCGCCAAGGCCCAGTTCGACGCGGCCCATCCCCCCAAGCCCAAGCGGGCGCCGTCGGGCTATGCCCTGTTTGCCGGCGAGCGCCTCGCGACCGCGCCCGGCGCGACCGCGGTCGACCGGATGCGCGCCGTCGCCGCCGCCTGGAACGCGCTGCCGGCGCCGGCCAAGGCGCCGTACCTGGCGCGCGCGGCGGCGGCCAAGTGAGGGAGACGAGTGGGGGAGGGTCGGGGGGGGGGGGGGTCTCGGCCACGGCCACGGGCGTGTGGCGTGTGTGCTTGATTGATGGATGCCACACGGTGCATGGGCGGGCGCACGGCGCCCCGCGGCGCGGCGGCGGCAGCCACCACCCCCCTCTCTCCTCACGCGCCCGCCGCGGCCAGCGCGTCGCGCGCGTAGCGAAACGCGGGCGACCAGCACGGTTGGCACAGGTCGGACGGCGTTTTGTCCTGCGAGGCGAGGGGGCGGGGGTGTGGAGGCGGGGTGGGGTGGGGAGGCGCGCGCGCGCGCGCCGCGCCCCCCGCACCCCACCTGCTTGTTGCGCGCGTGCGGGTCCGCGCCCGCGCCGAGCAACGCGGTCACGCACTCGACGTGCCCCCGCATCGCGGCCCAGTGGAGCGGGGTGTTGTCGCCGCCGTCGACC
>Ga0315284_10000396_pt1 | contig 59649 bp, 44 predicted proteins | sample YL17G09_16_MG_FD_203696 | JGI IMG/M metagenome (GOLD analysis project Ga0315284, IMG submission 203696) | Sediment microbial communities from Yellowstone Lake, YNP, Wyoming, USA - YL17G09_16 | ecosystem: Environmental > Aquatic > Freshwater > Lake > Sediment | place: USA: Wyoming | collected...
GTTGTGCCTGGCCACGGACATGTTGGTCCAGCCGGTCTCGTTCCCGTCGCCGAAATCGAAGCGATAGAGGGCTATGCCTATGTCGTCGTAAGAGCCTGTGGCCGAGAAGGAGATGTCCTGGAAGGTCAGGACCTCGTTTGGCACGGCCACGAGAAGGGCCACCGGCTTGCCGTTGACGACGATGGAATCAGACAGCCGGTCGTTGCTCTCGATCCTGTCGGCCGGCGAGCAACGCGTGAGCTGGCCTTCGAGCACATGTGTTCCGTTGATGTTGCTGGCCCAGTCGAATACGTGCTCCCACTGGGCCTCGGGGTCAAGGGCGATGAACTCGGTGAACGGGTGCACCGAGGGGGTCTGGTTGTCCGTCACTTCGAGCCAGCACTCGATGTAGGCGGGGCCGTGGTTGAGGGCCTTGATGGACAGGTGGGCCAGCTCGCCGGTGTTGATGTTGTCCTCGAGGATGTCGAACTTCATGAGCTCGATGTCGGGCCTCACCTGGACGGTCACCTGGACCTGGGCGCTGTTGTTCCCGTCGTCCCATTCGCCTATGGCGTTGTCGGGGTCGGCGGTGATGTTGATCCCGTGGTCGCCGGTGAGCGAGGGCCAAAGGAAGGTGATATTGGCCGATGACTTGGCCGGCACGGACACGTTGGCCGAGGCGGCCCACTCGCCGTCCACCTGCATGTCGACATGGACGAGGGATGCGTTGAGGTTCCCGCCGTTGCGCACGGTGGCGTTGACGGCCGCCAGGTCGCCGCTGTAGATGGGCCCCCTGGGAAGCGCGATGTTGCTGATGGTCAGCTCTGGCAGGGTGGGCCGGGCCATCCACATAAGGGACGTGAGTACCAGGCGTGTGGTCCTGTTCATGAGCTCGAAATTGATCTTGTCGACGGTATCGTTCTCGGTGTGGTAGAAGGGGTTGGCCGTGTAGTAGCTCGCGTTGCCGTGGGGCCATTTGGCCTCTACGAACGCGACCCCCTTATAGCCGTGGTCCCAGAAAGGCTCCACATTGCCCCACGAGTTGGGGTCGTTTGGGTCCTCGTCCTTATGCAGGTACTCGATGAAGTAGAACTCGTTGTTCGCCGGCAGGATGAAGTTGTCCCAAATGTCCACGGAGTTCTTGTAATAGACGACGTCCAAGCGGAGGTATTTCGGGTTGTAACCGATCATGTCCATGTCCAGAATGCCCCGGAGTCTCTTCCCCTCGCCGCTGTCCGTGAGGTTCTGTGCGTACCTCGTCGCCCCAACGGCGTAGTCCAACTCCTCGTCGTCGAACGCTATGAACCGGATGCCGTAGTAGAAGTGGTAGTCGTGCAGGACCTTGGCGATGGCCAGCATGGCCACGAGGCCGGAGCCGTCGTCGTCGGCCCCGGGGGCCGCGGATTCGGGGAACGACCAGGACAGGTTGAAATTGATGGTGTCCATGTGGGCGGATATTATGTAGAACTCGCTCGAGCCGGTCCCGTTGATGGTGGCTATGATGTTGGCGGTCCTCGCGTCGTCTTGGGGGTTCCTGAAGGCCCACCGTTGCGGCTCGTAGCCCATGGCCTTGAACTCGTTGTAGACCCAGTCGACGACCTGGACATGGTTCGAGGCGTGGACGTAGCGGGTCTTGAAGGTCGTTGTGAGGTTCTCCAGCTTGGCCTTGAGCTCATCCTTGGAGATGTTTTGGGAGGCCCTGAGGAGGAGCTCGCGCAGGGCCGGGTCGGTGAACCAGCCCCTGGGGCCCGCGTCACGGGCCGTGGTGGACGGGCCCTGGGCCGAGGCCGCCGCGAGGGTGGTGGCTAGCAGCATCAGCACGACAAGGGATGCACCGAGCCGCGATGGCACCTTATGTATTGTGAGGCCTCCTTCGATATGGGCGGGGTGTCCCGTCCAGTACTAGATGGTAGGTTCACCCCAAATATTATTTGCGGTGCCGGATTGAAAGGGCCTATTCCTCCTCCTTGCCGCCCTTCTCCTCGGTATAATACTCCTTCCCGAAGGTCCGCTTTTCCGCGGGGATCCTCCGTTCGACGGAAGGCGGGCCCTGGGGCCCAGGGATGAGGACCGGCGCCGTGCCCCCGGTGTCCACGTACTCGGGCTGGGTCATGGCGGACTCGCGGCCCTTCTTGTACCTCTGGAACATGAAGTAGACGATGACCAGGATGCCGATGACGACGCCCATGGCCAGGACGAGGCAGCACCAGTTGGACTCCTTTTTGACCTCCACCTGGACCCGGTTCCCGCCGCCCAAGGCGACGCCCGTGACGTAGGACGCCTTGTCCGTGTTGACGATCTTGGACTTCGAGAGGCCCTGTACCCTGCCTATGTCCCAGCCCGCGGGGGCGCTGAACTTGACGCCGTAGGTGACGTTCTTGAAGTTGACCGCGATGGAATATTCGTGCGTGTCCTTGTCCTGCTTGAACTTGGCCTTGAAGACCGCGTCGAAGGTCACGTTCAGCGGGCTGCCGCTCTTCACATCGCCGCTGGCGTCCGGGAAGTCCATGCCATAGAGCGTGGCGTTGAGGTCCACGCCGTCCTCGGTGACGCCGATGATGCCCAGGTCGAAGGCGCTCTTCAGTATGCCAATCTTGATGGCCATGTCGGCGTAGGCCTTGGCCTCGGTGCCGTTGACGTATCCGTCGCCATTGCCGGTCGCGAGGAGGTAGAGGCCCGTGTGGTTCGCGGGGCTGTCCAGGGCTGTGCGGACCGTGACGGCCTCCCAGCCGGTTATTGTGGAGTTGCCGTGGACGGTGACCTCGCCGGAGGTGGCTAGGCTCGAATCGACGCTGGTGGATATCTCGGCCGAGGCCGACAGGGGCAACACCAGGGCGGCCGCCAGCAGCAGTAGGACCGCCCGGTACAGTGCTGGGCTCGTCATCGAACGAGGTTATTCGTTCCATCATATTTAATATAATCTGGTATCGGCAACGCTTAAACCGGTATCACGTAAGTTTTAAATCGCTGATTTCCATGCTATGGGTGAAGGGGCATGGCAGGTCCATGTCCCCGGATGGTGCGGTCGTGAGCACGGAGTTCCCGTCGGATGTCAAGAGGAGACCCAAGGAGGTCATCAAGAAGCTGTGCCTCCTGGGGGACCCGGCCGTCGGGAAGACCAGCCTTATTAAAAAGTTCATCTACAACGTCTTCGACGACAAGTACATCACCACCATCGGGACCAAGGTCACCAAAAAGGAGATGCTCCTGCCGGGGGCCTCGTCGGACGGCCGGGACATGCTCATGACCATGCTGATGTGGGACATACTGGGCCAGAGGGAGCACTCGCGCCTCCATGCGATGTTCTACCAGGGGGCCGAGGGGGCCATGGTGGTCTGCGACATAACCAGGATGGACACGGTCCGCAACATGAGGGTCTGGGTGGAGAGCTTCAGGGCCGTGGTGGGCCAGGTCCCGATAATATTCCTCCTCAACAAGATGGACCTTCTGGACACGGAGACCTTCGACAAGAGCGAGATCGAGCGGCTCTCCAAGGAGTACAAGGCCCAGTACCTGTTCACGAGCGCGAAAAAGGGAGACAATGTCGACCTGGCCTTCCAGACCTTCGCGAACCAGCTGGCCAAGACCATCAGGGATGATTAGTCCGGGAAAGATAAGTGCCGTGGACGGGAGTTGAACCCGCGGCCTCCGGATTTCGCAGGCCTTGCTCAAGAGGGTCAAGGGTTTTCCTTATGAGTCCGACGCTCTACCAGGCTGAGCCACCACGGCACACGTTCTTTGGCCTGGGATAGAAGAGTAACCGGAATCTATTAATTAAAATTGTCGTTAGGGCGCTTGGCTCAGACGTTCTGCCCTATGACCTTGGTGACCTGGAACTTCTTGCCCTCGAAAAGCAGTGTGAAGTAGTTCGGGCTGTGGGCCGTATTCCTCATCTTGACGCAGCGGATCATCCTTGTGACGTTGTTCTGGTCGGCCTCGACCATGCGCAGCAGGATGATGCCGTCGGCCAAAAAGTCCTCGTCGTGGGGGCCGTACCTCTTCTCGCCCTCGGGGATCTCGGAGATGAGAAAGGTGGTGACGTTGAGCTCCCGGATCCACTCGAACAGGTGGAACAGCTCGGTCCGGGTGTCCTTCCACTGGGTGATGAGGTCCAGGACAGGCAGCGAGTCCAGCACGAGCAGGTCCAGGCCGACCTTGTCCTTGTACTCCTGCAGGTCCTTTTTGAAAATGTTCAGCCAGTTCTCGCCGGATATGAGCCCGGAGCGGATCATGCCCAGGTCCCAGATGTTGACCTTGTCCTCGATCTTCGATACGTCCATGCCGAGGCCCTTCATGTGACGCATGAGGCTCGTCCTGTTCTGCTCGAGGGAGACGTAAAGCCCCTTGAGCCCCTTGACCTTGGCGTTGTTGTAGACCATGTAGAAGGTCACGGAGGACTTCATGGTGCCCGCTGTCCCGGCGACGAGGACTATGGAGCCCTTGGGTATGCCTCCGGACATCTGCTCGTCGAACCCCTGGATGTAGGTCTTGATCCTCACGGCCTCCCCGTCTATCTCATCCATGAGGCCATCCAGGTCGAGGCCATCGTCCTCGGGCTTCTTTTCGACCATTCGGGACACCGATGACATGATTGGAATCCCCATTTAAAAGTATTCCTGACATCATTTTTGAGGCCATTTCATAGAGACTTTGATAGCGAAGGTCATTAATCGTTGACCTCTTCTTTATATAGCTAGTGAATTTTTTAAATATATGGAACTGTATGTGGTTCCGTAGTGTTCGTTCGCGGGCCTTTGTGATGAGGGACACTAGGGCCTGAGAGTGGACCAAACAAGGGGAGAAGGTCGGTTGGCTCCACCACAGACCGCGCAGCACAACTGTGCCCGGTGCGGGCAGCCCCTGAGATACATAGACGCCTACGGGGCATGGTTCTGTTACGTGTGCCAGAGCTACGAGACGCCCGAGGTCCAGCAGATGAACGTCTGCCCGACCTGCGCCCAGCCCCTCAATTACCTTGAGCCTTATTCCGCATGGTATTGTTACACCTGCCAGAAGTACGAGCTGCCCGGGGCCGCCGTCACGACCTATGGGATGGGTGGCAGCTACGTCGCACCCGCGCCCATGACATGCAGCAAGTGCGGCCGGGAGCTCTCCGGGGGCCAGTGCTATTTCTGCCTCGCCGACGAGATGATCGCCGCCGCGGAATCCTCGACCGAGACCACGAGGCAGGCCGGGGCATCCACCGGGAAGATAGACGAGAAGATCCTGCACGCCAAGCGCCTCGTGGCCGAGGGGAAACCGGACCAGGCCATATCCGTGGCCGAGGAGGCCGAGGACGACGCCAAGGAGGTCCGTGAGAAGCACAAGACCGCCAAGAGGCTTATGTCCCAGCTGGAGGACGACCTAGACAAGCTGGCCCAGAACGAGGTCAACACCTCCACGGCGGACAACCAGCTACAGCTGGCCCGCAACTTCCTGCGGAGCGGCAATTACGAGAAGGGCATAGAGTTCCTGACCAAGGCCCAGGAATGGGCCCGGCAGCAGGCCGAGAAGGCCGGCCTGAAGCCAAAGAAGGCCATGGTCAAGGTCCCCAGGTACAGCGGCCTCTATCCGTCCTGCCCCGAATGCGGCAATGTCGTCAAGAAGGAACAGGAGATCTGCCCCTACTGTGAGGCCCCGCTGTTCGAGGAGGTCCCGGCGGAGGTCGCCGCGGCCAGGACGGGCAAGCCGGTGGCACCCGCCGTCGGAGATGACGAGGTAGACCCGTCGAACCAGAGCCTTGGATTGCGCACCATGATGTCTGAAAAGGACGTGGGCAAGGTGCCCGTGGCCCCGGGCGTCGAGGTCAAGCCGTCGATACCGGTGTCGCCCACGAAGCAGGTCGAGGCGGCCAAGGATGGCGTTTGCCCGAACTGCTCCGAGGAGGTCGAGGCCGGGTGGACCAAGTGCCCGTTCTGCTCTGGCGCGCTGGGCGTCAAGGCGGCCCCTCCGCCCAAGCCGGTGGAGGTGCCTAAACCGGCGCCGCCCCCACCCAAGCCGGTGGAGGCCACGAAGCCCGGAACGGTCAAGTGCACAAGCTGCGGAGCGGACGTGGAGCACGGCTGGAAGCGGTGCCCGGTCTGCATGAGCCCCGTGAAGGCGGGCCCGCCCCCGAAACCGGTGGAGGTGCCGAAGCCAACACCGCCACCCCCTCCGAAACCCGTCCCGACGGGGCAGCCCCCGAAACCTGCGCCGCCTCCGCCGAAGCCGGTCACAGGACCGCCGACAGTTCCGCCACCCAAGCCCGGCGGGGCGAAGCCGGCCCTGCCGCCACCCCCTCCGCCCCCGATGGGCGGTCCGGGCAAGGATCAAATCGAAGCGGAGCTTGGCGGCCTGGAGGCTGAGGTCAAGGCCCTGGACGCCAAGGGCGTGAACACGGCCCACGCGAAGAATCTTATAAGGCTCGCTCAGTCCTTCCTGAAGGGCGGGGCCCCGGACAAGGCCCAGAGGTACGTACGCAAGGCCCGACAGGCCGTGGACGAGCTGAAGCAGGACGCGGCTACCGCCGGTGTATGAGGCCAGCGGCCCCAGAAAAGGTTAATACGAAGGCTTTGATTCTCGAGGTGGTCTCATCATGAAGGGCAAGGGCGCCGCTTCGCACGGCAACATGGGGAAGGTCTTCATAGGGGTCGCCTGGCCCTATGCGAACAACTCGCTGCACCTGGGCCACCTGGCGGGCTCGCTGCTGGCCCCGGACATCTTCGCGCGCTACAACCGCATGAGGGGCCGACAGGTCCTCATGGTCTCGGGCTCCGACGAGCACGGAACACCGATAATGGTCACGGCGAGAAAGGAGAACATCACGCCCGCCGAGGTCGCCGAGCGCTACCACAAGGAACATGTAGCGAACATGGAGGCCCTGGGAATATCGTTCGACCTGTTCTTCAGGACCTCGCACCCGGACCACGCGAAGGTGGTCCACGGGTTCTTCACGCGGCTCCTCGAGAAGGGCTACATCTTCAAAAAGAGCATGACATCACAGTACTGCCCCAAGTGCGAGCAGTTCCTGCCAGACAGGTACGTCGAGGGAACATGCCCGTACTGCAAGGCCGCCGGGGCCCGTGGGGACCAATGCGACGCCTGCGGCAGGACCCTGGACCCCATGGACCTCGAGGAGCCGGTGTGCAAGCACTGCGGGACGACTCCGGTCCCGAGGGAGACGGAGCACTTCTTCCTGAAGCTTAGCGCTTTCGAGCAGCCCCTCCTGAAATGGGTCGAGGGGAACGCCCACTGGAGGCCCAGTGTGAGGAGCTTTGCCGAGAGCAGGCTGAAAGAAGGGCTCAATGACAGGCCCATCACAAGGGACCTGACCTGGGGCGTGACCATACCGCTGCCGGGGATGGACACCAAGAGAATCTACGTCTGGTTCGAGGCGGTCATCGGCTATCTTTCCGCGTCCCAGCAGTGGGCCTCGAGGAAGGGGACGCCCGACGCATGGAAGGACTTCTGGCTCGACCCGTCGGTGAGGCACTACTACTTCCTTGGGAAGGACAACATCCCGTTCCACACCATCATCTGGCCCGCGATGCTGATGGGCTACGGGGAGCTGAACCTGCCCTACGACGTCCCGGCCAATGAATATCTGACCGTGAGCAAGGCCAAGATGTCCAAGAGCACCGGGACGCTGATACCGCTGCCGTTCATGCTGTCCAAGGTGGCCCCGGACGCGCTGAGGTACTATCTCACGGTCCAGATGCCCGAGAACCACGACGCGGACTTCAGCTATGATGACCTCGTCGAGCGGAGCAACAAGGAGTTCCTGAACACCCTCGGGAACTTCTTCAACCGGGTCTTGCTGTTCACATTCAAGAACTTCGGGCAGGTGCCGCCGGTCTGCTCGCAGGCCAAGTCCTGCCCGCCGGAGGTCGAGGCCCAGCTCAAGGACGCGGAGACCAAGATACGCGTTGCCTTCGACAATGTGACATCGAGCCTCGAGGCCTGTAGGTTCAAGAACGCGCTGACCGACGCCATGGCGCTGGCGATTTTCGGGAACCAGCTATTCCAGTCTACGGCGCCGTTCAAGATCGTGACCAAGGACAAGGAGCAGTGCGGTTGCGTGCTGAACACCTGCCTGAGGATAGCCAAGGCCCTGGCCGTAATCATGCAGCCCTTCGTGCCACATGTCATGCAGAAGGTCTGGTACATGCTCGGCTATGACGGGAACATCTCGGAGCAAAGATGGGAGGAGGCCCTGACGGCCCTCCCGACGGGCCAGAAGCTCAGGAAGCCCGAGTTGCTTGTCGAGAAGCTCGAGCTGGATTCCTTCGTTGACAAGGCCGAGGCGAAGCCCACAGCGCCGGCCCAGGGGTCACCTTTCGACAGGCTGAATCTCAGGATCGGCAAGATAGAGAAGTGCGAATCCCACCCGAACGCCGAGAAGCTCCAGGTCCTGACGGTGGACCTCGGGACGGAGACGAGGCAGATCGTCACTGGCCTCGTGGGCCATTATAAAAACGAGGAGCTGCAGGGCCTGGTGGCGGTCTTCGTGACGAACCTGAAGCCGGCCAAGCTTCGGGGCGTCCAGTCCAACGGGATGATACTGGCAGCAAGCGACGCCACGGTGGTCTCGGCGATCGTCCCCGAGCCCGGTGCATTGCCGGGTGAGCGCGTGTTGGCCGAGGGCGTGGCGGCTTGGCAGAAGGAGCCACCGGTGCTGTCCATAGACGAGTTCAGGACCGTACCGCTCAAGGCCTTCGAGGCCGACGGGAAATTATTCGCCGGATTCATGGACGGGGACAAGCCCCGGGTGCTCTACACTGAGAAAACAAACAAGAAGGCCATGCCATCCAGGAAAGTCGATACAGGCGCTGGCATCCACTGAAGCAGTTCGGCCTTTGTCGAATGAGGGACGCATGAGAAGGTTTAATTCATCGATAGACACATTTGGGAGGGCGTTGAGACCATGTTCTTGATAAAGCTCGGCGGTAGCGTCATAACGAACAAGGACAAGGAGTGCACCTTCTCCTACAAGCCGACCCGGAGGCTCGTCGAGGAGATGAGGGAGTTCACGGAGCCGCTGATCGTCACGCACGGCGGGGGCTCGTTCGGTCACAAGAAGGCCTACCGCTACAAGCTCAAGGGCGGTCTAGTAAAGGACGCCGGCGTGGACCAGATTGCGGGCTTTTGCGAGGTCCAGCAGGACATGAGGACGCTGAACCAGTACGTCCTGGACCTCATGAACAAGACCGGTATGAAGGCAGCGCCGGTCCCGACATGCTCCTCGGTCATCTACCAGGACGGCGAGATGGCCAGCATGGACCTGAGGATGTACGACAAGGTCCTGGCATTGGGGGCGGTCCCGGTGGGCTTCGGGGACGTTGTCTTCGACACGAAGCGCGTGTTCACCATATGTTCGGCGGACCACCTGATGTACGCGCTCGCGAAGGAATACAGGCCGGCCAAGGTGGTCTTCGTGACGGACGTGGACGGGCTTTTCGACAAGGACCCGGACGATTATCCCGATGCGAAGCTCATCCCATTGGTCACATCGCTGGACGATCTGCCTAAAGGCCTGCAGCCCCAGTACGTCGACGGCAAGGACGTCACGGGAGGGATGGCGTCCAAGGCCCGCAAGGCCATGGCCATCGCCGAGCTCGGCCTTGAGGTATGGCTCGTGAACGGGCACGAGGCGGAGCGGTTGGCGCTCGTGCTCGAGGGAAAGCCGGTCAGAGGCACGAAGTTCATCTCGAAGAAGGCGGCCGCCCCCAAGGCCATGGCCGCGACGGTGAAGGGCCCCAGGAAAGGGGGCCGATGAGGATGTGCCCGTCGAAGAAGGGCGCGAAGAAAAAGGCGGGGCCGTCAAAGAAGGCCCAGACCGTGAGCCGCAAGAAGGAGCACGTCGAGATCTGCCTCACCAAAAAGGTCGAGGCATCGTACAATTACTGGGACGACATCCACATCGTCCACAACGCTATCCCGGAGCTGGACAAGGACGAGATAGACACAAGCGTCCAGGTGTTCGGAAAGAAGCTCAGGGCGCCGATAATCATAGCCGCCATGACTGGTGGGTATCCCGAGGCTAGGAAGATAAACGAGAACCTGGCCAGGGCGGCCGCCGAGATGGGCCTGGGCCTCGGCGTGGGAAGCCAGAGATCGGCGCTGGAGAGCAGGGAGCACGTCCACACCTTCGAGGTCGTCAAGGACTACGACGTCCCGCTGGTGCTGGCCAACCTCGGGGCCCCGCAAGCCAAGGACGCAAAGGTCGAGATTGGCCGCCGGGCCATGGAGATGTTAGACGCGGACCTGCTTTGCATTCACCTCAACTTCACGCAGGAGGTCGTGCAGCCCGAGGGAAACACCGACGCCAAGGGTGTCCTCGCGGGCATAGCCCGTTGGGCCAAGGAGCTGCCGATAGTCGCCAAGGAGACCGGCGCGGGCATGAGCAGCGAGGTCGTCAGGGCCCTGGCAGGGGCCGGGGTCAAGGGCATCGACGTCGGCGGCCTCGGCGGGACCTCCTGGTCCGCCGTCGAGGTCCACAGGGCCCGCAAGAAGGGCATCAAGCGGCTCGAGGAGCTCGGGTACACCTTCTGGGACTGGGGCATACCGACACCCGTCTCGGTGGTCGAGGCCGCCCGGGGCGCGCCGGGCCTTCCGATCATAGCGACGGGCGGCGTGAGGGACGGGCTAGACGTCGCCAGGTCCCTCGTGCTCGGGGCATCGTGCGCAGGCATCGCCAGGCCGCTGCTGGCCCCGGCGGTGAAGGGCTTCGACGAACTGATGGGGGCCCTCGGGACGCTGGTCTCGGGGCTCAAGGCTGCCATGTTCCTCGTGGGTGCAGGCAATATCGAGGCCTTGAGGCACAAGAGGCGTGTCATGACCGGCCCGACGGTGAAGTGGCTGGAGCAGCTCAGGTAGGTGGGTTCCATGGACCTGAAAGGATACAACTCGAGGATCGCGAACGATGTGAACGTGGCCCTGGCGAGGGAGCTGGCCGTAGGCGAGCAAAAGACCCTGAAAGAGGCCATGATGCACCTACCCATGTCCGGGGGCAAGCGCATGAGGCCCATGTTGGCCCTGCTGGTGGCCGACGCGGTCTCGGGCTCGGCCCGGAGGGCCATGCCGCTGGCCCTGGCATTGGAGATAATACACAACTTCACGCTAGTCCACGACGACATCATGGACAAGGACGACTTCCGACGAGGGGTCCCGACGGTGCACAAGATGTGGGACGAGGCCACGGCTATAAACGCCGGGGACGCGCTCTTCGCCAGGGCCATCGAGGTCCTCTCGACGCTGGATGCGCCCATGACGGTGTTCAGGGAGGTCATCCACGATGTGGCCTGCATGGTCCGACAGATCGGCGAGGGCCAGCAGTGGGACATGGAGTTCGAGAAGCAGAAAAAGGTCACGGAGGAGGATTACCTCAAGATGATCGAGCGCAAAACGGCGCTCATGTTCATGACCGGCGCCAAGGGTGGGGCCCTCATAGGCGGCGGCACCGAGGAGCAGGTCAAGGCCATGTGGGAGTACGGGAAGCACCTCGGGGTGGGCTTCCAGATACACGACGACTGGCTCAACCTCATGGGGAACCCGAAGGAGTTCCAGAAGCCCATCGGGGGGGACCTGCTGAGGGGCAAAAAGACCATCATCGTGCTGCATGCCTTCGCGACCATGTCGAAAAAGGAGCTTGCGCCCGTCATGAAGGGCTTTGGCAAGGAAAAGGCCAGCAAGGCGGTCCTCGCCGCGGCCATCAAGGCCCTGGCGCCGTCGCTGAAGTACGCCCAGGACAAGGCCAGGGAGCACGGAAACATGGCTGTGGCGTTGCTGAAGGTCCTACCGGACAGCGAGTTCAAGGCCACACTGAAGGACCTGGCCATATACGCCGTCGAGCGCCGCCATTGAAAAGTTGACAAGGTGAACCGAAGTGCCAGACAAGGACATCAGGACCACCGTCGAGCGGTACGCCCTCGAGAACGCGCTGTCCCACGAAGGCAAAGCAGACCTCAAGGCCGTCATGAACAAGGTCATGGGGGACATGCCGGAGCTGAAGGCCAGGGCCAAGGAGACCGTGCCGACCATCAGAGCCGTGGTCGATGAGGTCAATAAGTTGGACATGGCAGCCCAGAAGAAGAGGCTAGCCGGCCTCGGCGGGCCCATCGAGCACGTCAAGGTCGAGGCGCGCATTGGGTTGCGGCCGCTGGACAATGTCAAGGGAACGGTGGTCATGCGGTTCGCGCCCGGCCCGTCGGGGCCGCTGCATATCGGGAACACAAGGGCCGCCATACTGAATGATGAGTATTGCAAGATGTACAAGGGCACGTTCATCAACCGCATAGAGGACACGGACCCGGACAGGATTATGCCCGAGGCCTATGACTGGATACCCCAGGACCTGGCCTGGCTCGGTATAAAGATCGACAAGACCATTATTCAGAGCGACAGGTTCGAGCTCTACTTCGAGCACGCGAAGAAGCTGCTCGAGATGGGCCACGCCTATGTCTGCACTTGTAAGCCCGAGGTGTGGCGCGAGCTCAAGAACCAGAAGAAGGCCTGCATCCATCGGGACAGGCCGCCGTCGGACCAGCTGAACGAATGGGACAAGATGAGGTCCGGGGCCTACGGCCAGGAGGAGGCCGCGGTCATCGTCAAGACGGACATAGCCCACCCGAACCCGGCCATCAGGGACTGGCCCGCGGTGAGAATCTGCGATACGCCGCATCCGAGGCTGGGGACGAAATACCGCATCTATCCGCTCATGAATTTCTCGGTCGCGATAGATGACCGGCTGCTGGGGCTCACCCATGTCCTGAGGGGCAAGGACCACCTGAACAACACCTACAGGCAGGAGTACCTCTACAAGTATTTCTCGTGGGAGATGCCCGAGTACATCCACTACGGTCGTGTCGCCATCGAGGGGCTCGAGCTCAGCAAGTCCAAGATGAAGGCGGGCATCGACGAGGGTAGGTACAACGGCTGGGACGACCCGAGGCTCGGGTCCGTCAGGGCGATGGCCAAAAGGGGCATAGAGCCCGAGGCCATACGGGAGTACTGGGTTCAGGTGGGGCCCAAGCAAGTAGATATAGAATTCTCGTGGGCGACGCTGTTCGCCTACAACAAAGATATCGTAGACCCCAAGGCTAACAGGTACTTTTTCGTCGAGGACCCGAGACATGTGTGCATCGAGGGCAAGGGCTCGGAGGCGCTGGATGGTCACGCGCCGCTGCATCCCAACGACCCGGCCCGGGGCGTCCGGAAGGTGCTGGTGAAGGGCTCCGACGGGGTCCTGGTCCAGGCCGCGGACATTAAGGACCTGACCCCGGGGGCCGTCGTTCGCCTCAAGGACCTCGGGAACATCAGGCTCCAGTCACAGGAGCGGGCCGACTACATTGGCAACGACCTGGCGGTCCTCAAGGACGGGGCCAGGAACATCCAATGGGTCCATGCGACGCAGAACCTGGATACGATCGTGCACATGCCCGACGGCAATGATCTGACAGGCAAATGCGAGCTCATGGCCAAAGATTCCGTAGGCAAGGTCGTGCAGTTCGAGAGGTTCGGGTTCGTCCGTATCGAAGAGCACGGCGGGAAGATCATTGGCTGGTTCACGCACAAATAACGGCCGGCATCGATGGAATATTCGCACAACAAATAATATATTTAGACACGATAGTATCTAGTTGGAATCAGAAAAGGACGGTCGATGCGAACATGTCCGGCAACATAATGACGAAATTGACGGCCCTGATGGCGCTTGTCACATTTCTAGGGTGCGTGGTACCTCTAGAGATGGTATCGGCCCAGGGCCAGAGCGCGGACATCAACCTGACCTCCGCGGACATAACCTTCTCCAAGGACCACCCGTCGAGCGGGGAGATCATCACCATCACCGCCAAGATCCACAACCGCGGTCCGTCGGCGGCAACGAACGTGGTCGTGAGCTTCAACGTCTCCAACTTACCGCTCCCGCCAACGAAGACCATAGCGACCATTGTGCCGACGGGGGCCCAGGACACGACCCACCAGTGGCCCACGACGCTCCCGGGGACCTTCACCATCAAGGTCTCGGCCAAGGCCGACCAGTCGGACCCGGACTCATCCAATAACCAGGCCGAGAGGACCATAACGGTCGGCACGGTCGTCCCGACCATCAACGTCACGGCCACCATCAGCCCGGACACCATCGAGTCCAAGGACCCGTTCACCGTGAACGGGACCGCCCTGATGGGGACAACGCCCGTCAACGGAGGCGACGTCAAGGTCGAGGTCGTCCAGAACGGCTACGCGAACCAGACCAAGACCAAGAGCGACGGGAGCTTCGAGGTCGTCATGGCAGGGCCCACGGGCCAGGGTCTGTACAACATCAAGGTCACGGTGTCCCAGGGAGCGGTGTCGGGCTCGACCCAGGTGAACCTGACGGTGCTCCAGCCGGACATGACCATCACGACATTCAAGTACACACCGAAGGACCCCATCGAGGGAGATGTTGTCAAGTTCACCATCGGGGTCCAGAACCTGGGGAACGGGACCGCCAAGGGCGTCATGTTCCAGCTCAAGATCGATGACGTCGTGGTCCTGGACAAGGACGAGGGGGACTTCTCGAACGGACAGACCAAGACCGTGGAGTACAGCTGGAAGTCCAAAAAGGGCAGCCATTCCGTGATAGCGACGGTGGATGTCAACAACACCATTGAGGAAATCAAGGAGGACAACAACGTCTATCCGACGCAGACGGTCACGGTCAAGGCCAAGTCCGGTGGAAAGCCGGGGCCGTCCTTCGAGGCGCCACTGTTCGTGGTCGCGGTCATAGTAGTCTTCTTGATAATGAGGAACGGCAGGTTCAAGGGCAGGAAGCAGGAACGATGAAGGCCCTGGATTTCATAACCTCGAACAAGGGGAAGCTCAAGGAGGCCCAGGCGGCCCTGGGGCCATTGGGATTTGATGTCAGGCAAAATGACATCGGGTATCCCGAGCTCCAGGCGGACTCGTTGGACCAGGTGGCCCTGTTCGGGATGGAGCAGGTCAAGGCCAGGGTCGAGGGCGCATTCATGCTCGAGGACTCGGGCCTGTTCATCGAACCGCTTGGAGGATTTCCCGGGGTCTACTCGGCCTATGTCATGAAGACCGTCGGGAACCCGGGGGTCTTGAGGCTCCTGGGGGACCGCAAGGACCGCGGGTCCGTGTTCAGATCGTGCTTCGGGTACTACGACCCGGATAGGGGCCCGCTGCTGGCCAAGGGCGAGTGCAAGGGGACCATCTCGACGATGATCCGCGGCACGCATGGCTTTGGCTACGACCCGATATTCGTACCGGAAGGGGACGACAGAACTTTCGGGGAAATGACCCTGGAGGAAAAGAACACTGTCAGCCACAGGGGCAGGGCGCTCAAGGCCCTGGTGGAACTTCTGAGGGGCAGGTAGTTTTTCGAGGTTTTTTAGACGAGGATGGGGAATTTTCTCCTCGGAAGAAGGCCCCCACGAAGGAAAACTAATATATAGGTATTGTGTCATTGTGGCTTACCCATCCCAGTGGCAAGGGGGATTCAATTGGCTAAGCAGCAGCGTTCAATGACGAGAAAGGCAAAGGAGAAGTGGAAGACCAAGGCCTGGTTCAAGGTCTTGGCCCCGGAGATGTTCGGAGGCGGCGAGATAGCGGAGACGCCGGCGGACGAGCCCACGAAGATGATCGGCAGGATAGTCCCGGTATCGCTGCACGAGCTCACGGGCGACTTCTCCAAGTCCCACATCAAGATGACCTTCATTATAAACAACCTCAGGGGCAACGAGGCCACCACGGTCTATCAGGGCCACACGCTCACAAGCGACTACGTCCGGAGGATGACCCGGAGGAAGCACTCCAAGATGGATGGCGTTTACGACGTTCAGACGAGGGACGGGTATGTCGTAAGGATCAAGTCCATGGCCATTACGGAAAAGAGGATACAGACGGCCCAGGAGAAGTTGCTCAGGAAGCTCACCGGTGACACCATAACCAAGCTAGGTTCGAGCTCAACCCTTGCCGAGCTCGTGAAGGCGGTCATCTCGGGGGAGCTGGCCAAGTCCATCTTCAAGGCCTGCAAGCCCATCTATCCTATCAAGAGGGTGGATATTTCCAAGTCCCGGATACTGCGAAGGGTCGAGGGAGCACAGGACATCCCGCTGATCACGGAAGAGAAGAAGAAGGAAGGCGAGACGGCAGCGGCCCCTGCGCCCGAGGGCGGCGCAGCCCCGGCACCGGCCCCGACGCCGGCGGCGCCTGTCAAGGACGAGCGGTCACCCGAAGAGATGCTGGACGAGGAACCACCGAAGGTTGAGAAGCCAGCCGAATAGATGGCCTTCGGTTTTATCTTTCTACATTCGTTTTTTCAATTAGTTTCAAAATCTCTTTTTCAGGTATTTGCTGAGAATTCGTTTTCTTCTCTTTGATCATGCGTTCCATCCGCACTTTTACATCCTTGAGAACTTCGAGGTCCTTTTTTATTGTGAGAACCGTGAAAAAGGCTCCTTCGATCTCGACCACACTTTCGATGGTATCCGCAGAGCTGAATGTCAGGTTCATATTATCCAGATTATCTATTGGTTCCCGGAAGACGCTATAATATTTTCTCAATCCTTTGTAATCTAGAACATCCTCGAAGTGCTGTAAAAGGCAACTCATGCAGGAGATGAAGGGATAATCCCATTCGGAGAGCGGATTTTCTGGCTCAATCAGCGAGGAAGAGATTGTTATACCGTGCTCAATGCAGAATCGTTTCTTGCAGAAATGACATTTGAACCAGCCTTGAAGCACTTTCAATGGTTTATTGCATTGAAAACAGTGAAGTTTCATCGGGATGGCGCTCCGGATGGGCTGGTCCCTTTTACTTAGCGGCCTTCGCTTTCTCTGCCAGTTCCTGCGCCTGCTTCTCCATCGTCCTTGCCATGTCCATCTTCGGGTCCAGCATCGCGGCCGTATTGAAGCTCTTGGCCGCCAGGTCGTAGTTCTTCTGCATGGCCAGCAGGTTGCCAATGAGGAACCAGGTCCTGGCGTTCTTGTCGTTCAGGACCAGGGCCTGCTTGAGGGTCTTGACCGCGTCGTCGATCCTGCTGGCCCTGGTCAGGATCTCGCCCTTCTCGACCATGAACTTCTCGTTCCTGGTCTCGAGCTTGATGACCTTGTCGATGCACTGGACGGCCATGTCGTACTTCTGCATATCGGCGAAGATGAGGGCCAGCATCTCCCAGGCCCCCGTGTGCTTGGGGTCCTTCGTAAGGACCCGGTTGAGGCACTTGATGGCATCCTCCCTATGGGTCCTTTGGATGATCGTGGCCTTCAGGAAGTACAGCTCGTCCTCGTTGGATGGCTCCAGGGACAGGGCCATCTCGACGGCGTTCAGTGCCTTGTCCTCTTCGTCGTTCTTCAGGAGCGCCTTGGCGAGCTTGGTCCAGGCCTCGGGGTTCTCGGCGTCCTGGGTCGTGGCCAGCTCGTAGGCCAAAATGGCCTTGTTGATGTCCTTTAAGTCCATGAGCAGGTCGGCCTTGAGCAGGGCCCCGGAGGCGTGCGTGGGGTTTATCTCGAGAAGCTTCTCGAGGCATATGACCGCCTCCTCCTTCTTCCCGACCTCGGCGAAGAGCTCGGCCTTGGCGAACCAGGCGTCCTCGTTCATGGCGTCAATCTGGACGGCCTTGTTGAAGTGCGTCCTGGCCTCGTCGTGCTTGCCCTTTATGAAGAGGACGCGCCCCTTGCCGCCGAGGGCCCCAGAGTGCTCCGGGTCCATCTTCAGCACCTGGTCGAAGGCCTCCTGGGCCTGGTCCACCTCGTCGTTGAGCAGGTGGGTGATGCCCTTGTTGGCCAATGAGTCCATGTGCTCCGGGTGCATGGACAGGGCCTTTTGGAAGTGCTTCATGGCCTCGTCCACCTTGCCCATGCTCCGGAGGATGACGCCCTTGTGGTTGTAGGCGTCTATGAGCTTGGGGTTAATCTCGATGCACTTGTCGAAGCACTTCAGGGCCTCGTCGTTTCTCTTGAGGTGCAGGAATATGAGGCCGATCTGGTACCAAGATCGCTCGTCCTGGGGGTCTATGCCCGTGGCGGTCGTGAAGCACTTGATGGCGTCGTTGAACTTGCCCATCTCGCGGAAGACCTTGCCTTTGGCGTGCCAGGCCTCGGAGGACTTGGGCCGCAGCTCCAGGGCCTTGTCGAAGCAGATGATTGCGTCCTCGGACTTGTTTATCCTGTGGAGGAGCTTGCCCTTCTTTATCCAGACGGTGCTGTTCTTGGGGTCCATCTTTATGGCCATGTTGTAGCACTCGCGGGCGTCGTCGTCCTTCTTGAGGTACTCGAGGGCCATGCCCTTGCCGATCCAGGCCTCGACGAAGGACGGGTTGAGCTCTATGGCCTTGTCGTAGTTTTTCACCGCGGCCTCGTAGTCCTGGACGTGGACCATGAGGGTCCCGAGGTTGCACCATGCCTCGGCGTAGCGCGGCTCGATATCGAGGGCCTTTTCGAAGTGCTTCTTGGCATCGTCCGGGTCCTTGAGGATGGTCCCCTTGTGTGCCCAGGCCGCCGTGTGGCCATCGTCGAGGTTTATGGCCTTGGAGTAGTAGACAATGGCCTCGTCGTTTCGCTTCATGTCCTGCAGTATGCGGCCCTTGCCGTACCAGGCCTCGGCGGATGAGGCGTCGATCTCCAGGGCCCGGTCGTAGCAGGCCAGGGCCTGCTCGCGGTGGCCCTCGTAATGCAGGGCCACGCCCTTGTTGAACCAGGCCATATGATAGCGAGGGGATTCCTTCAGGGCCAGGTCGTACTGGTCCATGGCCTTATCGTACTGGTCCAGCATGAGGTAGACGTTGCCCATGAGGAAGTGGTACGTGGCCGGCATGGCGAGGCCGTTCTCGACTATGTTCTCCTTGATGGAGGCGTCGACGGCGTCCAGGGCCTTGAGGTCCGATTGGATGAGGTCCAGCTTCCTCTTGCGACCGTATTTTATTCCCGTGAGCGGGACGTTGTACTCGAGCACGAGGCTGGCCAGCTTGTCGAGGTCCGACTTGAACTGTTCGATCTTCATGCCCGAGACGAGGTTTATGGGCTCGATCCACTTGATGATGCAGCCCTTGACGCCCTTCTTGAGGCCACCGTAGGCCTTGTCGAGGAGCTTGGAGAGGCCCTTCTCAAGGTCGAAACGGTCGTAGACGACCCAGTCGAGGGGGACGCGGCCCGCCATTTCCTTCAGGAGGTCTATCTCGTTCTTGTTCTTCTGCGGGTCCCTGGTGACCTTGAGGACGATCTTGACGATGGCGTTCTTCTCCTTCAGGAGCAGCACGGGCTTCTCGAGTCCGTAGAGCATGCCGTACTGGAAGATGAGCTCGATGTCGAAGCCGTCGAGGAGGATGACGCCGAGGCAGGCGTTGCGTATGCCCTCCATGTCGCCCCCGACGTAGACGTCGAAGCCCTGGCTCGCGAAGTACTTGCCGATGGAGTCGACGACCTCCTTTAGGTAATGGTTCTTCTCGGAGGGCGCCATGTACACGACATGGCACCGACGCGGATTGTAATCCTCACGCATGGCCTTTCCCCCTCGAAGAATACATTGAATGAAGGGTTGGGAGGTATTTAAATTTATTTTCCATGGTCCATCGTCATGCTTGGGATAGTTCGGACCACAGGTCGTCCCAGACCTGGTCTTGCAGTTCGCGGAAGCGCCGGATCCTTTCGCGGTAGGCCGCGGCCTCCGCTTGGGTCAGGTAGAAGTGGACCATGGTGGGATTTCCGTCGCTGGACCGGCGTGCCGGGACCGGCATGGAGAGGTACCAGTAGGGCCCGTGCTTCTTTCCGTGGGTCATGCATTGGCACTTGGCCCTGCCGCAGGTGACGTACCTCTGCTGCACGGAGCCGGTCGCTAGGACCGAGGCCTTGAGGATGTCCCGGTCCTTGCCGCCCTCGTTTCTGGCCCTGAAGTCCTTCCGGCGGGCGGCCCTAAGGTATGAACGCCATTTCCGGCCGTGGTTCCGCTTGGCCTCGGCGATGTCGTCGGAGGATTCGCCGTATTTTTCGGACAGGGCCTCGAGGTCCTGGGCTCTGACCGTTTCTTTTTTTGACGGGTTGACCATGGGATACGCCCCTGTTGATGCCGATGACCGTTTCGAGGTGGCCGCGCTTCGCGGGCTCGCGTTTTTATCTTGTGTATGAAACATACACAAGATGCTATAAATAGTTATCGGTCCGCAGCCCCCGTGAAAAATCAAGACCGATCGTCCTTCTTGGACCTCTTGCCGTCGAGCTTCACGCTCACGGCCTTCCTGACCTTGCGGCCCTTTGTCCGCGGTCCGACTCCTTGCCTGACGGTCCCATCCATGTCGACCTCGAGCTCGGGAACGATGCGCGTCTCGCAGGCCTGTCCCTTGGCCCTTTTCCTTTCAGGAGGGACCGCGATCTGATAGAGCACCCGCAGCAGCGCGCCGAAGGCAAAGACCAACAAAATGCCCCGTTGGAAGATGTTATTGATGAACAACATGATGATGAACGCGATGAGGAGGAATAGCGCGATGGCCACGAAGAACCTCTGGCCGCGGTCCATTCAGGCCCTCCCTACATGCTCTCCGGGGCCTTGATGCCCAGGAGGTCGAGGCTGTTTCGGAGGACCCAGCGGGTCGCGTCCACGACGGCGAGCCTCGTGTCCTGGGACTCGCTGCCCAGCACCCGGAAGTCCCGGTAGAAACGGTTGAACTCCGTGGCCACCTCGTGGGCATACTCGGCGATGGAATAGGCCAGCCTCTGCTCGGCGCATTTGCGGACGAGCTCCGGGAACCTGGCCAGGACCTTGACGAGCGCGAATTCGCCGTCGTCCTTGAGGTCCGAGGCCTTCCATTCCTTGTACCCGCCGACCTCGCGTATGATGCTGCAGGCCCTGGCGTGCGAGTACTGTATGAACGGGGCCGACTTCCCCTCGAAGTTCAGGGCATCCTCCCACTTGAAGACAATGGACTTCTCGGCCTGGATCCTGATGATGTTGTAGCGCAGGGCACCGATGCCAACGAGCTCGGCGATGCGGGCCTTGTCCGCATCGGGCAGGTCCTGCCGCTTCTCCGTCACGACCACAAGGGCCCGGTCCACGGTCTCGTCGATGAGGTCGTCGATGTAGACCGCCTTGCCCTTCCTCGTGGACATCTTGGTCTTCTTCCTCGAGGCCTCGCCGACATCGACCCCGCACTTCGGGCACTTCTCATCCTTGTCGCCAATGGGCTGGCCGCAGGCCGGGCAGGTGCTAGGTAATGAGACGAAGGCATAGAACATGACTTCGGGGAGCTTCTTGGACCCCACGGCCTTCAGGGCCGCCGCCAGCTGCTGGGCCTCGAGCTTGTGGTCCTCGCCGAGGATGTTTATAGCCAGGTCGCAGCGGGCCAGCTTCCACAGATGGAAGGCCACGTCCCTGGTGGCGTACAGCGTGGTCCCGTCCTTGCGCGTGAAGAAGAACTTCTGGGTCCTCCCGTGGACGAGCCCCTCGAGGTCCAGGTAGTAGGCCCCGTCCTCCTCCTTCGCGAGCTCGGACCTCTTGAGCTGCTCGACGACCCTTGCCGCCGAGCCGTCCTCGACGGACATGGACTCCCAAACGAAGTTGTCCATCTTCACGTTCAGGCGGTCAAGGGATTCCTTCATGCCCGCAAGGACCTTCTTGCTGGCGGCCTTAACCTTGTCGACGGTCCCTTTGTCCCCCCGCTCGACGCGCCGGATCCACTCCTCGATCTCCGCCGCCACCTTCGGGTCCTTCTCCACGAGCTCGTTAGCCTGGCGGTAGTGGACCGTTGCCACGTGGTCCTCCTTTTTCCTCTCGGGCTCGCCGCCGGGGCAGTGCTCGAGCCCGTAGGCCATGATGATCGCCTGCTTGCCCATGTCGTTGACCCAGTACTGGGTCTCGACCTCGTAGCCGGCCTTGCGCATGACCCTTGCCAATGAATCGCCGATGATAGGGTTCCTGGCCCTGCCTACATGGAACGGCCCCGTGGGGTTCGCGCTCGTGTGCTCGATGATGACCTTCTTGCCGACGGGCGGGCTGGCCCCGAAGGCCTCCTTTTCCGTTAGGATGGCCTTGAGGACCTCGTCGGCCATGGGGACCGGGGCCACGAAGAAGTTCAGGTACGGCCCCATGGCCACGACCCGCTCAACGAGCGGGTTCTGCTCCATGACGTACTCGAGCTGCGTGGCGAGCTCGTGGGGCTTCCGCTTGTGCTCGGTCGCCGACCGGAAGCACGGGAAGGCGAAGTCCCCCTTGCCCGGCGGCGCGGGCTCGAGCCTGTCGACGAGGTTGTACTCCAAGCTCTTGAGGGCCCTGTTAAGCATGGCCAGGGCCTCGGCCTCGAACCTCCTTATCGGGTCCTCCATCGGTCCTGGGAAAGCGTGTCCCACTTATTAAAATTAGGCCTTCCACCGTCATTCCATTCCGATAAATATTTCAACGAAGACGGGCATGCATGCGCGATGCCGAAGCTCGTGACCACATGGTTCGGTACCTTCCTTGTCGAGAGGGGAAAGGTCCTGAAGCAGGTGCTTTTTCCCAAGGACGCCAAGGCCATAGCAGAGCGCCTGAGGGCCAGGTCCGAAGAAAAGGTCCTAGACGAGGAGCGGCAGCTGGCCCAGGGCGTTCGTGAGCTCAAGGTCGCAGAGGGCCGGCTATCCCAGCTCGGGCCCGTCTCGAAATCGCTGCACGACATGGAAATCGCCATGAAGCCCGAGGTCCACGGCTTCGCGAAGGGCCTCTACCAGGAGGCCATGCTGATCCTGGGCCGCTCGCGCATGAAGGATATCGCCGAGGACCGCTACATCATCCAGGCCGTGAGGGCCATCGACGACCTGAACAAGACGGCTAACCTATTGTCCGAGCGGCTCCACGAATGGTACTCCTTCCACTATCCCGAGCTCGGGCCCGATGTCGGCGACGAGCGCTTCGCCGAGCTCATAGCGCAGTATGGCGACAGGACCGAGGTCGCCAAGCAAGGTGGCCTCCCGGACGCGTCCTCGTCGGTCGGCGCGCCGCTGGGGGACCAGGACAAAGCGGCCGTCATGGCCTACGCCGGCGCCCTCGAGGGCGTCTTTAAAACCCGCGGCGACATCGAGGCCTATATCGAGGAACGCATGAAAGAGATTGCCCCGAACCTCTCGCACCTAATAGGGCCAATCCTCGCTGCGAAGCTCATAGCACTGGCCGGCGGCCTCGAGCGCCTGGCCCGATTGCCTTCGAGCACCGTCCAGATGCTCGGGGCCGAGAAGGCTTTCTTCAGGCACGTCACCGAGGGCCAGGACCTTCCCAAGCACGGGGTCATCTTCCAGCACCCGCTCCTGCACGCATCGCCGTTTTGGCAGAGGGGCAAGATCGCCAGGGCCATGGCGGCCAAAATCGCCATCGCGGCCAAGTCCGACGCGTTCGGCGACAACTTCATCGCCGAGAACCTCAAGAATGCCCTGGATAAGAGGGTCGAGTCCATCCGACGGATATACAAGGACCAGCCCGCGAAGGCGCCCAGGGACCGCAACGGACCCCCGCGCGAGAGGCGTGGAAGGGACCGCGGGTACAGGGGCCGCGGGAGGCCCGGGGGCCAGGGCAGGTCGAGGCCCCCGAAGCGGTTCAACAGGAGATAGGACCCATTTCCACATTAAGAAATTCTTTAATATTACCTAGAGCAATATCATTGAGGCAGATTGGTGCCGCCTAGGTGGAATGCTCGACCTGACATTGATAATATGGCAATGTCCCGCCGGGGCGGTCCAACGACGAATGGTGTGTGGGAAGGGGTCTAGGGGGCTCCTTCTTCCGAGGATGGACGGTGGTCGATATAGCCAAGACCGGCTGCAAGACATGGGAGTTCAAGGCGGAGGCCGAGATAAAGGTCGTCCGCACCTCGCAGACCGGCGAGGCCGTCGCCGCGGTCACTGCCCACGGGCACCTTATATTCCTCGACAAAGAGGGCCGCCTGGTCTGGAGGGCCGAGCTCGGGGCCAACGCCGTCGACATGGCATTGTCCAGCGACGGCGAACTCATGGCCGTGGCCACAGCCGACAACAAGGTCCACCTGTTCGACAAGTTCGGCAAGCTCCACTGGAAGCTGGGCCTCAAGGCCACGGTCACATCCATCTCCATGAGCTCCACCGGGACGCTCATAGCCCTGGGGGCCCTGAACTCCAGCGCATACCTCGTCGACAAGAACGGCAAGGTCCACTGGACCTTCAAGGCCGGCGGGCCCGTCCGTGCCGTGGCCCTTTCTGCCAAGGGCACGTACATGGCCATCGGCGGCGACGACCACACCATCCATTACCTTGACTCCAGGGGCGCGCTGCGGTGGAAGTACACCACCCAGGGCCGCATCCAGTTCCTGCGCGTGGACGCGAACGGGGACTACGTCCTCGGAGCCTCCGACGACAAGAGGATCTACTTCTTTGACCGGCACGGCAACATCGTCTGGAACCCGAGGAACCCGGAGCACTGCAGGTACCTGGACATGTCCGGGGACGCCCGGGGCATCATCGTCGGCACCGGCGGCGAGGCCCTCATGTTCGGCAAGGAGGGCGGCCTGCTGCGAAGATGGTCCGGAGAAGGCCAGGTGACCGCCGTGGCCATGGCCCGCAACGCCGAGTACGGCATCGTGGGCACGACGGCCCAGAAGAGCTACTTCCTGAGCAAGAACGGGGACCTCATCTGGGAGTTCGAGGCCCCCGGCGAGGTCACCTCCGTCGGCCTTTCGGCCTCGGGGGACTTCGTCGTGGCCGGCACCAAGGAGAAGCTCGTCTTGTTCTTCGACAATAACAAGTTCTTCGAGGACTACATAATGGAGGCAAAGAGGAAGCTCATCGATTACAAGAGGAGCGGGGTCAACATCCTCGAGGCCGAGGTCCTCCTCCAGAGGGCAGAGCTCGAGCTCAACCGGAAGGAGTACTCCTCGGCCATCAACTACGCCCTCGGGGCCGAGAAGGTGGCCACGAGGATCCGGGAGAAGACCAGGCCCGAGGTCAGCATCCTGGCGGTCATCTACGATTCGCTGACACTGAACCAGCCCACGAAGGTCAACACCATAATAATGAACACGGGCAGCATCCACGCCAAGGAGGTCAGGCTCGAGTTCCAGGGACCCTTCGAGGTCCAGGGCGAGCGCAGGTTCCTTGACCTCAAGATGAACATGTTCTTCGAGACGGCGTTCGTGATGGTCCCGAGGCAGGCCGGGGCGGTGCAGTTCAAGGTCATAATGGCATTCATTGATCCCGACGACAAGGAGTTCGTGGCCGAGAGCCTGCAGACCCTCACGGTGGACCCGGCCAACAAGGTGAAGTTCGCCAAGTCCCAGGCCATATTGCAGGTCGGGAACATCGCGAAGCTCGTCAAGAAGGTCCAGGCCGCGAAGACCGGTAAGCCCCCGGTGGAGGCGAAGCTCGGGCCGTCCAGCACGACGCTCCAGCCCAGGCCCGGGCCCGCCCCTCCGAAGCCCGCCGTTTCCGCAGTTATACGATGCCCCGGGTGCGGCAAGCCCGTGCAGACCGAATGGACCGGCTGCCCATTCTGCCTGACCAAGCTCCGATGAGGGCCAAACCATTATATCTCGTCGTGGCCTTCGTGATTCGTATCAGGAGGCGTCATCCGCTTTGTCCAAGGAAGATGGCCTTGAGCCACAGGGGCTGCCCAACGTCCTCGTCGGTCCGCCCAAGATCGGGGCAACGGCCGAGCAGCTGTTCACGGTCCGTGCCACCGACCGAAGGCCCTGGGACCCCAGGCACAGCAAGTTGGCCGCCTATATCCTGAAGGGCGCCACAGGGCTCCCCTTCACCGACAGGTCGAACGTGCTCTATCTGGGCGCTGCGAACGGGACGACGGCCGGACATGTCGCCGACGTTTGCGCCGAGGGCATGGTCTACTGCGTCGAGTTCTCACAGCGGAGCTTCAGGGACCTCATCAAGGCCTGCGAGGCCGTCAAGAACATGGTGCCCATCCTCGGGAACGCGCGAACGCCGGGAGCCTACGCGCCCCTCGTCGGGCCCATAGACGTCGTCTATCAGGACATCTCCCAGAGGGACCAGGCGCAGATATTCTTGAAGAACCTGAAGGCATTCGTCGGGCGCGGCGAGGACAGGAAGGACCGGCCCAACGGGATCCTTATGGTCAAGGCCCGAAGCATCGACGTGGCCAGGCACCCGAAGGATATCTATTCGGCGGTCCTGAAGGAGCTCGAGGCCGAGTGCAAGGTCCTTGACGCCAGGCAGCTGGACCCTTTCGAGAAGGACCACATGGCGATTATGGTGTCCTACTGAATCATGGGGGCTCTCATCCATAGCCCGGCATAAACTGCTTTATGACCTCGAACGCTACGAAGCCAATGAGGCCGCTGGCCGGTATCGTTAGGATCCAAGCCCAGACGATTCTCCGCGCGATGCCCCAGCGGACCGCGCTGAGCCTCTTGGTGGCCCCAACGCCCATGATCGTGGCGCAGATGACGTGCGTCGTGCTTACGGGGATGCCCCCCAGGGACGCGCCGATGATGGTGGCGGCCCCTCCGGTCTCGGCCGCAAAGCCGTAGACCGGCGTCAGCTTCGTTATCCTGTTCCCCATGGTCTTGACGATGCGCCAGCCGCCCGCCAGGGTCCCTGCCGCGATGGCCGCATAGGCGGCGATGATGACCCAGCCGGGCACCGGCAGGTGGTTGGGGTCCGTGCTCGCGCTGAAATAGCCGATGCTGAACAGGAGAGGCGTTATGATGCCCATGGTCTTCTGCGCGTCGTTGGTTCCGTGGCTGAAGCTGTACAGGCCCGCCGAGAACAACTGGAGCCTCTTGAAATATTTGTTTATCTTCGTCGGTGAGGAGTGCCTGCAGATCCGCAGCACGCATAGCATGAAGACGAACCCGACGATGAGGCCGATCACCGGGGAGAGCACCATGTAGAGGATGACGATCTGTATTGTCGAGACCTTGATGGCGGCCAATCCCGCGGCCGAGATGCCCGAGCCCGCCAGTCCCCCGATCAATGCATGGGATGACGAGGTCGGCAGGGCCAACAGCCATGTGATGATGTTCCAGCTTATGGCCCCGATGAGGCCGCCGAGGATGATGTACGGTATCCACTCGGTCAGGACATAGTTCAGATGGATGATCTTGCTGATCGTGCTCGCGACGGCGACCCCGAAGAACCCGGCGGCGATGAAGTTGAAGAAGGCCGCGAAGGTGACTGCTTGCCTGGGGGTGAGCACCTTGGTCGAAACGACAGTGGCGATGGAGTTCGCGGAGTCGTGGAAGCCGTTCGTGAAATCGAAGATGAGGGCGAGGATGATGATGACTATCACCAGCAGGACGGTCCCGGTGATCGCCATTTCTATTCCCCCTTCCTGTCGATGGGCGCCCCGTCTCACGCGTTCTTGCTCTTGACCTCAAGGATGTGGTTCGCGACCTCTTCGCACTTGTCTGTGACGAACTCCAGGAGGTCGTATATCTCCTTCATCTTGACGATGTACTTGACATCGTCGCCGTCGAAGAGCTCGCTCAAGGCCTTGGCGAGGAGGTGGTCGCCTTCGTTCTCGAGGTCGTTCACCGAGATGCAACGCTTCTCGAGCTCTTTGCCCTTCGATGGGTCCCGCAGGAGCTTCACGGCCTTTTCGACCTCTGTGACCGACTTAAGGATGAGGGCCGCGTTCTCTGGCAGGTATTTCGGGCATTTGTCGGTGATCTTGAATATCATGAGCCGCCGCCCCACCGCATCTATAATGTCTATAATGTCGTCGATCTCGGTGGCCAGGTCATGGATGTCCTCCCGGTCAATGGGGGTTATGAATGTGGAGTTAAGCATGTCCGTTATGTCGTGAACGACGCAGTCGCATTCGTGCTCTATGTTGTCGAGCTTGCCGGCGATCTGGTCCAGCTTCTTGTAATCGTTCACGAGATCGACGAGCATCTGGGCCCCCCGCTTCACGATGGCCATTTCCTTTTCGAACTCGTCGAAGAACTTCTTCTCTTCTGGTATGAACAGTTCCTTCAAGCCCATGGGCGCACACACCGTTGACGGGCCCCTTAGGACCCAATCATTTTTTTTCCCGAATTACGATGGGAGATATACTCATTATATTTCAATAGTTCGCAAATAGTTCTCTATAGGCCTCTATATTGAATGTAGAAATATATAGAAACCAATAAATCCATATAAAATTTACATCTGTCGACGGTAGAAAATGGGGCCGTCCGGATTTGAACCGGAGTCACAGGCTCCCAAAGCCCGAAGTATACCAAGCTAGCCCACGGCCCCGCACGCCCATACCGTATCCGATCCAAGGATGGGTTCAGTGCAGGCGTCGGGATTCGAACCCGAGCATTTGGCTTGGAAGGCCAAAGTCCTATCCAGGCTAGACAACGCCTGCGCACCCGTCAATAGGTCTGGACAGTTTTGTGTAAATGTCTGCACACCTATATAACCTCATTCTTTTTTCAACAAAAAAGGGACACTATGCATGGCCTGCCTGAAAGACAATAGAAAGGAGTGGGCCCGTCCGGATTTGAACCGGAGTCACGACGTCCCGAACGTCATAGGATAGGCCAATCTACCCCACGGGCCCGCGGGTCATATCGATGAGCGTCGGTCGCAGCGCGGGATATACTGTGCGGCCATTTAAAAACCTTTCTTATTGTGGTCGCTCATAGATGCCCCAAGCATTTATTTGTCGATGATGAATTCATCCATTGTAGTGGAGGAATGGACATATGTCGGGCGAGGGCCAGAAGGAAGGCGAAGCGGAGGAAATCTACGATGTGGTCATCATCGGCGGGGGGCCCGCTGGCCTGACGGCGGCCATGTACGCCGCCAGGGCCAACCTCAAGACCGTCGTCTTGGACAAGAACCCTGCATCCGGGGCCCTGGGAAGCACCGACAAGATCGAGAACTATCCAGGCCTCGCCGAGCCCATCGTCGGCAAGGAGCTCGTCGAACTGTTCGCCAAGCAGGCCAGGTCCTTCGGGGCCAAGGTGGTCTCAGCCCAGGTCATGCTGGTGGACTTCGACGCGGACCCGAGGCAGGTCATGGCCGGTACAGGGACATTCCTTGCCAAGACCGTCATCGTCGCCACCGGCTCCATGGGCCGCAAGCCCACCATCAAGGGCGAGGCCGAGATGATAGGCCGCGGGGTCAGCTACTGCGCCACCTGCGACGCGGCATTCTTCAAGGACAAGGACATCGCGGTCACGGGCGACGTCGAGGAGGTCCTGGAGGAGATCGACGTCCTGACGCGATTCGCCAAGAAGGTCTACCTCGTCGCGCCCGCCAAGCAGCTCACCAGGGAACAGGAGGCAAGCCTCGAGGCCAAGCCCAAGGTCGAGCTCATGCTCCACACCCGCGTGGTCGAGATATCCGGCAAGCCCACGGTCAAGGGCATGAAGGTCAAGGGCCCCGACGGGAAGGAGCGAGAGATCGCCATCTCGGGCATATTCATCTTCCTTCACGGCAGCACGCCGGTCATCGACTACCTGCACGAGGCCCTAGAGGTCACGGAGGACGGGTCCTTGAAGGTGGACCAGGACATGTCCACATCCGTGCCGGGCGTCTTCGCGGCCGGGGACGTATGCTCCAAGAGGTACCGCCAGGTCGTCATAGCGGCCGCCGACGGCGCCATAGCGGCCCTCTCGGCGGATAAGTTCATCAACAAGCGGGACAAGCCCCGGCTTCAGTGGCATCAAAAGGAATAGGCATGCCATTTAACACTTTCCGAAATCTTATTATTACTGGAGAATATTAGCGATAGGTAAGGCCGGGGCCCTCGGACCGACCTGCCTTATGGAAAGGGGGGTCTTGCATTCCGGATTACGAGGCCATGGTCAAGAAGAAGCGCATGGCGGGCATAGCGATCGTCGTCGTTGGGCTCGTGCTTGGCCTTCTCGCCATCATACTGGACCTCATCACCACGGGCAAGGCCAATTTCGGCCCGGACCCGCTGTTCCTGCTTATAGGTGGCCTTCTGATATCCGTCCTGGGCGCCGTGTACATAGGCGCGGGGACGAACGAGGCCGTTAGGCTCCTGAACAAGCAGGTCAAGATCATGAAGGGCGAGCTCGCCGACAAGGAGAAGACCATCGGTGACCAAAAGAAGAACCTCGAGGGCCTCTCGGACGCCCGGTTGACGGGCCTGAGCCAGACCGTCGACAGGCTCGACATGTACAAGAAGGAAGAGGCCGCGGCCGAGGCCAAGGAGAAGGCCCCCGAGGCGCCCCCGAAGCCCGCCTGGGAGAAGAAGCCCCACGAGCTTCCGCCCCCTCCGCCCAAGTCCATGGTGGCACCCGGGCCGTCGAAGCCTAAGGTAGCCCACGAGCTCCCGCCACCACCGCCCAGGTCCATGGTGGCCCCGGGCCCGATGAAGCCTGCGGGTCCCCAGGAGCTGCCCCCGCCGCCGCCCAAGGGCATGCAGGTGCCAGTGCCGCACAAGCCCGTTGAGACGGCGCCGCCGCCGGTGTTCGTGCCCAGGCCCGTCGAGGCGCAGGTGCCCCCGAAGCCCGTGGCCGCTCCGCTCATAGCCGTTCCAATCCCGAGGCCTGAGCCGGCCAAGCCCGAGGCTGCCACGACCCCGCCTCCCAAGCCCGCCCCGAAAGAGAAGGAGCTCATCGAGGAGAAGGATAGGGAGGCCGAAGAGGATGGAACCAGCGAGGAGGACCTGCTCCCGAGCACCACTTGCCCGAAGTGCAAGAACACCTTCAGGGGCGACTGGGACAAATGCCCGTTCTGCGACAACAACCTGAGGGCCATACCGAAGGAGGAGCCCCCCAAGCCGGAACCGGCCGAGACCGGCGGTGGCCTGTCCATACTAGGGTTCACGCCGAAGAAGGAGCAGCCGCCGGCCCCCGCGCCGCCGGTCGAGAAGCCACCGGAGGAGAGGGCCCCACTGGTGATACCACCCGTGCCAACGCTCGACAGGGCCCTGGAACCGCCGAACCCCATGCCGGAACCGGTGGCCGAGAAGCCTGGACCATCGTCGATGATCCCGCCCCTGCCGGAACCTCCGAAGGCGACACCGCCCATCCCGGCGATTGCAAAGGACAAGTGCCCGGGCTGCGGCAAGAGCATTAAGTCGCACTGGCGCAACTGCCCGTACTGCAAGACCCTGCTGAAGCAGGATTGAGCCGGGCCGAACACCCTTTGGACCATTCCTGGGTAATACTATATATCTAATTGTCAAAAATTAATAATAATTAGTAATGTTATCAGATAGGGGGGTCAGCAACTGGACCAGAAGATGACAAGGCGCATTTGGTTCCTTGGTCTCGTAGCCCTAGTGCTGGGCGCGGCCCTGGCCCTGGGAGCCGTCTCGCACGACTACCTGGTCGGTGCAAAGGCCAAGGCCATCGGGGACTCCCAGCTCGGGGCGTTCTTCATCGCCCTGGCGGTCGCCCTCTTCGGCGCCTTCCTTTTGCAGCTCGCGGCCAACCTCAGCCTGAGGGAAAGTATCCGGGCGTTCGAGCGGATACACCAGAACGTCAAGGCCGGTCCCCTGCATGCCATCAAGAGGCTCTTCGAGCCCGTGGGCCTGCTGGGCGCCCTTGCCGGCCTCGGCCTGATGTTGGCCCTGGTCCTCAAGGACTACAAACCGCTGCTGGATTTCGGTATAGGGCCCACGCAGCAGTTGGCCATATTCGGCGGGAGCGTCCTGTGCATCGCCGGAATATCCTTCATGGCCACGGGCAACTCGTTTATATCCCACTCCATGGGCCCCATGGTCCTGCAGTTCGAGGGCCTGACGCAAGAGGACGCCAAGGCCGAGCCCGTCAGGAAGGTCAGGGCCGTTAAGAGGCCGGCCCCGGATGCCGAGGCGCCTGCCGCAGCCGTACAGGCACCGACACCGTCGGTTCCGACGGTAGAGTCCCAGTCGCCCGTCACCCATCAATGGCCTGCGCCCGAACCTGCGCAGATGAAGCCCGAGATTGCCCCGGCACCGTTGCCCGGGCCGCCTGCGCCCGAACCCGAGGCCATCGCGTCAGCGCCGGTCCCTGATGAGGTGCTCAGCCCGGAGGCCACCGCCGGCTGGAGCGACAAAAAGGCCGAGGAGGCCGCGCTCGAGGCCCTCAAGGAGGCCGAGGCCGAACTTGGCCTGAGGGATATCGAGGTCGAGACATCGAAGCCCGAGCCGGAGGTCACCGTCGAGGCCGGGCCTGACATGCCGTCGGAGCCCGAGGCCGCGCCCTCCGCACAGGAAGCCGTCGTCGAGGTCTTCGAGTGCCCCAGCTGTCACGGGGCCGTCGCCGAGAGCGACACGAAATGCCCGAACTGTGGGGTGAGCTTCGACGAGCAGGAGGAGACCCAGGTGGTCGCGGCCATCGAGGAGGAGGCTCCGCCGGCGCCCCCCGAGCCGGCCCCCGCGCCGCTGCCTCCGCATTTGCCACCGCCACTGCCGCCTTCGCGGCCAAAGAGGGAATGGCCCGAGGCGGAGGAGCCCACCGAGGCCCCGCCGGCACCGGACGCCGAGGGCACACCGGCGATGGTCGAAGAGGACGAACCCAACGCCTCCGGGGCCCCAAGCATACTCCAGAGCATACTTGACGAGATCTCGGTGAGAGAGCCGGACGGGCCCAAGGCCGAGGAGTCCACGCCCGTCGAGGAGGACGATGCCTCGGAGGTCCCGAAGACCTGCCCCAACTGCGGCCGAAAGATGAAGCCCCGCTGGAAGAGCTGCCCCTACTGCGGCCTCGAGTTCCGGTGAGCCTTCAGAGCCCAAGAATCGACATTTGCAATACCGACTATCAACGATTTCCGAGTTCGGCAATCGATATATTTAATTATATTGAGCGTTTCTACCCCTTCTACATGAAGCGCGAACTTGCCGAGAAAATCGCGGGCGAGATTTGCATCTCCGATAACCCTGGCAAGACCATCAGGAAGTGGCGCGAGGAGTTTAAGATCTCGCAGCTCGAGCTGGCCCGGTTCCTGGACATCTCGCCGTCCATCATCAGCGACTACGAGAGCGGGCGGCGCAGGTCCCCGGGCGTCCACACCATCAAGAAGATGGTCAACGCCCTCCTGAGCATTGACGAGAACCGCGGCAGCCTGATCATCAAGCGCTTCACGCTCATGGACAAGCACGAGGCCATCTTCTCCATCCGCGAGTTCCCCATCGGGATCCCCTGCAAGAAGTTCATCGAGCACATTTCGGGCGAGGTAGTGGCCTGCCCCGAGAAGCTTGAGCGGGACCTCTACGGCTACACGGTCATAGACAGCATCCGGGCGATCACATCGCTGAGCGCCTTCGACTATCTGAAGGTGTATGGCTGGAGCAGCGAGCGCGCACTGGTGTTCACGGCGGTCACCTACGGCCGGTCGCCCATGGTCGCCATCAGGGCCCACCCCATGAAGCCCGGCATGGTCGTCTTCCACAAGCCCGAGAAGCTCGACGACCTGGCCATAAGGCTGGCGGAGATCGAGGGCATACCGCTGGTCCAGACCAACCTGGAGCTGGACAAGCTCATCGCATCCCTGGAGAAGATCTGAGGGCCATCGTCAGGAGTTATTGTCCAGGGACTCGGCCCCACTTTTTATAATCAGTAAGGCATTATGGAACAGAGGGGTGTTCCCGTGAAGGTCGGAATAGTCAGCTACGGGGCGTACATACCGATTTTCAGGATAGGGGCCAAGGAGATAGCTCAGGTATGGGGCGCCGACGGCGAGTCGGTCTCCCAGAGCCTGGGCGTCTTCAGCAAGTCCGTCCCGGGGCCCGACGAGGACGTCATCACGATGTCCGTCGAGGCCGCCCGCTACGCACTCAAGCGATGCAAGGTGGACCCGACGCGCATCGGGGCCATCTACGTCGGCTCGGAATCCCATCCCTATGCCGTGAAGCCCACGGCGACCATAGTCGCCGAGGCCATCGGGGCGACCCCGGACCTGACGGCCGCAGACCTCGAGTTCGCATGCAAGGCCGGGACGGCGGGCATGCAGATGGCCATGGGCCTCGTCGGTGCCGGCATGGTCAGCTACGCCATGGCCATAGGTTGCGACTCGGCCCAGGGGGCGCCGGGGGACGCGCTCGAGTACTCGGCCTCGGCCGGCGGAGCGGCCATCCTCATCGGCAAGGAGGACATCATAGCCGAGCTGGGCCAGACCTGCAGCTACACCACGGACACGCCGGACTTCTGGAGGCGCGAGGGCCAGAGGTACCCGAGCCATGGCGGTAGGTTCACGGGCGTCCCGGCATACTTCAAGCATGTCGTCAACTGCGGCAAGAGGCTGCTGGAGCTTGCGGGCACGAAGCCCTCGGACTACAAGTACGCCGTCTTCCACCAGCCCAACGGCAAGTTCCCGGTCAGGGCAGCGAAGATGCTGGGCTTCTCGAAGGAGCAGATAGAGACGGGCCTTCTGTGCCCGCAGATAGGGAACACCTATTCCGGGGCAGTGCCTCTAGGGCTTTCGGCCGTGCTGGACGAGGCCAGGCCCCATGACCGGATCTTCGTCGTGGCCTACGGCAGCGGGGCCGGGGCCGACGCGTTCGACATCACGGTAACGGACGGTATCGGCAAGCTGGACCGGTCGACCACGCCCAGCACCAAGGCCATGGTCGAGGACAGACGGATGCTGAGCTACGCCATCTACGCGAAGTACCGCCAGAAGATCCAGATGGGGGGGTGACCGCCCATGAGGGATGTGGCCATCATCGGCATCGGGGTCACCGAGTTCGGCGAGCTATGGAACGAGAGCCTCCGGGACATAGGCCTACGGGCCGGCCTTCTGGCCATCCAGGACGCGCACATCAAGAGCAGGGAGCTCGAGGCCCTGTTCACGGGCAACTTCGCAGGCGGGCGATTCATTGGGCAAAACCACATCTCGGCCATGACCTTGGACCATTCGGGCATGGTGCCGGCGCACATCGCGGGCGCCCAGCTCCAGGTCGCCGACGCGTCCGGCGGGGCGGCCCTTCACATGGGGTTTTTAGCCATCGCGTCCGGGCTCTACGACATGGTCATGGTCGGTGGCGCCGAGAAGATGACGGACGTGGACGAGGCCGAGACCACGGACACCTTGGCCACGACGGCGGACCGACAGTGGGAGGCCTTCCCGGGGGCCACCATCCCGGCCCTCTATGCCATGATGGCGAAAAAGCACATGCAGGATTACGGGACGACCAGGGAGGACCTGGCCCATGTCGCCGTTAAAAACCATGCCCACGGGGCTCTCAATCCCAAGGCCCAGTTCAGGAGCAAGATAACCATGGAGGATGTCTTGGGGGCCACCATGGTCGCGGACCCGCTCACGGTCTACGACTGCTGCCCTGTCTCCGACGGGGGGGCCGCGTTGGTCCTGTGCCCGTTCGAGAAGGCCAAGAAGTACGCCGATAGGCCCGTCAAGATATCGGCCTCGGTGATAGCCACGGACGCGCTGGCGGTCCACAGCAGGCCCGACATGACGGTCATGGGATCCACGGTCTGGGCCGGCAAGAGGGCTCTCAAGATGTCCGGCCACAAGACGGAGGACATCGATATCGCCGAGGTCCACGACAGCTACACCATAGGCGAGATCATGGCATTGGAGGACCTGGGCTTCGCCCCCAAGGGCAAGGGCGGTTCCATGGCGAGGGAGGGCATCACGGCCCTTGGCGGGAAGATGCCCGTCAACACTAGCGGCGGCCTCAAGGCCCGCGGACATCCGGTCGGGGCCACGGGCGTGGCCCAGGTCGTCGAGCTCGTCCAGCAGCTCCGGGGCGAGGCCGGGGAGCGGCAGGTCAAGGACGCGAGGGTCGGGCTGGCCCAGAACGTCGGCGGGACCGGCGGCACATGCGTCGTCCATATCCTTGAGGTGGTCTAGATGCCGATGGCGGGGGTCAAGTTCTGGAGGGAGCTCTCGAACAGGTATAACCTCGTCGGCAAGAAGTGCGGGGTCTGTGGGGAGCTCTACTTTCCGCCGAGGAGCGTCTGCACCAAGTGCGGCAGGGCCAGCATCGGGAAGATGAAGGACCACAAGTTCGAAGGCAAGGGCGAGGTCGTGACCTACACCATCGTGCACACCTCGACGCCGGACTTCGACTACCAGATACCGTACATACTAGCTATCGTAAAATTGAAGGAGGGCCCGCTCCTGACAACGCAGGTCGTCTACTGCGAGTCCCCCGAAGTCCACATCGGGATGCCGGTCGAGATGGTGTTCCGAAAGATCGGCGAGGAGCCCGGCGGCGGGGTCCTGTATTACGGCTATAAGTTCAAGCCGGTCAAGATGAGCTGCGCTGCCGAGAAGAAGATGGCGGATCAATAGGTAGAACGTCTCACGAGCGTCGGTCCATCAGCCCATTGCATTCCGAACCTATTGTGAGAATTCGGTCCCAAAGACCTTCTTATATTGTTCCAAGGCCTGGTCCAATCGGCCGCGACGCTTGAGGTCCTCTGCCTGGACCAACCGGTCCACGGACCTTTGGGCCCTATCGATGGCCTTGGACCTACCATGACCGAGGTATGAATCTATCCGGTCCCCGTTCACAGGCTCGGCCGTGGGGTTCTGGAGATAGGTCGGTAACCGTGCATAGAAGTTCAGGACATCCTCTTGCAGTGAGGAGACGATGTTTGAAGGCCTGTCCTTGAAATGCAGATACACCATGTTCTCGATGTGGAAGGATTGCAGCAATCCGCCATTCGCATCGTTCCATCCCTTCACGATCCGTATCATCTCCTTCACGCGGCCCTTGAACCTCCTGTCCAGCCGGCCCACGACCTTGTTGAACACCCGAGGGTCCGTCGATATCCAATCCTGTAGACCGGTCGGGTCGGAGATAGAATACCCGCGTTCCGTCCTGAAAGCCGGCACGATGTTGAACTTGAACTTACCGAACCTGACAGTCACGGAGTTTCGGCCCCCATCGACATCCGCATCGTGGAATTCCGGGCTCTTGATCAGTCGCTCTTTGATGTGCCCCAGGCAAATGCTCGGTCCGTTGGCCCGCCGCAACCAATCCCCGTGCCGGGCCTTGTCCAGGATGAGCATCATGTCGACAAGGACCCCTTTGCGACCTTTGATCAGTGTATCCCTTGCGTAAGAACCGATCATATGGACCCCCCTGATGTACAATTCCTTGGACAATGCCCGCTCGATGACCGAGCGTCCACGATCAATCTCATTGTTCCATCTCTCTCCAGGGACCAGGTTGGCGAGAAAATCCTTGAACATGCCATTGACCTTCCTGTCACAATCCCGTTCGTCGTTCCCCGTCTTTGAGCGGACATCCCGTTGTTCCGCAATCTGCCCCCGCAATTTCCATTCCGTTCCCCCGAATTTCGTTCCCATTGTTCGTCCCCCCTTAGCCCTATGTCTCAAGCACGCATTGACCACTGGCCATGTTCCGTTCGGTCTCGGACCTCCATTCTTGGAGCCTCTCGAGGGCCTCATCCGGCCGGCGCCATCTGAAACCAGACACGTTCCTCCAGCGCTGGCCGGCCAGGGCGATGACCTGAGGCGGTAGTTTCTGCAGTCGCGCCTTCGATTGAAGGCCGATCAGCATGACCCGATTGAACCGGCTTTCCGAGATGATCTCGTTGATATCATGAACAAGGTTGCCTTTGTGATTGCTGAAATATTGGGCAACATAATAGGAGATATAATCGACACCGAGCGACCTGAACCGCTCATAGCACATCTCACGCTCGTCCCTCTCGACCCCTTTGATCAGCGGAATGAGACGAATGCCATCGGCATCGTTGCTGCAGATGAACCGCTCGATCTCGCCCAGATAGGTATTGATCATCCAAACGCGTTCGCGCTTGCTTTGAGAATCGTAGACCGGTCGGTCGCATGGGATGTGGCACTTGGGCTTGAAGGCCTTGACCACCTCAAGTTCCCGTTCCAGATGGTATCTCACATTCTTCCTGTCAGCTATCGTCGTTGTCGTGATGACACTGATCGATGGCGGGAAGACGGTGGCGGCGGAATGCCCTTTTCTGACAAGCCGCTCTGCAAAATCGATATCGATCATGACCCATTGGGGCTCCGTGATCGTCCTGGTGAATTCAAGCTGGCTGCTGCATTGTTCGACGCGATAGACGAGGCCGAAAGGCATCTCTGATCCCCGGTCGCGGTCAATCCTATCAATCGGATACAGTCCGGTCATATTATCCATTTCATATCTTGGTGCAGAAGGGATATATAATTTGGTACAAACAGTTCTAGAAAAATACGAACTTTGACTTTCATCGTTTCGATTTCTTCCCTTTGATATCCTTGGCCTTCTTCCCGCCATGCTCCTTTATTAGGGCCGCCACCTCGGCGTTCCCCTTTAGCTCGGCGATGTCCAGCGGGGTGCTGTCCGCCGGGTAATCGTCCATCTGCTTCTCGGTAAGCGGGTTGATGCCGGTGCCCTTGTCGACGAGCATCTTGGCCAGCTCGATTTCCCCACTGAAGGCCACGACATGCATGAGGGCCAGCCCGTCGAGAATGGTCCGCTTCGTGTCGGCCCCGGCATCCAGCAGGACCTTCGACAGCTCCTTGTTCCCGGAGCCCACGGCCATGAATAGCGGAGTGGTCCCGTTCTCGTCGGGCTCGTCGGGCCCGGCCCCGGCCGTCAGGAGCGCCATGGCGATCCCGTTGTCCCCGTTGTAGACCGCTATGTTCAGCGGCGTGATGCCCCGGTCGTCCTTGACGTTCGCGTCGGCCCCCTTCTCGAGGAGCATGCGTGCCGTGTCCTCGAAGTGCAAAGCGACCGCGATGTGGAGCGGAGTGGCTCCCTTGGAGTTCCTGGCGTTGACGTCGGCCCCTTCCCTGATGGCCCTGTCGGCCTCGGCCATCATCCCGTAGCGGACGGATTCGAATAAAAGGCCATTGCTCTTCTCGTTGCCTTTCGGCGCGGTCCCCTTGTCCTCTTTCTTTCCCTTGCGCGGCATGTCCGGTCTCCCTACGGAAGGCCCTAGCATTCCTCGTCCTCGAAGAGCAGCTCCATCTCCTTCTCGAGAAGACCGATCTCCTTGTCGCCCATGGCCCCGGGCACGACGGGTATGATCAGCCGCCCGTTGTGCAGCATGACCTTGTCCCGCAAAAGCTGCACGAGCTTCAGTACCGTCGGGAAGTTGTTGTTCGTGACAAGGTATTCGAGGCCATCGAGCAGGATGATGCCGTTCGAGGCCTTCTCCATGAAGTCCGTCACCGCCAGGTGCAGCCTCGCGATGTCCGTCGGAGGAAGGCACCGCTCCTTGTCGGTCTCGTTGTTGGTGAGCCAGACGATGGGCGTCTCCTTGAGGCCGTGGTTCTCTCGGACGCTGTTCGGCGCGGCCCGCGTGATGCACAGGCCCGGGCAGTCGTGCGTCACCTGATCGGTAAAGACCTCGAAGGCCCTGTCGGCCTTGCGCTCCTTTATCATGTAGAGCATTCCGGGCTTCAGGCCGTACTTCTGCGTGGACTGGGCTCGCTGCTCGGTCCTCGCGCCGATGTCGAGCTTGTCTAGGAATGCCCGCCGCTGCGGGTGCGAGATGAGCAGGTCCTGGTCGAAGAGCGCCGAGGCCGTCCCGAACTTCTTGATGTCCCACTCGATGCCCATGGGCTCGAAGTCCACCTTGTAGTTAGTCTGCTCCTTGACGAACTCGACCATGTCCAAGATGTACTCGTCGATCTCCTTGTACGTCAGGGGCTCTTTGAGGCTGACCTTGATGTTGAGGGCGTCCTCGTCGAAGGACAGCACGTCTATGACCATTACGTCGGCCACGTCCTTGAGGACCTCATAGCCGTCGATGGCGTTGCACAGCAGGAGCTTTTCGGAGATGTTGCACTCGTTGACCTTGAAAGTGAGCTTGAAGCTGTGCCTTATCTCGATGTGGCTTTTCATGGACCGTTCCTCCCGAGGTCTTGTGTATGGAGCATATGCAAGATACTATTCGCACGTGCTCGTCGCTGCCGTTACGCTACAAAAGGGAATCGCCCCGGGGCCTTATAAAATTAGGCCCTGAGCGCCTACTTCTTTTCCTTCTCTTTCGGGGCGGGCGCCGGCGCCTCCGCCGGCTTGGCCTCGGCGGGGGCCGGGGCCTCCTCGCCTTCCTTCTTCTCGCCCTTCTTCTTCTTGGGCTCGGCGAGGCCGTGCCTGATCTTGACCGCGGACCGCTCGGTGTTGATAGCGTCCTGCTTGGACTTGTAGACCTTGGCGTAGCCCAATGTCTCGCCCTTGCCGAAGATGGTGCTCATCGTGTCGACGATGACGCGCTCCTTCTGGGAGTTGGTCATCTTGGCTATGGCCTCCCGGACGTCCTTCTTGGCGGGCGTCCCGGCGGTGTCGTGCGAGATCTTGAACCAGATCTCGATCCTGTTCATCAGGTGGTTCTCCTTCTTGTCCTTGATCTCGACTTCCATCCTCAATCTCCCCTAAGTTAGAGTGATCATCTTACCTTGAGGGCGTAGCGGCCGTTGGCCTGGACCCCGAGCTTCTTCGCTATCTCGGACTCCTCCCACTTGACGACGACCACGTAGCCCTGCCATTCCTTGGAGAGCTGCCCGTGGCACTTCTCGCACTGCTCCCCCTCATCGAATATTAGGTGACAGTTCTTGCAGGCCTTCATTTGTTCCAGCTCCTACTTCTTGCTCTTCTTTTCCTTGGGGGGCTTCTTGGCGGCCTTGCCCTCGCCGCGCTCTTCCTCGAGCCACGTGAGCTTGCCAAGTCCCGGCTGCCTCATGGTGAGGCCGATCTTGCTCTCCCGGGGGCTCCTCTCGTTCATGCTTATGGCGACTATCCTGGCACGGACGTCGTCCCCGACGCGGATCTCCCGCTTGGTGTCCTTGCCCACTAGCCTGTTGCCGCCCTCGTCGATGTCGATGCGGTCGTCCATGATCTGGCTGATGTGGAGCAGGCCATCGAGCGGGCCGAACCTTATGAACGCCCCGAACTTGAGTATCTCGCATACCGTGCCCTGGACGATCTCTTGGAGCTCGGGCCTGAACATCAGGGCGTCGAACTTGACCCTCTGGTAAACGCCGCCGTCGCCGTGGATGATGTGGCCGTCGCCTAGCTTGTTGATGTTGGTCACCAGCACGATGAGCCGGCTCCTGTCGACCTTCCCTTCGAAGGTCGTGTGCGTGAGCTCGCCAACTAGCGTATCCAGGTCCTCCCCCAGCCTGTCGGGGGGTATGCGGACTGTATCTTCTTTGGTTACGAGGTAATACATGACCAGCCCTCGATGAAAGGGATTCCCCTCGTGTAGTAGCGATGGAGAAGGCATTTCCCTATATAATTATTATGCCTGTGCGCAATGAGGGGATTCCGAGGAATTACCGCGCCCCCGTGGCCATAAGGCCACCATTGGAATATTTATTATCCTATATTGCTATTAACGGGACATGCCTGCAAAGGGCCAGTCATCTGTACCTGAATTCCAGGCCGCGGAACGGAAGGCCTCCAAGAGGCGGACCTCGACGCTAGATAAGGTCGCCCCGCAACGAAAGGGCAAGAAGAGGGCCAAAAAGACCGAGAAGAAGTACAAGGTCCCTTCCGAGGATGACATCATCGAGGCCATCCACAAGGCCATGACCGGCAACAATATCGTGAGGAGCCAGACCGAGCTTCGGGCCTTGGTCCAGGCGGAGCTCAAGACCAAGGACCCGGCATTTTCTATAACCAACGAGAGGCTGCGGCGCATCGCTTTGGAGAAGGTCGGTCTCGCCATCGAGATCCAGGGCCGCGACCTCGAAGGCGGCCCGCCGCTGGTGAAATGCCCGGTGTGCAAGTCCCCGCTCAAGGCCACGAAGAACGTGACCATCTACGGCGGGACCGTTAACCTTGGGTTCACGTGCACCAAGTGCCCCTACTGGACCGGGGTCAAGCGGCGCGTCCCTACGAGATACACATTTTACAAGAGGAAGACCTAGATGCAAGGACCGAACGGGCCCTCCATTACCTACGACCGGGGCATCATCATCAAGGACGGGGACGCCGAGGTGGTCTTGGACCCGACCAGGAAGATGAAGGCCGCGGTCGTCAGCCATGCCCACATGGACCATCTTGTCAAAGGATGCCTCATGACGCCCCAGACACGAGACATCATGGAGGTCCGGCTCAATACCACCGAGGCCCAGGTCGTGGAGTACGACACGGACATCCAGTACGGGGGCTTCGACCTCGTCCTGAGAGAGGCGGGCCACTGCCTCGGTTCGGCCATGGTCCATATCAAAGGCCCCAGCTCCGACATCCTTTACACCGGCGACACGAACCCGCACGGCGGCCTCACGAACACTGCGCCAATCCCGCGTAAGTGCGGCACGCTCATCGTCGAGGCCACCTACGGCAAGTACGTCCTCCCGCCAAAAGACCAGGTCATCGAGGACCTCAGGGCCTGGGCCAAGAGCGAGATCGAGCGTTCGCCCGTCGTGTTCGGGGCCTACGAGTTCGGCAAGGCCCAGGAGCTCGTGGCGGCGGTGGCGCCGCTGGGCCACCCGATATACGGCACCGAGAAGATCTCCAGGATATGCGATGTCTACACCAGGCACGGCGTGCCGCTGTGCTGCAGGCCGCTCGTCGAGGGGCAGGACCTGCCATCGGGGAACTTCTTCTACATCGTCTCGAGCCACGGCCTGAGCCCGGACCGCAACCCGGTCATGAAGGGCATCAGGCGGAGGGGGGCACGCGTGGCCTACGCCTCGGGCTGGTGCGGGATAAGGGACTTCGCCAACTCATGGAGCCTCGATGCGCAGTTCCCGCTCAGCGACCACGGGGACCTGCCGGCAATGCTGAAGTTCATCAAGGCCTGCAACCCGGACAATGTCCTCACCATCTTCGGGTCCCCCGGAGCCCTGGCATCCAGCGTCGAAAGGGAGCTGGGCATCCCGGCCAAGGCCCTGACCGGGAAGGGCCAGCCAGCTGGCGAATAGCAACGTCTTTTTAGCCCCGTTCGTACCGGCCGGCCGATTAAAATAGTGTCTTGTATAGGTTCCATACACAAGATTTCAAATGATCGGTCGATATCGTGAACTCAGGTGAATCTAAAAATCAAAATGAAAAGATAAATAAAGAATAAAAACGGGCCTATTCGAACTCTACGCCGCATTCGGGGCACTTCTTGTCGTCCTCCCCGATCATCGCGCCGCACTCGGGGCACTCGTACTCGCTGCCCTCCGCCTTCTTGTCCTCCTTCTTGCCACCCTTCTTCGGCGCCGGCTTCTTCTCTTCTTCCTCCTCCTCTTCCTCTTCCTCCTCTTCCTCTTCCTCCTCTTCCTCTTCCTCCTCTTCCTCTTCCTCGACCTTCTTGGCCGGGGCTTTCCTGGAGGGCTTTGCCTTCGGTGCGGGTGCGGGCTTGTTGCCCATCATCAGGAACACTAGACCAACGATCAGCGCAACGATGCCCAGGCCGATGATGGCCCACTGCATCATCCCGATGGAATCCATCGAGAATTCTTGGCCCCTGATGACATCGTAAATGAAACCGAATATGGTGATGATGATGCCGCCCAGCAGGCCCAGGTACCCTAGAAGCGTCATGGTGGAGGTCTTCTTCGGCTCTTCGGCCGGTTCTTCCTCCTCGGGCTCTTCGGCCTCCTCTTCCTCCTCCTCCTCTTCCTCGGGCTCTTCAGCCTCCTCTGCCTCCTCCTCTTCGGCCTCTTCGGGCTCCTCTTCCTCCGTCTCCTCGGCCTCTTCCGCCTCCTCCTCCTCGCCTTCCTTCTCCTCGGCCTCCTCTTCGGTCCCCTTCTCAGTGGTCTCCTCGTCCTCCTCGGACTTCTCGAACTCGGCACCGCATTCGGGGCACTTGGCATCGGTGTCCTTCACGGTCGCTCCGCAAAGGGGACACTCAAACTCAACGTTCTCATCGGGCGACATAATAATCGATTGGGTATCCAAATGCACCTTTAAATAATTTATCAGACGTGTTCTAGGTTCTAGATAATTGGAAATTATACGAAAAACACGAAATTCGCCTAATATTGGTGGTATCGGTTTGATTTTCATCAACGCTCATTTTTGTCCACCAGGGCCCTAATTGATATAGGCGGCCCCGTTCATTTGGAATAATAATACTCCCCGCTGGTCTTCTGCTCCCGGTCCAGCCTCGAATCCTGCTTGTTGATCCGGGGCCTGTGGGTGTCCCCGTCGCGCCTGAAGGTGATGTTGATGTCCTTCAGGAAGGCGTTCATACCATCCCTGAGACCCAATGGCCCCTTCGCGATGCCATTGACCGACGGCTCCCCGCTGAAGACCATGAGGCTGTCGCTCACCAGGTCAATAAAATAGACGTCGTGGTCGACTATGAGGCCCGGCCTTGCCTTCTTCTCGATGACGCGGCGGATGCACTTGGCCGTCTCCATCCTCTGGTTCGCGTCGAGATAGGCCGACGGTTCATCGATAAGATACAGGTCCGCCTCCCTCGCAAGGGCCAGCGCGATGGACAGCCGCTGCAGCTCCCCGCCAGACAGCCCGTTGACGTCCTTTTGTAAGATCTCCGGGAGCCTCATGGGCCGCTCGATCTCGGCCTTGTAGAGCATGTCGTTGGACATGGCCCCCAATGTCGCGTTGATGACCTCCTCGACGGTCCCCTCGTACTCTGGTTTGATGTATTGGGGCTTGTAGGATACCATGACCCTGAAATCTATCGTGCCCACATCCGGGAGCTCCAGTCCGGCGAGCATCTTCACGAGGGTCGTCTTCCCGGTAGCGTTCGGGCCCAGGACCCCGACGACCTCGCCGTGGTGGATCTCCCCGCCCTCGACGGTGAGCGTGAAGCCCTTGAACCGCTTGACCAGCGGCGGTATGGTGACGAACACGGGCTTGTCCCACTCGTTCCTGGGAGCCTTCGGATTGAACTCTATGGCGGTGTCCCTGAACCTGATGTTCTCCTCCTTCATCATGCCCTCGAGGTGGGTGTTGATGGCGGCCCTAACGCCCCGGGGCTGGGCCACGACGCCGTAGGCGCCCTCCGAACCGTACATCAGGTAGACCGTGTCCGCCAGGAAGTCGAGTATAGCCAAATCGTGCTCGACTATCATGACGAACCGTTCCTTGGCCTTGGCCTGGATCACGCGCGCGATCTTGAGCCTCTGGAAGATGTCCAGATAGGACGACGGCTCGTCGAAGAGATAGACGTCCGCATCCTTGAGGACCGTGGCGGCCACCGCGACCCTCTGGAGCTCGCCGCCGCTCAGGTTCACGAGCTGTCGGTCTAAAAAGCGCTCTAGTCCCAGCTCCTGAACGATGTCGTCGAGGCGGCCGGCCTCGTCGAGCTTTTTAAGGAGGTCCTTGACGACCCCCTGGTAGCCAGAGGGGATCTTATCGATGTATTGCGGCTTCAGGGCGACCTTCAGGCCGCCCTTCGAGAGCGGTTCGAGGTAATTGTGGACCTCGGTGCCCGCGTATTTCTCGAGGACCTTGGCCCAGTCCCCCGGTCCGTCTATTTCACCGAGGTTCGGCACGAGGTTCCCGCTCAGTATCGAGAAGATGGTCGTCTTGCCGATGCCGTTCGGGCCCAGGATGCCGACCACCTGGCCCTTGATGGGCACCGGCAGCCGGAACAGCCTGAAGCCGTTCAGGCCGTACTGGTGGACGAGGTCATGCGTTAGGGCCTCGGGAAGCTGGATTATCTTCAGGGCCCCGAACGGACACTTGTGGACGCATATGCCGCAGCCCACGCAGAGCTCCTCGGAGACCGAGACCTTGCCTTTCTCACCCTTCTCTATAACGGCGATGCCGTTCCTCATGGGCGGGCAGTACTTGATGCACTCGTAGTAACACTTGCGAGGCTGGCACCTGTCCTTGAGCACGACCGCTATTCGCATCCATGGACATGAACAATCTTGGGATAAAAAAGCTTATGTCGGGGGCCCAATGCCCTCGAGGTCCGCCTATTGCAGCTTCTTCCGGCGTCGCTGCCTCTCGGCGGCCTTCAGGCTCTCGGACAGCATGGAATACACGCCGAGGAAGATGAAGGCCAGGGCCAGCGACAGCACGGCGACGTACAGCAGCCTGAACTCCAGCGTCAGGTCCCAGATGAGGATGGCCACGTAGAGCATCGCGACGCCCACAAAGCCGAAGAGGACCATGGAGTACTTGGCGATGTTCGTCGTGGTCTTCAGGCCCTCGATATGGCCGCCTAGGTCCTCCTCTTCCTCATCATCGTCATCGGACAGCGCCTTGGTCTTCTCCGTTGCCATAGAATCGTCCATCCTTGTCGGTGGATCCCTGATATTCAATAAGGCCTTTGGTAATTATAGATTTCGGGGCCACCGCGGGGAACCCCCTTTAAGAGCCGCCCAACCTACTTGCCCGCGAGCGCCTTCTTGACCGCCGCCTTGGCCTTCTCCAGGGCCTCTGCGGCCTTGCTCCCCTGGGGCCCGCCGCCCTGGGCCAGGGCCGCCTTGCCGCCGCCCTTGCCCCCGAGGACCTTGGCGGCCTCCTTGACGACCTCGCGCGCGTCGAGCTCCACCGAGGCCGATCTAGCAACGACGACCTGGGCCCCCTGTCCTTCGGTCACTCCCACGAGAACGACCACCGACGGCACCATATCCGTGATGACCTTGGCGGCCCCGATCATCTCGTTCATGCCCATATCGGCCTGGGCCGCCACGAGCTTCACCTTGCCGACCGTCTCGGCCTTGGCCAACAGGCTCTCTGGGTCCATGGAGCCGAGCTTGAGCTCCTTGACCTCCTTGGTGAGCCGCTTCCATTCCTCGAAGAACCTCTGGACCGTCTTGGGAAGCTGCTCCGCCGGGACGCTAAGCGTCGAGGAGGAATCCTCCAGCAGCATCTCGATCCGCTGGATGTTTCTGACGGCCGCTATGCCCGCCGAGAACTCGATCCTCACAACGCCGTCCTGGATGCGCTCGGTCTTGTTTATCTTGATGAGCCCGATCTCGCCCGTGTTTTCCAGGTGCGTGCCCCCGCAACCTTGGACATCGAAGTCCCCGATCCTCACGACGCGTATGTTCCTGCTGGTCGGTGCGCCGCCCTGGTAGAGCCTGAAGCCGTAGCGCTTCTCGGCCTCCTCGCGCGGCAGGACGACCTTCTCGATGGGTACGGCCTGCAGGACCACCTCGTTGGCCAGGAACTCGATCTTCCTGCGTTCCTCGTCGGTGATCCTCGCGAAGTGCGTGATGTCGATGCGCGCCTCCTCGGCGCCCTTTTGGGCCCCGGCCTGCCACACGTGCGGGCCGAGCACCTGCCGCGCCGAGGCCAGCATTACGTGCGTGCCCGTGTGGTGGCGCATGTGGGCCAGCCGCCGGACCCGGTCGATCCTCCCCTTGACTATGGTCCCGACCTTCGGGAGCCGGCCCTCGACCCTGTGGAGGATGACCTTGCCGAGCTTTTGGACGTCCGTGACGGACAGGCTGGTGTGGGCCTGGACGATGGTCCCATGGTCTGCGGGCTGCCCGCCGCCCTCGGGATAGAACATGGTCTGGTCCAGTACGATGGCATCCCCGTCGGTAAAAAGCACCACCGCGTCGAAGTCGGTCCCGTGGACCTGGTCGTAGTAGACGGTCTTGGTCTCCGGGAGGCCCTGGGCCTCGACCTTGGTCCTGACATCCAGTATCCATTTCGGCACTGCGACGCCCTTGGCCTCCTCGGGCCTCTGGGACGAATGCTGCTCGGCCACGATGAGCTCGAAGCCGTCCGGGACCTCGATGTCAAAGCCGAGCTCCGAGGCCGCCTTCTTGACGAGGCTCGGGTGTAAACCGTGCGTATCGTAGAGCGTGATGAGCGCCTCGAGGCCCGCCTTGCCGCCGGCCTTGATGGGGCCGATGTTCTTCTCGACGAGCTTCTTGGCCTTGGAGGCGGTCTCCTTGTACCTCTCGGTCTCTAGGGCCAGGACCTTCGCTATGAACCCTTCGTGCGCCGCCAGGTCCGTTATGCCCTTCATGTTGTCCTTGTGCAGCATGACCAGGTCGGCCAGCTCGGCCTTGAGGCCCAGCTGCTCCAGGTGCCGGAGGACCTTTCGCAGGACCATGCGGACCAGGTAGCCGGCCTTGACGTTGGACGGTATGAGATCGTCATTGAGCATGAGGGCCAGGCAGCGCGTGTGGTCCACGATGGCGTAGACCTGCTCGACGGGCTCCATGATGGCAGTGAGCTTCTCCAGCGTTATGTCCTGGCCCTTGGACTTTAGCCTCTTCACGAGCTCGCCCCGGAGCTCGTTGAGGTTCGATGTGATGTCCAGGTTCACGATGCCCGAGGCCCTGGCCCATTGCATCCCGAGCTCGGGGTACCTCTCGGCGATGGGCTCCACCGAGGCCATGTCAAAGACCTTCTTGAGGAGCTTTGGATAGATGGCGTCGTATATGGTCGGCGTCCCATGGGAGGCCCACACGAACCGCTCCAGGCCGTAGCCCGTATCGACGACCCGTATGTCCATGGGGCTGAACTTACCGCCCTTGACGATGGTGGTCCCGTTGGGGTCCTCCCGGAGGTTCATGAAGACCAATGTCGCGAGTTCGAGGCCGTCCACCATGACCTCCAGCGCGTGGCCCGCGTTGCCACCGCCGACCCAGGGGTTCTCCTTGTATATCACCAGATGCTCGTCCACGCCGAGCTTCTCGAGGAGGCCGATGCAGTATCGGACACACTGGTCGTCCCAGTAGACCTCCTTGTCCGTGTAGTTGAAGGCGTGGTGCGCCATCATCTCGAAATTGGACAGGTGTCGGCCGCTCCTGCCGACGGAGTCCAGGTCCATCATGCGTATGCACGGCTGCGAGATCACGAGCGGGTTGGCCGGCGGCGGGACCTCGCCCGATGTGACATGGGGTTGGAAGTCGTAGATGGACGCGTTGACCAGGAAGACATCGTCCCTCCAGCGGGCCACGACCGGGTTCCTGCCGACGCGCGTGTGGTCCTTGTCGAAGAAGCCCAGGTAGGCCTCGCGCATGGAGTCGAGGTCGTGCTTTGCCTTGATGGGCGGCCGGCCGATGAACGAGTACTCGACGCACGGGGTGTCCCCGCAGGCCGTGGCTACGCCGTCCTTGGACCAGTAGACCGAGCCGCACTTGGGGCACTTGGCCCTCTTGTAGCCGCGCTCTGTAAATACCGGGAGGGGCTTGTTCTCGGGCATGGCTCACATCATGGCGGCGTCCTTTCTTAAAGGTTTCGTTTTTCCTGGGGCCGCCACCGTCGAGAAAGGCGGCCGCGGGCTACCAGGGCAGGATGCCCTGCCGCAGTTTCAGTCGGAGCACGTCGAGGGAGTAGGTTATAACGAACCCCCTCTTCTGGAGCATGGCGAAGAGGGCCTTGCTGTGCATGTTCGCGATGTTCAACTGCTTGGTCTCGATGGTCCGGATGAGGCCATTGAGCAGGACATCGCCGTAGACGTTGGCGCTAAGGTCCCAGACATAGGTCACATCGATGCCCGGGAACGCGATGAGGTAGCCCACGATCGCGCCGTCCTTGAGGGCCACCTCGACATGCGCCCCCGCGAGCCGCCGCAATGATTCGGGGGCCTTGGGCCAGATGTGCTCCTTGTCGTAGACCGGCAGGATGTCGGCGATGCTTACCTCGCGCCGCTCGTGCTCCGGCGCTTCGACGGGCACGACCGTCGGGTCGTCGCACTGCATGAATTGGACCTTCCTGGTGGACTTGAAGCCGGCATTCTGGTACATCTTCATGGCCACTTCGTTGTCCTCGAGGCACTCGAGCCACAGCTCGTCTAGGCCGAGGCGCTTGACCCGGTCGATCTGGGCCGCGAGCACGCCCTTACCATAGCCCAGGCCCCTGTGGCCCGGGTCCACGGCCAGGCCCCCGACCCAGCTCCCCTTGCCGCGGACGCCCGTGAAGGTGAAGGCCTGCGGGATGTCCTTGTCGTCGATGGCGACGAAGGAATCCTTGAGCGAGATGTCGTTGACTAAGATGTAGTCCTTCAGGATGTAGGCATCCATCTGGACCGGAATGACGTAGTCCTTGAACCCCCGGTTGAAGACGTCCACGACGGCCTCGAGGGGGACCCTGTCCATGGTGGAGACACGCATATTATGACCGATATGGGCGAACAACACATTATTGATTGAAATCCTTGTCGGTCCCTTCTATAATATCAATATAATAATTATTCATAATCTAGATATATTAGCATGATAAGTTAGGACCCATGGAAAAGGCCGCCGAGATCCAGCGCGACATCCTCGAGCCCGCGGAACGGCTCCTCTCCTCGCAGCCAAGCCTTTTGCGCATATCGGGCAGGACCCTCGCGATCGGGGACCTCCACGGCGATTTGGAGGCCGCCACCTCCGCCGTCGAGCTCTTCGGGAAGGGCGGCCACGAGCACCTGCTCTTCCTCGGGGACTACGTGGACCGCGGGAGGCACAGCGTGCCCCTGCTGGAGCTGATCATCAAGGAGATGCTCGCAGACCCGGGCCGCGTCCACATGCTCCGCGGGAACCATGAGACCCTCTGGGTCAACGACGAGCACGGCTTCAGGGACGAGCTCGTGGAACGCGGCCTCGGGGCCCTCCATATACCATTCAACGATATGTTCTCGCAGTTGCCCATCGCGGCCGTCATCGACGGGACCGTCCTGGCGGTCCACGGCGGCGTCCCGGAGGGGTTGCCGTCGCTGGACGACATAAAGGCCATCCGGAAGGGCGTCGTCGAGCCCAAGGAGGCCCGAGATGGCCTGATGCTGGGCCTCATGTGGAACGACCCCAAGGAGAGCCTGCAAGGCTTCGCCCCGAACACCTACCGCGGCTACATGAATGTCTTCGGACGGCAGGCCTTCGAAGACTTTATGGGAAAGAACGAGCTCAAGGGCATGGTCCGGGGCCATCAGCGCTGGCCCGAGGGGTACCGGTATTTCTTCGATACAAGGATTCTCAGCGTGTTCTCGTGCGCGAGCTATTGTCCTAACGTGAGGAAAAAGGCGGCCACCGTGGACAATGCGGCCTTCGCCATACTGGACCTGTGAACTATCTCGTGTTTCGTAGGGGCTTGTTGCAGAACACGCAGTCCCCGATCTTCGAGGCGCAGGTCTCGTGATAATCCTTGCCGCAGGAACAGGATATCCGGAACTGGCCCTCCTTTATCTCGCCCTGGCACAGCTGACATCTTGATGCGCCCATCTCGCTCGCCTTCGTCGCGTTCGGCTTCGGCCTCGAGGAGCCCCCTATGCTGACCGGGGCCAGGCCCCCCGAGCTGGCCGGCAGGACCGTGACCGTCTGCGGGAACTCCGCCATGTAGGACCTGGAATCGAAGTCCCGCAGGAACACGACCTTGACCTTCAGGCCCTGCTGGCCCGAGCCGGACGGCTTGAGCTTGACAGGGATCTCGCGGGTCTCGCCGATGTTTATCTTCTGTATCAGGACATCCCCGTCGAGCTCGGCGCCCTCGACGGTGATGACCAGGTCCCGGGCCAGGATGTTGCCCGTGTTGGACACATAGAAATAGATTTCGTTCCATGAGCCCGAGCCTAGGGGCTTGTCCTTGGCCATGTCGAAGGTGATGTACGGGTACACGCCCTCCAGCAGCGCCAGGACCTCCAGCTTGGCCCGCTTCAGGGTCTCCAGGGCGCTGGCGAGGTTGGTCTTCCTCTGGTCAAGACCCTGCTGGTAGATGCCTTGCGGGTTCGATATATCGAAGCTGTAGTTCACCGCTATGGTCAGGTACCTGTCCACCTCGGATACGAGCGCGTCCACATCCTTGTAGGCGGCCACGGAGGCCTTGAGGTGGTCCGGGATGCCCTTCAGCAGCGTCTCGGCCTCGGACGGTCTGCCCTCGTTCACGGCGCCCCTCGCCCTGCGGACCTCCATCCTGTAGACCTGGACGTCCAGGCCCATGTCCTCGGCCTCGGCCAGCTGGGCCTCGGCCGCCTTGAACAGCGCGTCCATCCCCTCGACGGGCTTGGGCTCGGCCGGCGGCGGGGCCGGCTTGACCTCGGGAACAGGCACAGGGACCGGCTCGGGCAAGACAGGCTCCGGTGGCTTGGCCTCCGTGGGCTTGGGCTCCTGGGGCTTGGCCTCCTCGGCCGGCCCAGGAGCGGCGCCCAGCGAGAACCCGCAGGACGGGCAGGCCTTGAACCCCTCCTCGATATCCTCGCTGCAGTTCGGGCACTTGCCCGGCACGGCAAGGACCTCCTCTGGCTTGGGCGGCTGCTCCGGCACCGGGGCCCCCGCGTGAAGTATCTCGTCGCGGCACTTGAGGACCGTCTCCCGGGCCTGGTCGTACTTCTTGGTCAGCATCGCCGACTTGGCCTCCTCCAGGAGCTCCTTGGCCTTGGTGAAGTCCTTGCCCTCGTCGGCCTTCACGTCGCTCTCGAGCTTCGCCACCATGCTTTGGATGAGCTTGAACTGCAGCCGGTCGGCCTCGCGGGCGCACTGCTTGGCGTAGAACAGGGCCCGGTCGAAGTTTTCGTTGTCCATGAGCTCCTGGGTCTTCTGCAGGAAGGTCTCGACCCGCTTGGTGTCCCCGCCGGTCTCTACGGCCAGCTCGAGGACCTGCTTGGACATGGCCAGTATGCCGTTCATGTATGTCAGATGGACATTCTTGACGCCGTCGTAGGCCTGGACAGCGAAGTCGAAGGCCTCGTCCAGCTCCTCCCGGCCCAGCGCGTCATTGGCCTCGTCGAGGAAGCCCTTGGCCTGGAAGACGTCCACCTTCTCCTTCTCGCCGGCCTTTATCATCTTGTCCGAGGCCGACAGGAGCTCCTTGACCTTCTTCAGCCTCCCGGCCTTCAGGGCCTCGCCTAGCGTGTTCAGCTTCTCCAGGGCCGTCTTGGTCTCCCCGGCGGCGATGGCCTCCTCGGCGGCCTGGACCATGGCCTCGCTGCCGTCGACCGTCAGGCCCGCCGCGGTCGCATCGGCCATGTGCGCCTTGAGCTTGTCCAGACGTGTGGTGACCTCGGTGGCCATGAGGCCGTCCACCTTGCCCAGGAGGCCCTTGGCCGTGGACATCACCGTGTCGAAGTCCTCCTCCTCCAGGGCCTTGTTGGCCGTCCCGACCTCGGCCTTGAGGTCGTCGACCTTGAGCCCCAGGCCCTCGGCCTCCTTGATCTTGTCTTGGGCCTCGCGAATGGCCCTGTTGCACTCTTCGACGATCTTCGAGAGCAGCTCGCCCTCGATCTCGGCCGAGAGCTCCTTGACCTTCTCGTGCTTGCCCGTGGCCAGCACTGCGCCCATGCGGGCCTGCAGCTGCTCGATGGCCGCCATCTCGACGCCCAATGACTTGGCATACTCGATCTTCTCGTTCGTGGCGGCCATGACGTCCTTGACCTCGGAGTGCATGGTGGCCATCTGTTTCGCCTCGGCCTCGGCCCTCTCGGCCAGGTGCAATGCCCTCACGTAGTCCTGTATCTCGAGCAGGTCCCTGGACTTCTTCAGCAGGTGCTTGGCCCGGTGGACCGGGACGCCATCTTTCTCGACGCCCTCGAGATAGGCGGCTATCTCGCCGTGGCGCGCCGCCACCTTCTCGTGCTTGGCCCGGTAGACCTCCTCCAGGCCCTGCCGGGAGAGGTCCCTGGCGCTCTCGAAGTCGCTGTCGCCCATCATGGTGTTGGCGCTGGCCAGCATCTCGTAAGCGGCTGGGGCCTCGACGCCCATGTGGCCCGCAAGCAGCAGGGCGGACTCGGCGTGCCGGATGGCCTCGGCGGTCTCCCTGTGCTCGTCCTTGAGGCCCTTCAGGCTCTCGTTGCACTCATTCATGTACTTGAACGAGGTGCCCGTATCGCCCTCGTTGGCCGCGGCCCGGGCCCTATCGAGCAGGTTCTCTTGTATGGAGCAGTCGACGCACCGGTCCTTTAGCTCGTCGAGGCGTTCCTGCATCGTGATCAATGTCCTCATGGTGGCGGCGCGCTCGGACTGCCGGACGGTCTCGTAGCATTCCTTGGCCAGCTTGACCGCCGAGTCGTAGTCGTTCTCCTCGAGGGCCGCCTTGGCGTCGGAGAGTATCTTCCTGCCCTTGGTGATATCCATGTCGATATTGATGCTCTCTTCGAACTTGACCTGGTATTGCAAGATGAGCTGGATAGCCACCGGCCCCGCCGGCAAGACCTCCTCCTCCCTCTCGAGGATGCGCTCGTAGTCCCTCTCGAAGGCCGCCTTGGCCCGCTCGCGGCCCTTCTTCATCACATTGAGGTTGAGGGTCGTCGCCGAGAAGATGTCGTCCAGGGCCGTCAGGACCTCCCGGGCAATCTCGTAGTTGGCCCTGGAGCGCTTGGCATCGCGGGCCGCCTTCTTCAGCATAGCCTTGGCGGCCACCAGGTCGTCCTTTTCGAAGGCCGCCTTGGCCTCGGCGTGCAGCTTCTCGGCCTCGGCGAGCTTGACCTTGCCGCCCATCTCGAGCCTCCGGATGAGGAGCTCGGTCGTCGATAACTGCCCGTCCAGGTGGTGCTTCGTGGCCTTGGTCAGCTCCTCAACGGCGCGCTTGGACATCTCCTCTGTGGCCGTGTAGTCACCGGAGTCCAGGGCCTGGCTGGCCTGGTCGATGCACTCCAAGGCCGACGCCAGGTCTAGCTCCTGCTCGGCCTCGTAGACCAGGTTCGTGGCGGCCTCCAATGCCCCGCGGGCCGCCCGGTAGGCTTTGAGCACGTCCTTCAGGGCCTCCTCGCCCTTGGCTATGACGTCCCACGAGTCGCGGTACCGCTTCTCGGACAGCGCTTCCACGGCCTTGGTCGTAAAGTCCAGGTCCGCGGACCTTGCCCCGGACTGGAGCGCGTCGTCCACCTCGCCCTGGACCTTGTCGAGCCGGTCCCTCAAGAAGGCGCCCATGACCGTGTCCACCTCGGCCATGACGGCCTTGGCCTCGGTCTCGGCGTCGTCGAGCTTTCCGTCCTTGATGAGGGCCTCGGCGTTCTCGAGCTTGCTCCTCGGACCATCGAGCCCCGCCGGGACGCCCTCCAGGCCATCCACGACCGTCCGGGCCTCCTCGACGGCAAGCCTGGCCCGGTCATGCTCCTGGCGCCTGGCATTGACCATCTCCATGGTCGTCCCGCAGATGGCCAAGACCTCCTTGAACTCGTTGAGCTCCAGCGCCGACCCTGCCCCCTGGAAGAGATCCTTGGCGTCGTCCATAGGGACCCCGAGCCCCTCGAGCCGCTTCATCTCTTCCTGGACCTCGTCCATCCTCTTGGAGGCCGTGTTCTTCCAGGCCTTGTTCAGGCCGTCCCTGGCGCCGTTCATGCCCTTCTCGGCGACGTCGAAGCGCGCATCGGCCAGGGCCTCCCGGGACTTGGCCAGGACGGCCTCGATCTTCTCGACGGCGACGCTGTTATCCTTCGCCTCGGCCACGGCGGTCTCGAGCTCCGCCATCTTGGCCGATGTCTCCTCGAAGCCCTTCCTGACCTGCTCCAGTGCCTTCTGGGCATCGACGAACCGCCTGTGAGCCTCGAGGTAGTCCTTGGTGTCGAGCAGGCCCTGGGCCTCCTTGAGCAGCTCGGAGGGCTTGTTCACTGGGACCTGCATGCCCTTGGCGTCGGTGATTGCCTCCTCCAGGCTGCCCGCCAGGGCCGTGAAGAACGACGCCCGCTCGCTGGCCAGGTCCTCGAGGGAGTGCTGGGCCAGCTCCGCGCCGGCATTGTAGTCGGGCAGCGTGAAGGCGTCCTTGATATCCTTGACGCTCTCCTCCAGGGCCTCGGTCCCGATGGTCATGGCCTTGGACTCGACCAGGGCGGCCTCGAGCTCGTCGAGGAGCTTCTTGGCCTTGGCGTGCTCCCCGCGCAGCCTCGTGGCGGTCTCGTGGGCCTCCTTGCAGATGTCGTAGGCCGGCACGAAAGCCCCGTCCTTTATAAGCTCGGGAACGTCCTTGATGCGCTCCTTCGCGGGGCCGACGTTGACGCCCTCGGCCTCGGCCTCATCCCGCAGGGCCTCCCATTCCGCCAGCTTGGTGGACACGAGCCCCGTCTGGAGCCGCTTGGATTCCTCGACGGCGTTGTTGGCCAGGGTCCTGGCCTCCCCGTAGTGACCCTCGTCGAACCTCGTGTGGGCATCGGCCGATAGCCCCACCAGCTGCTCGGTGTCGACCTCTTCGAAGGGCACCTCCAGAGCGTCGGTGCACCGGTCCAGGGCCTCCTTGGCCTGGGCCTTGGCCACCTCGGCTGCTGAGGCGGCCGCGCGGGCCCCGTCGAGGGTCTTGCCCATGGCCTTGTAGTCCTTTCCCTCGAGTTGCCCCTTGGCCTCGTCGAGTAGGCGCCTCGCGTCTAGCAGGATGACGCCCTTCTTCTCGACCTTGGCCAGCTCCTTCTCCATGGCCGCGAGCCTCTTGTTCTCGGCCTCGTAGCGTTGGCCGATCTCGGCGAGGATGGTGTGGCCGTCGTCCACCTTTTTGGTCAGCCCGTCGTACTCGCGGGACATGAGGGCGGCCTCGAGGTTGGCGATGTGGTCGCGGAGGTCCGAAACGTCCTCGTTCCTGGCGGCCTCGGAGTCCATCTTCTCCTTGAGCTCCTTTATCCTGCCCTCGTAGTGCTCCGTCCTGAGCTTCTCGGCCCTGTCCCTGAGGTCGAATGCGGCCTCGATGGCCGTGCTGTAGTCGCCCGAGTCGATGTTGTCGTAGACCTTGGTGGACGCCTCGGTTAGGGCCAGGGTGTCCAGATCCAGCTCCGTCAGCTGTTCGATGATCGAGAGGGCCTCCTCGATGCTTGACTTGGCCTCGATGTAGGAGTTGTGGACGTTGTCGGCTGTGTCGCTGGACTGCGAGATGAGGTCCATGGCGATGTCGTACTCGCCGCTGGTCATGCTCTGCCGCGCAGCGTCGAGGGTCTCCACGGCCGTCCGGAGGTTCGCGCCCTCCTGCTGGTAGGTCTGGATCTTCTTCTCGCACTCCTCCAGCACCACCTGGGCCTTGCTGTGGTTCTCGCGCTGGGCGGCCAGGCCGCTCTTCAGGTCCCCCAGGACCTTGGCAGCGTCCTCGTAGCGCTCGTCCTCGACGGCCCGGTTGGCCTTGTCGAGCATCTTGGCGACGGGCCCAGGCGAGATGCCTGCGTCCCGGGCCTCGACTATGGCCTCGCCAGCCTCCTCCATCTGGGAGTCCAGAACCTTCGCGATGGCCCCCTTGCATAAGGCCACGCCGTTGTCTATGTTCTTGAGGGCGGCCTCGTAGTCCTCCCCGTCGCGCTCGCCCTTGGCAAGCTCCAGGAAGCGCTCCCCTTCCTTCACCTTTATATTGAAGGCCCGGGCTCGGTCGATCCAGTCCTCCAGGTCCTTTTTCAGCATCTTGTCGACATTGGAGGCCAGGGCGTCGTTGAGGTCCGAGTCGGCCTCGGCGGATGCGTCGATGGCCTCGGAAAGCTGGCCCGAGGCCAGGGCCGCCTGGGCCTTGCCGAGCTTCTCCTTCGAGCGTCGAGCGTCGAGCTTGCGGCCCTCGGCGCGCTCGAGCCGCGAGGAGAGGTCCGCCAATGCCTTGGTGGCCTGCTCGTGGCGCTCCTTGAGCTCGAGCAGGAACTTGTGCGCATCGGACAGCGAGATGAATGCGTTGATGAAGTCCTTGGAGGCGAGGTGGCCCTCGGAGTCCTTCAGGCCATTCCTCGGCTCCTCCACGTCCACGCGCTTGGCCTCGAGGTCCTTGATGAGCCCCGAGACCAGTTCCTTCTTCTCGGATATGCGCGTGCCGTAGATCTCCATGACGTCCTCGCGGACCTGGCCCAGCAGGCTGACCGCCATGGCCAGGTTACCGGTCGCCTTGTTGGTCCTGGCCTCCTCGACGAGGTCCCTGAAGGGCACGATTTCCACGTCCATGGCCTCGCCCATGTGCAGCAGCGAGGATACCTCCTCGAAGTTTGTGTCTAGGTTCTGCAGCCCTTCTTTTAGGTTCGTGACATGGTCCGCGGCCTGCCTCAGCTCGGTGTAGGCGTTGAAGAAGGCCCCGAGCTCCAGCAGGGCCTTGGCCCGGCTGAACCGGTCCCTGGCCAGGGGCACCTGGAAGTTGCTCTCCATGTCGACGATCATCTCCTCGGTCGACCTTAGCAGTTCACCGACGGCCTTCTCCTCGGCGGACAGCACCTCGGCCATGGCCTTGTTGGCCGTCTCGGTGCCGGCCGGGAAGTCCACGCCCACGACCTGGTCGAAGGCCTTGTCGAGCGTGGTCACGGCCCCGTTTATGTCTATGCCCATGACGAAGGCGTGGTGGATGCGGTGCTGGGCCGTCTGTATCGAGTCCATGGCCGACATGAAGCCTTTCTTGTAATCGCCGATGGACTTCCTCAGCTGCTCGGAGATCTCCGATGCCTTCCCCCTCTCGCCCCTGACGAACAATGACCAGGACTCGTTGAGCATGTCGTCCACGGCCGGCGGTGGTAGGCCGAACCTCTCGAATGCACCCAGGTCCTTCTCGATGCCGCAGAGGGTGTCGTAGACCCGGTCCGAGGTCCACTGGCCGACAAGCCTTTCGGCGTGGTAGAACTCGGACCTCGCCTTGGCGAAGTCCCCCTCGCCCATGGCGCCCTGGACGCGCTCGATTATATCCATGGCCTCGCTGATGTCGACGCCCTCCAGGGCCAGCCGCTCGAGGCTCTCCTGGAGGGCCGCAAGGGAGCCCTTGAGCTGATCTATCTTCTCGACGGTGCCCGTGAGCCTGCTGCGGACCTTTTGCATGAGCTGGAAGCCGCGCTCCATCTTGCCCAAGGTTATAAGCTCCATGGCCTCGGTGAGCTGGCCGTCCACCTTGCCGTCGTGCACGACCTTGGCGGCCTCCAGGAGCTGCTCCCGCTCGGCCTTGGCCTTGATCTGCACCGACCGACCCAGCTCCTCGTCGGCCTGCATCTCGAAGTCCTGGGCCAGCTCGAACTCGCCCTTGGCCAGGGACGCCCGGGCCTGCTCCAGCAGGCCGTCGGTCTCCATGAGGTCACAGCCGAAGCCCTTGGCCAGTTCCTTGGCCGCCACCACGGAGCCGATGCGCTTCACGATGCGGTCGTGCTCGCGCATGGCCGTGAGGAGGGCGGCCTCGGCCTTCTTGGCCTCCATGAGCCCCTCGTCGAAATTCTTGCTCTCGATGGCCTTGGCTGCGAGCGCCAGGTGCTCCTGGCAGGAGAGGGAGCAGACGCCCGTGCCGCTGGTCTCCTCGAACCTCTCCTGGGCCTGCTTCAGGCCGGACTTGGCCTTGAACTCCAGGCCCGCCTCCTTATCGGCGGCGTAGCGGGCCTCGATGAGGTACTCGCTGGCGGCCTCGAAGTCCTTGATGCCCTTTGCCTGTTTGGCCCTCTTCAGCATCCCCTGGGCCTCGGTGACATCCTTGCCGGCCTCCTCCTTCTCGAAGATTATGCCTTCGGTCTGGGAGATGAGCTCATCGAACTTTTGGACCCTGAAGTGCGAGACGTTCCCCTCGAGGTCTATGACCATGCCCATGGCGTTCTCGAAGTGCTTGGCCTCGAGCTCCTTCTTGGTCTCCTCGGCCTTGGCCTCGAAGGCAGCCACGTCGACGTGGAAGGCCTTGAGGGATTCGATGATGGAGTTGGCATAGGTCATGACCTCCATGACCTGCTGCCGCTGGAGCTTCTCGACCTCGGTGCCGGCCTGGTCGGCCAGGGCCAGGGCCTCCTTGATCTTCTTTTCCTTGAGGGTCTTCTTGCCCGACTCGACGATGGACTTTGAAGAGGAGACGTCGATGCCGACGACCTCGAGCTCGATTATGAGCATCTCGGCGTCGAAGAACCTCTGCTCGATGTGCTTCTCGATGACCTTGTCCAGCTCCTCCCGGAGCTTGCCCACCATGTCCATCGCGCACTTGTGGTCCCCGTCCTTGAGGGCATCCGAGGCCTCCTGGAACATAGCGTCGAGGTTCTTGGTCTCCGTTCTCCCCTTGAGGGCCAGGAGATCGTTCTCGAGCTCCTTGATGAGCGTGAGGACCTTCTTGTCCTCCTCGGTCTCCTTTCCCACCTCCTCCTTGCCGGGCTCCTCCTCCTTGGTGCCGCGGCTCTTCTGGAACTCCTTGAAGGCCTT
>Ga0315284_10000397_pt1 | contig 59644 bp, 42 predicted proteins | sample YL17G09_16_MG_FD_203696 | JGI IMG/M metagenome (GOLD analysis project Ga0315284, IMG submission 203696) | Sediment microbial communities from Yellowstone Lake, YNP, Wyoming, USA - YL17G09_16 | ecosystem: Environmental > Aquatic > Freshwater > Lake > Sediment | place: USA: Wyoming | collected...
GAATCGTAATATCATTTGGAACATACAAAATTTCCTGATTAATTTTCTCAATAATAGGATGCCTTAATCCTTCAAATTGGACGAAACTACCGGAGTCGTTAGTCTCGCATTCTCCAATAATGGGTCGCCTATAGTTATTCGCAAGACTAATTTTTCCCAAGCACATACTCATGTCAATTGTTGAAATAAACCGGATGATTTCGCACAAACTCTCATGATACATCATATATTGCGACTCGCACCATTTTATAAAATAGTCCTTCACTTTGGTCTGGATATCAAATTCAGCATCCTGTAAAATAAGATTCGCCGTTTCCAATTTCTCCGAACTAACCCGGCAAATATTTGCACCTGTCATTCTGGTTGTGTAGGAATCTTTTCCTAGCTTCTTTGCCAATATTTCTCCCCTCTTCGAAGTCGTCCTCAAAAAATAGCCATCCCTTTCATTATGGTCAAATTTTACGGCATCAGTGGATTTACCATCGACCAACAAACTCAATTTCTCCGCCTCTTTCTCAAAATATTTCCTCTGTTCTCCAATTAATTTCTGTATTTCATCTAATTCAGGAATCATCCCCTCATTGAAAAATGACTGGTTAATATCGTTTAAACAGAATGTTCCCATAAGTTGGACATCGAATGTTCGATAGTAATTTTCGTAAAATTCCAGGAATTTCTCTTTTGCCATTTCACTAATCCGGAAAATATCGCACCAATTATTATCTTCTTTCAAGAAATCATCTTCTGCCATTTCAATCATTCGCTTCATTGCATCCAATGTCGGCTCAAATGCGCTCATCTCATGGGGCATCAAATATCCAATACTCATCTTCCGAAAAAATCTCTCCAAATCAATAACGAATTCTAGGGATGCATCATATCTATCCCATAATTTCCCCCCAATAATTCTCTCCAAAATATCATATTTTTTGGATAGGATAACCGCATTAACAATTGGATTCATTAGCCAATTCTTAAGCGTCCTCTTGCCAATAATCGTTTTCGTTTGATTCATAATGTCAAACAGGGAACGAATATTTCCACTGGTGAGTCCATCTCTCACAATGTTCAATTGATAGAGGGTATTATTGTTGAGAATTAGATGCTTCTTCTCTTCCCATTCTTTGGGCATGTGCAAATGTCGCAAAATTCGCTCATCATGCTCTTGGATGAAATCAATGGCGAGCATAATTGCCAGAATTGAGAATAATTGGGGCTCCAAATTAAGATATTCAATTGCACAAATTGGGCTCTCAATTTCAAATGTTTTTTTGAGGACAGAATTTTGATAGCCCAATTTATAATAATCTTTCGCCAATTCACGGATATAATAGGGATACCTATAAATTTCCAGATAATCCTGGATTTCTTTGAAAGGTATGCAGCAATTTTCCAAGTTAAAGATAATCTCCTTCGGTGTCAGACTCTCCATAAATCGGAAAATCTCCTCAAAAACAATTTTGAAGTCTCCATTATGAGATTCCGTCTGATAATAAATAACATCTCCAACTGTAATATCAATCGCACATAAACCGCACCCCAAATTTGGTTGACCATCGCGATTTTTCACTATCTCTAAGTAAATCGCTAAAACATAATTATTATCATTCTTTGTATCATCCGAAATATAAGTGGAAGGGCTTATCACTCGAGTCAGTGCTCGCTCTGGATTGGGGGGCTTCGTAATTTGTTCAACAAAAACAATGGTCATCCCATTCTGAATCAATACTTTAATATATTTTTCTGAGTGCGCCGTTGGAACTCCAACCATAAGCGGATTTTTCCTGGAATTCTCCAGAATTTTCTTGTTTTTCCGCGTTATTGCAATATTGAGTAATTCACTTATGCGCTTTGGTTGTCCAACTTTTTCAATAGTATTATCGACTCCATAGATTTCATAGAACGTCCCATTTTCATAGAAAACAATTGTATTTTCACCGTATTTTTTTTCCGCTTCTGTCTGATAATTTAAATAATCATCAATCGAAGTAGGAGAAGATGACATTTTGGCTAAATCTTAGCAAATCTTAGCAAATCTTATATAATGTAAAAAAAATTGTTTATATTATATATCAAAAATCCTTTAAATGGGGGGGGGGAAGTGCGCTTCCCCCCTTACCCCCCCTGCTTATGAAGTTAAAATCATAAATTATTTTTTAGAAATTCTGAATTTATATATTCTAATTGCAAATCTTGGCAATTATTGGAAATTAGGATTGAATAATAATTCCCCCAAATAATTGCCACATAATAGCAAAATTATTTATTAAATAATTTTATTCCATTAGTATTTTTGCCCCAATGCGGCAAATGGGGGGTACTTCTATTTTTTTACAGGAGCATGGGGGGGTAAGGGGGGAACGGCAGTTTCCCCCCAAAGTAGTCTTTTTCAAATTCTTGAACAAGCTGATTAAAACACTCATATTGGATATTTTGGTCTTTCCCAAAATATTTCTTGATTGGGAAAACATATGGCACAACTGTTTTCATACAATCCGCGTGAAATTTCTTGTATTCAGCCGTTTTTTGCATATTATCTAATTTATCGAGGAACGCATTGAATAGTAAATCAAACTCTTTTTCAATTGTTGGCAAATAATTGGGGTCATTTTTCTTTAATTTATTAAAGTAACTTTCCATAGATTTTTCCAAGTTGTTTTTTTTAATATTTTTTCCAGAATCTTTTATAATAAAATCCCATATATTTTTTCGTAAATATCCATTAAAAATTTTCCATCTATATTCTTTTTTTTCAAATTTATATTCATTAGACCATAATATACTAATTAATATATTAAAATATTCCTCGGTAACATATATATTTTTATAAGTATTTTTATATTTATTAATTGATATTAAAAAAGCGAGTAAAATTAATTTATCCAAATTTGCATTTTGATTAAAAATAAAACATACTTTATCATTTTTGAATTTTTTAGATGTTATTGGAATAAAAAACATTTTATATTTTTTTAATTCATATAATTTATTTAGTTTTAATAAAAATAATCTACTTTCATCATCAACCGATTTTAAATAAGGAAAATCATTAAATATAATAAAATCAGTATAATTATTTACAAAACACATTTGGTCACTAAAATATCTCGTTCCTAAATATTCAATGGTTAATTTACCAATATTTTGTTGTTTTTTATTTAATATAATATTTTTATAAGTTGGGTTTTCTTTTTCTTTGTAAAGTTCACATGCAGTATTTGATATTGAGAATAAATCCATCATAATTAATGGAATATTTTTTTTTACCAACAGAGAGGACATCCTCCACCTTGACAGCCACACACATCTTGTTGTGGCTTGAATAAATCTGGATTTCCAAAACACCTAAAATCTTGAATCAGAATATCTGTTTTTTCTGAACATTTGATACAAGAATTTAGATTGTTTGGAAAAATATATTGATTTCTAAAATCTTCAAAATTCACTTTTGAAAGTAGTGAATTCAAAGAATCTAGATTTCCAGAGTATTTCATGCCACAATTCACAATGTTTTTCATAACATCTGAAGTTTCAGAGTCTTTGACATCGCGAATCACAATGTTTTTCATAACATCTGGAGTTCCAGACACATTGTTGTCCACACGCGTCACTGGGCTTTCGGAGACATCTGGAGTTCCAGACATTTCGTTGTTCACACGCGTCACTTGGCTTTCGGAAACATCTGGAGTTCCAGACACTTCGTTGTTCACACGAGTCACTTGGCTTTCGGAAACATCTGGAGTTCCAGACATACTGCAATTAATTTCATTTTTGATGACATCAAGTTCTTCAAACTTCTCGTAATACTTGATGTAACTTTCATAGATTTCTGTATCTCTCTCCAATGTTTGGTGAATATCTGTTTTGGTTATCAAACCATTTGCATGTTTTCCAGCCAAATACATGGAATATTGGGATGACATAACCCTATGAGCTCCATTAGAACAATTACTCATTTATTTCTTGAGCAAATAATAAATAATATATAGAAATTATAAAAAAAAATGCATCAATTTTTTTCAAAAATCTTCAGTAATTTCCATTGAATCTCCTTCATCTGCTTTTTTGTATTCACCCACGCGCCCTTCAAAGAAATTCATTTTTGGACGCAAACTAATTAATTCCATAAACTCAAATGGATTTGCTGTCCCATATTTCTTACGATATCCCAATTGGACCAACAATCTATCAGCCACAAATTCTAAATATGCGCTCATCAAATTTGCATTCATACCAATAAGAGAACATGGTAGAGCATCGATGATAAATTCTTTCTCAATTGTTAGCGCCTCGTCTATTAGCGCAAACACCTCGGATTCCTCCAATTTATTCTGAATCATGTGATACAGTGATACCGCAAAGTCCGTGTGCATACCTTCATCCCGGCTAATCAATTCATTAGAAAATGTCAGCCCTGGCATCAGGGACCTCTTCCTCAACCAAAAAATTGCACAGAAACTTCCGCTGAAAAATATTCCTTCAACAGCTGCAAATGCTATCAATCTCTTGGCAAAATTGGAATTATTATCGCCAATCCATTTAAGAGCCCAAGCTGCTTTTTTCCCCACAACAGGGACAGTGTGAACCGCTTGAAATAGCATTGTTTTTTCTACTTCATCTTCAACGTATGTGTCAATCAATAGACTATAAGTTTCACTATGAATTTGTTCAATAAATATCTGATAAGAATAAAAAGCCCTTGCTTCTGGAATCTGTATTTCACTCATAAAACGTTCTACTAGATTCTCCATGACAATGCCGTCACTTGCTGCAAAAAATGCTAGAATATATTTGATAAATCTACGCTCATTCCCACTCAATTTTTCCCAATCATTTTTATCTTTTGACAAATCGATTTCTTCAGGGCGCCAGAACGTGGCAGTTGCATCTTTGTACTGTTTATATAGCAGTGGATACTGTATTGGAAATAAAACATGGCGATTTTCGTTTGGCTGAAGTAAGGGTTCTAAATATTCCTTCATTCTGGTATTTATTACAAATATTTTTAAAAAATTATAAACTCGGGATAAAATCTTGAAAATGCAATATATTGTAAATTCTCCAAGTCTTTCTCATAAAAGTTAGCCAAAGCCTCCGATAATTATATGAAGTATTTTTCAAAGCTCTTCCGATTGACTCTCGGGGTGCTTTCAGAGCGTTCTTATCAAGTTGATTGGGTGGGGTAAAAAAAGAAAATTGCTTTCCAATCAAAAGTATTTTAATTTTGGAACTTTTTGTAAAAATTATAATTAGGAATCACTTTTGTGAAGTCAGCTTCTCTTCGAGAGAATTAACTAATAGAATCATGCATTGGCATAAACCTAATTTCCTTACAAAACCACAATCTTATCACAATTGCAAACATCTTTTGGCATAGACTAACAACCCAACTTGAGTAGAACTCAATCGATATTATTACTGCTAATCATGTGAAAGTTTACAAAGTGTAAAACCGCGATTTTTATGCTCTCCTTTGCTATACCCCATGGGGATAGTAAGATTGTCTGTTAAGACACCCCGAGCACTAAAGGGGTAAATATAAAAAACCCAGAATGCTTGAAAAGCACTTTGGTAAAAAACTCTCAAAAAGGAGTTTTTTTCCAACAAAACATAAATTCTAGATACTTCGAACAAGCGCCTCCGCCACGGCATATGGCACCCACAAGCTTCAAACTTATAGATGCGCATGCAACAACGGAATTCCTCCGGACAAATCTCTTTGTCCAACTGTCAACTTCACAGCGTCTTAGTCATTTAAAAATCACATATCATTGGAAAGAATCGTTCATTAGCAATCCTACTCCTTAGCAAACCATTATTTCAGATCGGCTTTTGGAATAATTCATGCAAAATGATTGATTCATAACCAAATATATTTATATACTCAAGGAGTAAAAAATACATAAAATTCCTTGCAGAATTAGGCTCTCCTTGGTCAAGAGAGAGCTTATTTCTTAAAAAAATAAACTTAAATTTAGCATCAATTTTTTTAGGGCGAGAAGGGAAACTCTGGGGGGGCAAGCGCGCTTCCCACCTTATCCCCATGCTTTTCTAGTCAGTTGCTGCAAAAAAAACGAGAATATATTTAATAAATCTACACTAATTGTTGAGCGTAGATTTATTAGTCATTCTTATTTTTCAACAAATTGATTTCATCGGGGCGTCAAAAATGTAGCAGTTGCATCTTTATATTGTTATGAAAATAATACATGACGATTTTCGTTTGGCTGAAGCAGGAGCTCTAAATATTCCTTCATTCCAGTATTTATTACAAATATTTTCGTTATACGTTTGCATATCTGTAATATTATTTGATATTCTGCCTAAAATACTAATTTTAGAAAATAAATCTTGCAATTATTATCAATCTATTTGGATTCTATGATAGAATGTAAATTTTTTTATATATTTATAACCTAGACGAGATAAATCAAGCTAGTAAAATTCATCGAATGTGAACTTTTCTAAAAAATAAAAGATATAGAAATGCTTTGTGTCAAGGTCCCCCACCACCTCTTGTCGCCAAATTTTTTTCTGAAAAAATACTTGGTTTACGCAATAATGGGATGCTCCAGGTGTGGTTTTAGAACAAGTCTTCACCTAACTAGCCAACGGGCAGCGCACTTAGTCATTCTAATCATTCATAATCTAGAATCCCGGGCAAAACTCAAAATAATCTTGTAAAGACATCTTAGGAAGAGATCTTTAGTTTATCTCAGGACACCAATGGGAAGTGGTGTCGATATAATAAAGAATTAATATTTATTTACCATCAATTTTTTTTGGAAAATGCGCACCCCACTATCCATCAACTGTCACCACTTTTGCTAGCGACTTTGGCTGGTCCACTGTAATATTCTTCAAAATCCCAATATGATACGCCAACAATTGCATTGGCACAATACTCAGAATAGACGATAAAACCCGCAGTTTTGGTACAAATATTGCGTCTTTATAAACACTCGGCTTATAACATTTATCGTCGTTTGTCAATAGAATTGTGTGAGCCCCTCTGCATAATACTTCCTCTGCTGCACTCTCCATTCGTTTCCCATGTTCATCGTCATTCGAAATGATAAAAATGGGTGTTCCCTCTTCAATCAGTGCAAATGGACCATGCTTCAGAGCCCCACCACAGAATCCCTCTGCATGAATATAGGAAATCTCCTTGATTTTCAAAGCAGCTTCCAAAGCAATTGGAAATAATAATCCGCGTCCTAAGCAGAAAATATGATTATGACTCGCAAGTTTTTCCGATAAATTCTTAATAACATCCATATTCGACAGAATAGTCTTCTCAATACAATCTGGTAATTCAAGCAAATCCTCGCGGAGTTTCTTGAATAACACATCCCTCTTCTCATCCTGTAGATTGGGATGATTCTTATACCACCACATTGCTATCAACACCAATACAATCACTTGGTTAGTAAAACTCTTCGTTGACGCGACAGCCTTTTCACTTCCTGCATTCACATATACGCCGCATAATGCCTCTCTTGCAATCAACGATTCTACCACATTCACAACCGAAAGAATACTTCCATTCTTCGATTTTATGATTTCCATTGCACGATGGACATCCTTTGTTTCTCCCGATTGGGAAAGCACGATATAAAGTGTGCTCGGCTCATAATTATATTCATAGAATTCACTTGCATCACACACTTTCACGGATTCCAACATTTGGAACATTGCGAATACAATACTCCCGAATAATCCCGCATGATAAGATGTCCCACACGCCAAAAAACAAATCCTATTGTATCCTAATAGTTTCTCGCGATGCTCATTCAACCCACCCAATTTTATTTGCAATTCACCTTCCAAACGCCCTCCATTATTAATTGCTCTTTTACTACTCTCAATTTGGTCATATATTTCCTTAATCATCCAATGAGGATAAGGATGGGGTGATAAGTCAATGAGTTGTTTATCAATTTGGTGCATTTTCTGGGATTGCGAAAATTCATCAAAATCTAGTCCATGCTTAATGTGCTTTGTAAGAATCTTATCCTCAGCATAATCAACTACATAATATACTTTGTCCTTCACAATTATGTAGTCGTTCACCTCATTTTGGAATCCAGAGATTTCCGATGTGAAAAAATAACCATTCTGATTTCTAGCAAACAACAACGGGCTACCATTCTTCAATGCAATCAGTGTATTCGGAAATCGACTTGTCTGTATTAAGCATGCCCATGTCCCATTCAATGTATTACAAAGATTATCCAATGACACAAATAAATCATTATTATATTCATCCAAAAAATACTGTAACATTTGTGAAATCACCTCTGTGTCCGTTTGACTACAAAACTTATATCCCTTTTTCACCAGAAAATCCTTCAATTCTAGGTAATTATCAATAATTCCATTATGAACTACTGAAACAGTCCCATCCATAGATAAATGAGGGTGAGCATTTTCATCTGTTTTTCTACCATGGGTCGCCCATCGTGTATGAGCAATTCCAAAGGTTGCTGCTGGTAGCTTTCCTATATTTTCCTCTAAATTTTTAATAGAATCCTTTTCATTTGTTGATGCATATTTCAGAGTTTTTATTTCATCCCCAGAAAATACACTCACACCGGCACTATCATAACCCCGATTTTGTAGGAGCTTAAGCCCTAAAATAAGATACGGATAGCAATCTTTATTCCCAATAAACCCAATTATACCACACATTTTTATATATTATAAAATAAATAAAAAATCTAAATTTGACTAATTATTCCAATTATCACTATTAAAAGGAGAAATTTCATCTGTTTCTAGTCTATTACTAGCCCCAAAATTCTGTGGTAATTCACAATAATTTCCTCCATTGCAAACTTGGTCCTTCAATTTAGTAATCTTTCCTTTGGGTTTCTTCCCGTAACAATTCACTCCAAATTTAAGGTAAGGGTCAGCGAAAAATCCACCATTTAGCCCTGGATTTCCACATTTCAGCTTCTCTTCTGGTGTCTTCTTCTCCCAGTTACACTTTTGAGTTGGATAATACGCTTTCTGTCCACTACTCCAGCCATATGTGCACCATTCTGCACCATCATTATAAGCATCTACTAATTGATTATAAGTCGCTAATTTGGCATTATAACTCTCACACTTGCATTTAGCTTGTTCAAAAGTATAATCTTGATTCGCAATGTGGAAGACTTCTTTTTTCCCAAATAAGGGAATTGAAGCACCCCCTTTTTTAACTTCAGGTGTAGATACTGGAGTTTTCTGAACAATTGGTGCCATTACGGGAAGCTTTGGAGGTATTGTTTCTGAGCTCATAAAATGCACATTATTTATAATTGGTTGTGAAGGCATTTTTTTCTCTAAGCATACATCATTGTAGCAAAAACGGATAATATAATTTAGCCATGACCGTTTATTTGGACAATCAGTTGACAGATATTTTGCAGTCATAACAGTTAAATAAGAAATTATAACAATTATAATAAATAATAATATCCATAATAACCACGATATATAATCCCCACCTTCAAATGAAAAATTTGTAAACCAATTAGGTTTCGAACTGGAGTTAGAATTAAAGCTAAAATTGGAGCGATTATTACTATTATTATATCCCTGTCTCCTATTTGAAAAAATAGTATTTTCAATATTGTTTTTAATCTTATCCATTTAATTTATAATAAGATTATATATTTAAGAAGACATCACAATTTCAGCTGAAATACTTCTCTTTTTATACACCAGAAAATAGGCTGAATTTGATACAATAGTGCTTTCATTCGTAATTTCCGAACAACTTTCATCATTACAATCAAACCATTTTCCATTTGTTCCTTTGGTATAAGCCCAATAATGTCCTCCATTGAGACCACCGGAATGATTTGAAACAGCCACTAAATCATAAACCACATTTTTTGCATTTTCATTTTGGACTAAATTATTGAAAATAACTTTGTTGATTGGAAAATCAATGTATTTTTCAATTTTACGGCTCCCTGAAAATCGATTTAATGAAAATACAAGAACAGGTGGTAATTTCCACACCATAATTTTCTTCTTTCCAATGGTTTCTTTCTTGCAATTTCCACAACTGTATTTATTTTTTCCATCCATGATCTCGAATGATGTATATTTATCAATGCAATCAAACAATGTATTTGTTTTATCACATATTGGCAAATTAATCATCGAGAATGGCTCATAATACATCGATATTCTTTTGCATTCAATGCAAATTATACGATTCTGGAATTGTCCGTAAAATAGCTTTACAGGGATACTGTAATTTTTCTCAAAATGCATTTTCGTGCATTCCATAGAAAGTAAATCCATTTTGCCCGTTTCCGTCATTTGTTGCCCTTTTTTAGGTTCAAATTCGATAGAAACAGCATAAGACAATCCTTCATGTAGTAATTCAATAATTTTGTTGAAGCATTCGGCGGCATCATTCTGCCTAAATCCCGAGTATGGGTCATAAAATTTTCCCAGAACTTCTTTCAATAATCTGGGACTGACAATGCAATCATTTTCCTCCCAAGAATTCTTCAAAAATCGAGCATATGCTCTCACAAATTCTGATTGGGGTTTTTTGTTTATGTCTTTTAAATATTGGTCACTCAGAAAGTATGCACTGAAACAATCAATTGCACTCAAACATTGGAGCGCCGAATTCATAAAACAAGTATTTCCAATATTTTGTAATCCAAAATGACCATGATTCACCAAACACACCAATTTGGTGTCTTTTTTGAGGTCAATTTTATCTTTGTAATATTTGGTTTCCATTTTTATATATCCTTATAAATCACAGTAATTTAAAATCATTTTTTTTTTCCTAATTAAAAAATGATTATTTTACAACCGCATCTTATTAGTCAAAAAAACTTGTAATGGCAGAAAAAGAACTCCAACAACTTCAAAAACTACGCAGTGAACTCTCTGCAGTAAAAAAAAATATGGCGTCTCTTCAGCAAAGAATTAACAACATCGAAGAAAAAATTTATTTCAAATGTGACCATTTTTGGATAATTGATAGAACTAATATAGGCGAACATACTGAATATATATGTACTCACTGCAATTTGGATAAAAACGATAATTTAAATCCCAAGTAATATTAGTACACATACGAATGATAGAATATAAATGCGAGAAATGTGGCAAATTATTCATGCACAAACATAATTATTTGCATCATTCCCAGAGAAAAAAAACATGTAATCCGTTTTTCATAGAAAAATTGCTAGAACCAACTGTTGTTGACTCCCCTGAAGCTCCAACATATCCAATTTATAATCCCAGATTAATCTATCCAACATGTGTATATTGCAATGAATTATTTAGCTCTAATAGTGCCCGTAATAGGCATATGGAAGACTCCTGTAAACTTAGAAAAAGATACTCTGAATTAATTGAAATGTATGACAAAGAACTAGAGAATTTAGTCGCTGAAAATAGATTTTTGAAAACCACATATTTGAATCTTTTTGGAGAAAAATACATATTCCCTTTTGGATTAGAAAAATTCCGGCGAATTGACCATAAACATATTCAAAATATTATTAAAGAACCCATTTCTGGGATGCTCCAATTTATACAAGACTATCATTTTAATCCAAAACGCCTGCAATTTCATAATATACGGATGACAAAATATAATCATATAGAAGTCTATAATGGCAAGCGCTGGGAAATAGAAGATGTTGATATAATAATACAGCAATTATTAACAATATATAGAGATACAATTGAATTCACTGTGGATAAAATCAATTTACCATCCGAAGAATATGTTATGTTTTCAAGTCATTTAGATAATCTTTTCACTAATCCAAATGAAGAATCCTCGAAATATAAAAGGCTTGTTCATGAACTGAAGTTTATCTTAGAAACTAAACTAAAAAATTAAATATTTATTTTATTTTATAAAGTAATATACGAGAATGATAACAAATATTGGAACAATGGAAGAAATTAAAAAAATAGTGGATAAAGACCCTCGTGTTGTTATATTGTATTTTTCTGCAAATTGGTGCACACCCTGCAATATATTTAACCCCCAATTATTGGACATGGAGAAATTTTACGCAAACAAAATCCTTATTATTGAAATCAATGTGGACCGATTCCCCAACATTAGTGATTCATTTGGTATAGCATCTATTCCAACTCTAATGTTCTTTTTCAATAAAATACTTTGGCGGAAATTGACGGTGACTGGTGCAGACCTTGGACAAGCCTATGATAATGTGAGTATTTTACTTACCCAGCATAATGACGGCGAGCAACAATTAAAGCGTGATTTAATATACAATCCTTCCAATTGAAATTAAATTCAACCTTCATATTGAGAAACGAAAAATTTACTCGCAATTGGAGTTATACTTATCCCCAATTTTTTTTTGAAATAATCGAATTTTTTATAGGCTCTTTTATCTTTGTTAATAACTGGATGTTTTGATATCATCATAGATTGTTCATATAAAATACAAAAATAGCGATGTTGACCAGTCCCCTTTGGAGGTGATGGCGGATGATATGGATATAGGACAATGCCATTCTTTACTTTATCCCCTGGAATATTATATATACATTGATGTATCATAAAACCAGCAGGTGCATCTGGGTCCACAATTATAAACGTGTAATATTTATCTATTTTCTGATGATTGGATAAAATTTCGCTGTAATGAATTTTTGGTTCATTTTGAACAGAAGATAATGGCATATGCACACCATCTTGAATATTATTATTTCCAAACATTACATAAAAAAATTTAGAATAATTTTGTGGTTTATTCCAATTCATGAATCTTTAAGAGATTTTTTTCTAGGAGTAGTTGTCTTCTTTTCAGCAGTTTTTGTGACTGTTTTCGAAGCAGTTTTTTTATCAGCTTTTATTTTTGCTAATCTTTTCATAACTTTTTCATCAACATTCAATATTTCATTGCGGAAATCTTGGACTTCTTCTTTTTTCTCTTCGACTTTCTTCTTAATCATTTCAATGCCCATTGGCTCTGATTTCTTCTTCATGGGCTTTATACTCATGAATTCATCATGTAATTCATCTTTGATCCTCTTCATAAAAAAGTTGGTGATCAATTGAGTCCCACTTATTTTATTTTCGTAGGTTTGAACAATTTCTCCAATTAACAATTTTTCGGCTTCTGCCTCTCGAAGAGCAATTCTTTTGTCCTCAATCTCTTTTTCATTTTTACCTTTTTCTTTCAATCTTTCCAGTATTCGCTCATCCATCCAATTCATCCTATATCCATCTAATTGCTCCAATTCAAGGGCAAACAATTGGATACAAGGTGTCTTGATTTGATGTTCTAAATAATACATGAAGTCTGGCTTACATATGGTAGGGTTTTCTTTGATATATTGTGGATGTTCCACCTTATCACCCTGTAATACTTTTTCACCTTTCTTAACGTCTTTCTGAATAAATACGAAAGGTATTCTGTCATTCGATTGAGGCTTATTACCTGGGTCCCTTTTTGCCATTCGGTCAGCCAATGCGGCGTGAGCAATGCTCGCTGGATTAACATAATTTGTCCGTAGAGTTTTAGTAATAACCAAGTCCGACATATCCGCGGACCCAGTCAATAGTTCATTGACTTTATCTTTGAAAAAGCGTTCGGCTTTCTTGATATCTCGGTCGTTCAGAATAATTTTAATAATTCCGCCGTATATGATTTTCGTAAGTTGGCAATTATCACGCCTTTTTAGCACGATACCCATGCTATTCTCTTTGAATTTGTATGGATCATGCTCATATTTATTGGCGACATAGCGCTTCTTCGCCAACTGAATAAAAGGGTAAAATGTTTTCTCATACTCTAGTTCCTGAGGTTTCTTCAGTAATCCAGTAATATAATTTCCACATTCAATTCCTAATTCAATAGACTTTTTCAGTGCATCGACGCCTTCTAGGCGCAAACCCAGCTCATTCTCCCAATACTTATGGAAGGATAAAAATACTGAGTCCGTGTTTTTCACAACAATTGAGCCAACGCCGGAATTAAATAATCCGACAGATGTTTCAATATCATAAACAAATGTATCTTCGGAGCATAGCCCCAAATCAATAATATTTTTGATAATGTTGGGATTCCCAGTTTGTGTAAATCCATTTTTGATACAATAAATATTAGGGTATTCTGCGGAAATATCCACGGATAATTCCGAACATCCAATACTTTTCGCAATATAGAATATTCCTTGCGCAGCAATTTTGCCCCAAACTTTTATCTCAAAGTTCTCAAGATTATACTTGCATATGCGCCTGAAGAAAAATTTTCTTATTTTCAAAGGTGAATTTAAAATATGATCTGGAATAGGAGACGAATAGTCCCAAGTAATTGGAACGAATTTTTGGTCTTCTTTTTCTGGAAATTCCACCGGAAATCCGTGCATAAGCGCAGTTTCTCCAATAATACATTCACCTGCTTTGACAATTGCACCACACTCATTTATTAGTGAATGGTCTTCAGTTACATCCACGCAACCCTGATGAGTATTTACTCTGTAAATTTTCTTTTGGGTTTTATGTCTAATAACCCGATGAATTGTCGCCCATTTATCTTTTACCCAAATTTCCAAATCACAGGGAGCCTGTTGTTTTTCTCTTCGGTTAGATTCACCAGCTTTAAATCCATCATAGGCTGACCATTCTTGGGACAACTCTTCAATTGTTTTAATAGTTATAGTCCCATTCTTGTCACGTAATAGTAAAGGTGTATCCCCGGTAACTGAATCTCCATATACGGCAACAGCCCCTGGGTATTTCGTTTCAGCACTATCTTTCGCAATCTGGAGCATTTTGCGCCCAGTCGCTGTAGTACTGCTAGCTAATTCCTTGAAATAAATGGGCGATGTTGGCGCACCAACTTGTCCATATAAGGAATTAGCCGTAATTTTGTATGCTAATTGCAAGCCATCCAGCACTTTCTGCTGGAATTCATTGTATTTGTCCTCATATTTGACGACATCTTTTTTCAACAATTTCATGCCTTTCTTTTTGTATTCCGCAATATGGTAATATTCCGGGTCTTCATCAGGCTTTTTAACGAAATCACCGTCAATCTGTCGTCCGTCTTTCATATGAAAGACTTTGTAGAACGCCGATGCTCGGGTAACCCTTCTTGCCCATAATAAATCCTGCAGAATTCGAGGGATAACGGACTTCTTTTCGCCCTTGTCTACGAAACAACACATAGTTTTGCCTAGAATTTTCTTCCCAGCAGCCGTTTTCTCGTATTCATAGTCGGTTTCATCCAATTTCTTGGTCAAATCCTCATAATATCCCTCGTAATTGACGGATTCAATGTAATTGGTTTTATACCCCAAATCTTTGAAGTATCTGTCCAATTTTTTAGTTGAACCTGGATCATCATTCGCCCTATATTCAGGCAAACTGTACCATCCGGGCTTTTCATTCTGCATATTCACAATATTCCCGCTGTTATCATACACTTTGTAGAAAACAATACTGTCATGACTAATGTTTTCACTAATCATACTGCTGGGATAAAGCGATGCATAGTCTAACACACTAATCGGTGTCATATAGACACCCGGTGTCGCCACTAAAACGACGGCACCTTCATAGCCTTTATCTTCATCTTTTCCCTTCCTTTGTAGTTTCAGCAGGAAGCCCTCAAGACGAGCCTGACGGGCAACCAGAGAATAAATTTTCACGCCTTGACCACGCAAGAAGAGCCAATAAAGCGGCACATGGCAAACATTGCCCATACCAACATTATTCGTAAGGATTTCCAATTTGTTGGTAAGCCGATTACAAAGCTCACAATCTTGTATGCAATACACGGCAATATCTTTGATATTTTGGGAGCCACCCGCCCTAAATTTGGCGAATAGTTCTTTTGGACCAAGGTCAACCTTATTAGACCCCAAGAAATGTTCAGCGACGAAATCCAATTTATACATATCTAATTTATAGTCGCGTTGAACGACTTTCATAATGTCAAATTGAATGCGCCCCTCCATCTCCAATATATAGAAGAAGTTTTGCCCAAGGGCACTACTCTGTAGGCTTTTTTCTACAAGATTAGAGCACCCATCTTTTTTTCTCCCAAGTTGGCAGAATGCATCTTGAATACCCAATAATTGTGAGCGTTCAAACATGTATTTCATATCAAACCCCCAAATATTGTATCCGGTGATGATATCGGGGTCCAAACGTTGCATAAAATTTGTCCATGCTAATAGGACCTCTTCTTCGGTTTCATAGGATTCCACCATTGCGCCCTCAATTTCGTCGGATTTCCCCAATGTAATAATATGACGCAAGAAGCAATCTTTTTGTCCATGATAATGGCAAGTTGTTCCAATTTGGATAATCCGGTCATTTGGACGGTCAGGTTTTGGAAAGCTTCCGTCTTCACTGACGCATTCAATATCAAAACTGGCGACCACCATAGGTCCAATATCGGGAATGTTCACTGGCTCAATTGTGCGCCATGTCGCGTGAAATTCATATTGTGTTCGGTATTCTTTCGAATTTTTGGGTATCACTTGGTATTTATCTGCGGGAAGTTTAATCCAGCCAACTGGCAATACATTTTGAATATGACAAAGTCGCAATAGAGGGTCAATATTACTTTCGTATAATTGGTAGTAAAGTGGTTTTGCATGAATTGTTCCGATTTTCAGGGGTTCCTGAAAAAGCCGAGAATAAGACCGCATGGCTCCAATACTACGAAATCTCAAACGGATAAATTGAATGGGTTTCTCATTTGTAAATCCATAGAATTCCTTGCGTTCCAGAATTTCTTTTGTAACAATTGAGTCTTTGTAATCAATAGTTTTTGACCATACTTTGAATTTTATTTCAGAGTGCAGTGAATTCAACATTTTTTTCGTAAATTTTCCCTGTAATTCATAGGGGACTCTGATGTAGAAATATGGTTCATAATCTTCTAGAACAACAGCGACACTCTCAGAGTGCTGCGTTATTCCATAGACGACAACTTTATATTTTCCATCTTCTTGTAATTTTCCTGGCTGACTGTCGTCATCATTGTCGAATTCATCTGAATAAGAATCTTCACCAATCCATTCAACTGCTTGAAATACGAAATCTTGTTTGTTTGAATATTTTTTCGGTTTATCTCTAAAAATTTCCATTTTTGTATTTTTGTATGTTTTTTTATTATTGTATTAATAAAGTGATTTTAAATTCAATTTTTTTGGGGCATGATATTCCCATAAACTTTCTTTTTTTTTAGTTGAAGATGTTTTTCAATCTTGTGCCTTATAATATTGTAACAAAAGAATCATTTTAGACTCAAAATCCTTCTCAAAATGGAGGAGCTCATCTTCGAGTTCACACTGTAAACAACCTCAACAAATCCATCACTATGAGTGTAATTGTGAGATTCAAATGCCATTCTCATGACAATTTTTGAAATGAAGCCAAAGAGAGCTTTAATGTTGTCTCTTCTTCCGGGAAACCGAATCAGAGGAGATTCATCCAACAATTGGTTAACTTTGAAGCATTTTCCCGAAAATTTGGATATTGCACTAGAAAATACGAGTTTGATTCCGTGACTCAAATGCGTCGGAACTCTGTTGAATAGAAACAAACGCATACTTTGTCGCATGAATGCATCATATAACGCATTTGTTTCAGACGTATGCATTGTATACCATTTGACTTTGTTTGGGTAAGAATTCAAGAAATAAAATAAAAAATGCATCATATCAATTGAACGCTTGTAAACTTCCACACTTGAACAATAATTCCCCCAATCAGTAAAACCGCGACGTCCATCAATATTCACAGATGAGATTGCAGACTTCCGAACATCATTCCCGGATGTAATTTTCGCACAAAAACAACAAAAAAAACGAGAACGATAGAAGCAATTTTTGCAAATTGGTGCCATACAACACGAACAAATATATGTTTTTTTGATGCTATTGCCATACTGTGAAAAATAAAAGTCAAACTTTCCTTGACAACATACACAAATACAAGGCATAGACATTTTTACTGAATCTTATCATTTATATTTACAATCTTTAAATTTTTTACCATCAATTTTTATAATATTTTTTAGGTCAGATTCTATCTTTTGAAAAGAAAGAATCTGACCTAAAAAAAATGATGGTAAATATACGGAATATTTTTATTTATCATTATTTCTTCAATAAAAATGGCACATTATTTGAAACGCCAATCACAAGAGCGACTATCAGTGCCTTGTGCAAACTTAGTATGCGAGATTAGGGTTACTTTTGAAAGACCACTCCCACTTACAGGTTTCTCAATCAAAAACTGTAAATGTCCTAGACATCCAGCAGTCTGTATTACCTGTAGAAGGGCTAACCAATCTGACCATGTGTGCAGATGGTGTGGTGAAACCGGTCATCATACTCCAGTCAAACCTCCAATTCGGGGTGATTTACTAAAATGTTATCGTGATTGGACCGATTTCCGAACTGAATATGATCACACCACAACTCCACAACTTGCCGAAATGGCTACACATTGGAACAAGTTTTTGCAACTTTATGACATGTTTGCAATTTCTTGCGAAGATGAACAAAAGATGTATTTTCGAATGCGATTTTTGCACTCGCAAATGTTTTCTAGGATTCCGCGAAAATTGCGTCTTGTTTATCGATTGTCATACAGAGTGTGGTGGATGAATAGAGGACTTTTTTACAGCTTGAAACAAATATCTCTTGCGAGAGTTCTTGTTTGCAATCTTTTGGGACAATCATTTGGATCGGAACAGGAACGTTGCGCTTTGTTTCGGCAAAGTTACTGTATGTATGTCAATGCTTCAGCGCCTTACAAGCACAAACTGATGTTCTTTGTTATTCGCCGTCTTATTGCTATCGTTTTACACTGGCATCAGATTTCGGATGAATTGAATTCAAGCACAAATTAATGTTTTTAGTTCTTCACACTGGCATTAGATTTTGGATGAGTTCCACCCTGAGTAAAATTTTTATAATAGCGAATTCTAAAAATTTCAACAAATTTTGTTGTAAAATTATAAAAAATTGATGCAAATAATTACATTATTTTTTAATTATTATTTTATCAGCGTTTTCAAAGATTTTTATTCAAAGATGTATCGTCGTAGTGAAGATCTTTTACCAAAATGTGCTACATGCAAAGAAAATGTTGGCACAGATTTCTTGAGTAGTCAAGTTGCTTTTGTCAAAGGTTGCTCTTGTTCCCGTTATCCAGTAATATGCCATCCCTGTAGGAGTAAACCAAAAAAGGACGATGAACTATGCAGGTGGTGTCACAAGAAAGGCAAATGTTGGACTATCAGACCTAAACAAGACCCCGGCATTTGGAAGGATACAATACCATGCGCCCGCAATTGGTTCGATTTTCGAGAGATACCAAACCCAACGCAACAGGTTACCAAATATCAAAAATGTTGGACTAAGTTTGTGAATTTGTTTGGGATGAACCAGTCTCCTACACCAACTATGCTATGGCTGAATGCTCAAATGTTTTTTAACGAGCCCAGATTACCTGTGGTCTATTCAATGCCATACAGAGCGCCATGGCAGAGGCAGTCATTTGTTTTGCAGATGATGAGCGTATCTTTTGCAAGGACGCTTGCTTGCAGATTTTTGAATGAGTCAGGAAATCACGTAATGTTTAGACAAGGCTACTGTCGCAAATTCCTTCCCTTTTTCCAGCAAAAAATGTTTGCAAAGATTTTGCGACATGTGATTTCAAACATCGTGCATTTGCATGAACTGTCAATTGACTTACATAGTCCGTGACAGAAAAGAAAAGAATTTATTTATAATATTTTCATATTGGCTCAAACTTTTAGGAGCCTTTTGTTCAGCCTATGGAAGATGATTGCAAATAATCGATTCCATTCTCTTTTCAAGACCTTGTCTGAATGAGTCATTCTTCTAATAAGCATTCCAACAAAGCCAAGAAGAAACTGAGAAATTATCTCTTTTCTCGAAAACGTCATGGGGAAGCGTTCAATGTGACACATTCTGAAGAATTCTGTTGCCAATTGGGTCTGATAGTCTTTCCTTGAGCAAACTAAATGTTGTTGAACAGGTAGACAAACAGTCAATAAGAATGAACTTTTAGAAAGTGCGACATATTGCTTGAATGAATGAAGAAGCTGTTGTGTCTCTTTATTTGGTCGCATATCGACCCAATGAACAAACCTATCCGTAGTTTGTTTCAGCCACGTAAAAAATGCAGAGTGATTCACATCACCAAGCATATACAGGACTCGATAAAACACATCAAGATTCGTAAACCATTCAGTTATATCTTCATAACAATCATACCTATCAAGTTCTGTAGAAAAGGAACGGCTTTCTTTGTCCATAGCAAAAACTGTAGTTTCTTCACCACAAAACATGCAGGAAATACTATCTAGACATGAACATTCTGCACATACTGGACCAAGACAACCACATTCAGTTACTAGAACGTAACATCCTAGACTGATTGGTGAACTAATAATTGAACAGCAACCATAATCGTCCACATGACAACGTCTTTCTGACATATAAATGTATCTCCCACACCCCCCGAAACATTTAGCGCAACATGTTTCAAATGGAGATTCGTTGTCTGTAAATTCTTCAAAACTCATTTTAACTAACTAAAATAACTAAAATAGTAACAATTTATATTTTTTTACTATCAATTTTTTCAAATAATTCCCAATATTAGACAATATAATTTTGGGATAAAAAAGCTATTTTATGTATCTAAAAAAATTGATTGATAAAATAAATATATATTTGTTTACTGAAAGTCTATAATGAATCAGTTATCTCTTGATGAAACAATCTTGACATTCGCTGGTAAAGTGCATCCATTTTGGACACCCGAACTTTATGAAAAGCATTCATCAAAACTGCATGAAATCAAAAAAAATCGCCAACAAAAAGATTGGTTCCGACATTCAGATGACGACATGTCTAGATGGTTGAAAAATCTAAAAGAATACATTAAACATTCTGGGATTGAAATTCAAGTGTATCGATGGTGTTTTTGGACTCTTCTACAAGATCCTGGATTCTGTTGGCATCTCCTCAATTGTCTCGAGGCATTCTATAAACATCAGATGCATATATCTATCATTGAGTGCATAAACACCATGGTTGATGCATTTATTGTATATGAGTCCGGTTGTGATGAATATGACCGTGACTCTGATGATAATAGCGTATGGCAATACCGTACACTATGTTGTGGTAAGCCGGTTATACCATTTGCAGCATTATGTATGTATATGAATGACCCGGTGCAATACAATTTTATGACTGAAGAATTTAAATATGTCCTTATTCGAAGAATACGAAGCTGTTATCGACAGACTGTTCGCCTAGGTGTTTTTTCCTCATTGAGTTTTGATTCCAATGGAATTCCAACATATCGAGAATCAAGTGGAATCTCTTTGATTAATATATTTAATCCAAATAGAAGAATTGCGTATCCAATTGAATCGGTCTTTCAGACAAATCCCAATTACAAAAAGTTTGGAGAAGTCTTCAAGAATCTGATTTCTTCAGAACCATTCATGAGCCCAGACCGTTTCTTTCAAAGAGCATTTCACTATTTGGGTGGTAGCAATCCGAGACAGAATCTTGTATTTTTACAAACAATCTTGAGAAATCAGTGTAAAGATATAGCTTTAGCTTTTACACAAAGCGAATTATCATTGGTAATCATGCAATTCCTGGAAGCTTTCCCAAATACAAAATTGGTTGTCTATTTTGCAGGCTTTCTATTTCAGATTTTCTTGAGGTCTCGTGAGAAATCATTGAGGCTGAAAATTAGACAAAATCGACCATCTATAAGTCCATTACCATTGGGCTGTAATCAAATCCCATTTGATGCTCGGTTTGTAAGAAGAATTAGAATGATTGGATTTTTAGAGGTTATGTCTTCAAAATTAGAATGGATCTCAAACCAAGATTCATATTCCATCATGAGGCGTGTATTGAGCTGTCTTTTATTGTAACCATTAAAAATATTATAAAAATTATTTGTTCATAATGTGAGAGATTGGAAAAATCCAGATTCCGAATTTGCTATTTGTGACAAAATCCGCTTGTAAATCATAGTGGATAGTTTCGCATCATGTTCTTGAAACATCATACGATATTCTTCGCTAACCACGTGACTCATACAAAACATTCTTTTGGAAAGTGTAATTATTTTACTGAAGTGCTGTATCATTCTAACAATCTGGTTCATGTAAGCTGAATGTTGGCATCTTTTGTCATCCAATTGAAATATAGTTTGAGAAATGCGGCGAACTTTTTTTGAATTCATGAACATAAATGTTTTAAAAATGTGAAAGACGAAGTGTGGGTCAAGCTGGCTAAAAAATTTTGCCAGGTTTCTCCAAGCCGAAAAGTCAGATGATATCATCCCAAAAGACCGAAATAATCTGGATGAGTCTATAGAACTGGACATTCTATATTGAAAAATTACTGCATTGATACTTGAATTATCAATTTTTTGATGAGGTTTTATCTTGTCAACAGTAAAAAAAGTTTCTTTCCTGCACCATTTACAATTAAATCTCTTTGTACCAAAACGACTATAGCATCTTGGACAAATTGGTGCTTCTAATTCACAGTCGCAATTGTAAGTTCTAAAAAGGACAACTGTTGTTCCAGAATAGACATCTTTGATGCAATGTTTGGTTGCATCGGAACCTCCACAGCATGCACAGCGTGCAAAACCATATTGAAAACTATTCATTTTAAGCTTTTTTCTAATGAATTATGAAAAAAATTAAAAATTTTTAATCATTTTTTTTATAGGTGAATGTTTAGAATTATCTAAAAAAATTTTTGAAGAAATATTATTAATGAAAAAGAACTTTGAAGGATCACTATCACCAATAACAATGAACAACTATATGCCTCTTCACAATTACTAAAAACGATGAAACAACCTAATACCAGACAAAAAATGTAGATAAAATCGTTAGTTTTAATGGATAAGAATATATATTATTATTTTCTTTTCGATTGGTATAATTATAAATATACATGAAATTGTTGTATTCAATAACACAAATTCCATGAAACTTTGGATGCAATGACTTTCAAAATCTTTTTCCACATCATCTTCATCAGGTTTTTTTGAAGTTTCAGTCGATTATTTCTTGACATATCCGGCATAGCAACCATGGGAAGAGCCATTCTCGAAATAAGTGTCTCAAAAATCCCGAAATGACAGTATTGAACCAACATTCTGGCAAAAAACTGAACATTCAGATTAGTTGGAGGATACTTGAGTGGTGGGTTCATTTCCACGTAATTTGCCATCGTGACAAGTTCATTGAAAGACGTTGGCAAAGACGTTGGGTTGAATCTCAAATTCCGCCGGCTTGCGAAAAACATAAACATTCTCCAGATTGAATCATGGTTTTCACGAATCAGAGTTGGCAATAAACCCAAATTTCTCCAATTACCTCTTATTGGTAAATGACCGAAAAATCTGTCATAAAAACGTGGAGAAATTCTATTTAATATTTTGGATGTTTCCATATATGACCTCCGTGCTTGATAGAGACCATTCCACCAGACAATTGCAGTTTTCCGCTTACCAGTTATATATGTTTTTTGTTTGCAAAATTTGCAAATGAAATGAGCACAATTTCTGTGAATATAGCAGTCACTGCAAGCTGGCGCTTCACAACAACGTGTAAAAAACACTCGTTTCTGACCCTTTGCTTTTATGTAATGATCATCTGACCAAATATGACTTTTACAACCATTCACTGCACAGCATTCTACTTTTGTCGGTATTACTGACATTTTTAAAATTTATATACTAAATAGATAATTTATATATTATTTTACTATCAATTTTTTAGAGAAATCAAAAATATTCTATTTGGTGATTAGCTAAGAAAAGGCTTATGAAAATTTTTATCATTTTATATTTATAAGAATATTGGAAAAATCCAAAATTACATCCTTTTCAACTTCCTTCTAAGAAGCATTCGAAGAATATTTTGATGAATCTCATAAACTGGTTGAATACAACCATCAATAAGTGTTGCTTTGAAAGGTCCAGTTGCCATTTTCATGGCAATTTTTAAAATGAGACCAAATCGAAACTGACTAACTTGGCGCTTTGTTGGCTTCCATGAATAAAATTGGTCTTGGTTTATCCTGACAAAATTCATTGTTTCAAAGTCGAATTTTGGAACAGTTCCTCCAATTACTTGAATTTGGGGTAAACAATTTCTCGAGAATCTTCCCCAAAGATGCAAAACCATTCTTTGGTTCATTTTGTCCATAAACGATAAATACATCTCATGGACCTTCTGGACTTTCACATCATTCCAATCAAGTTGACCAAAGAATGAGCGTCGTAAAAAAGTAAAAAATTGTGGCATTTTCGCAAGTGCATCGCTCATTTGTAGTAGCGATGCATACTTAATCTGCCATTGATTACCTTTGTAATAAACATTCGGTTTCACTCCATTCGTTTTCTTGCAAAAAACACAGCAAATCGGGTCTGTTCTTTTGAAGCACTTGTTACATATCACGGCACCACAACAGCTAGTACATTCAACATTCGATTGGTGCTTCGTATAGTTCACAATAGCATTACTTTGTGTACATGATGCACAAGGTAATGATATCGTCCAACGAGTTTCAGTTTCAGACATGACAGGTGGCATTATCCAACCAGTAGCAGCAGCTTTAGGTTTAGACACAGCAGAAGGCATTATCCAACCAGTAGCAGCAGCAGTAGTAGGAGTAGGAGCAGGAGCAGGTTTAGACACGACAGCCGGCATTATCCAACCGGTAGAAATAGTTTCAGGGTTTGACATTACAAAAAATAATTTAGTTTATTTTAATATTATTTTACCATCAATTTTTTAAAAAATATGATTATATATTTATAAAAGGTTGGATTTTTTCCAACATTAACTATCCTGAAAATGACAAAATTCTCATCAGAAGTATCCGAATAATTTCACGAGTAGACTTATCAGTAAGTCTCACTTGGAAAGAGCCAATCGCCATTTTACTGGCTATTGTTGAAATCAGACCAAATCGAAACTGACAGACTTGGCGCCTTGTTGGCTTCCATGGACAAAGTGGGTCTTGATTTGACAAAAAAAATTGCTTTGTCATAGCATCGAATGCTCCAACATTTCTCTCAATCACTCGAATTGAGGGGAAAGAAAAGCGCCAAAATCCATGCCAAAGATGCAAACCCATTTTGGTTCTCATTTGTTCCATGAATGCAACATACATCTCGTAGGTCTTCCTGGTATTCACATCTTCCCACCATCCTATTTTGACAGGGCATGACCTTAAAAAAATTAAAAAGCATGGCATCAGTTTCAATGCCTCGCTGCATTTTAACATATCGGCATAAAAGCGCATCCAGCCCGTTGTTCCCCCCAAATGGTTCTTGTAAATGCTCCGAGCATAAGGTCTTTGCCCAGGGCAAAAAAAACAAGTAACCGAATGCAATTTGTCGCATCTCTGACACAAAGGTGCAAAACAGCAACTTGTACAGTTGTGTGCATCAAACTTGTAATAGCTGACACCAGCTGGAAACTTCCTACAATGTGCACACGGCATAGAAAAACCGTTGGAGTGTTGCACATAGGGGATTAATTGGTAAGATAATTGAGACATAATGAGAATCAATGAATTGTAAATCACTTATTCGTCTTTTTTATTTATTTTTACCATCATTTTTTTTTAATGATCATCCATTAATGTATTTATAAAAATATTGGAAAAAATCCAACATTAACTATTCCTGAAACGACAAAATCCTCCTCATAAGCAATCGATAAATTTTACGAGTAGACTTATCAGTAAGTCTCGCTTGGAAAGGACCAGTCGCAATTTTAATGGCTATTCTTGAAATTAGACCAAATCTAGCACGATTGACTATGCACATTGTTGGATCCCATTTACTTTGTGGCGATTCATTGGGAAGATAGTCTAATCGTCTAACATCTCTGCCAATCACTGGGAATGAATCTTTGGAAAAGGAAGCAAATACATTCCAAAGGTTCAAAACCATTACTTTTTCCAGTTGATTAAAGAATGATTTGTACATCATGTATGTCTCTCTGGTATTCACATCATTCCATCTTTTTGGGACTAAGCATGATGACCTCAAAAAAATTACAAAATTTGGCATCAAGGTCAATGCCTCGTTGTACTCATCAAAAAGCTGAAACCATTTCATCCAACCTTCGGTTCCAAATTGAGTCTTGGAAAAACTCCACGGAGTTTTTATATATTTTCCAGGAGAGCAAAAAATACAAGCAATATTGCGATATATGCTGCATTCCTGACACAAAGGTGCATAACAGCAACTTGTAAAATAGTGCATTGGTTCATACTTACAATAACTGATCTTTAACATATATCTAACATAAAAAATGCTATCCATTCTTCTTTATAAGATTTATATTCCTAATATAAATCTCTTTCACAAAATAAGAATAATATTTTAGTATTATGATATATAAACTTGCCAAATCTTAAGTATCTTCAAAAGATTTTTCAAACATTATTTATTCAACTTCAACAACAAAATCCATGATTATTTGATTGAGATCCAGGGTCTCCAAAAATAAATGATTGCATCAAGACCATATAAAAAATGAAATTATCCCAATAATTCTGATCATTATCAAATGAATGAGGACCTGAGATGCATTTTGTCTCTCTGAACAATTTAGCGGTTAGTTTTCATGGATATTCCTTTCTATCGGACTAGATAGTTAGGATAAGATGATTTACCGACTTTCTGAATTTCGATGCATCTTCAGCTGATGTAAATGTTATCTGCAAAGTGAATAATCTTGAATCAGGTTTATTGATGAATTCTGTTTCCTTACTTCTTAGATGTCCATGATGTTCTATTGAACAAATCAAAGAATCCAGAATCAAAACAGGAAGACCTCCCTTTCGAATCTCAATAAAAACTTGGTTTGATAGCGGTAAATGTGGTGTAGTAGCCACCTCAGCAGACTACCTGCACCAGCTCTTTTAGAACAATATGATAACATAATTATAACTGCATATGAATATAAATTTTTTATATAATAAAAAGGTTTATAAGGAAAACTTCAAATCTTTTATACCCAATATAGTATTTTCCAAACTTAATCTCAAAAAATACATAAAATATTAAATGATTGTTACTCATTATTTTTTTTATATAATCTTTAATATAATGGGTGTATCAGGTTTACTTCGCGATATTTTAAAAAGTTATCCATCTGTTCATCTTCCAGCCCCACATCCAAATATAAAAATAGACTACCTTTTCATCGATTTCAATGCATTTATTTATAATACAATTCATGCATTTCCAAAAGATATCGTGTATGATTTCTCCAAAAATAAAGAAACTACTTCATATGAAAAACAATTAGTAAAATTGGTGATTCAGAACACATTAGAGCTCGTTAATAAGGTTTGCAAACCATCCAAACTATTATACATTGCTATTGATGGACCACCACCCCTAGCCAAAATGGTGCAGCAAAGAGAACGCCGCTATATGAATGTTTATAAAGAACAGCTTAATAAACAATATGACCCGACAAAATATATAACTGGCGCTAGCTTCGATAAAAACAGGGTTACACCAGGAACAAGTTTAATGAGCCTATTAAACAAGGAATTTACAAAAATAGTTAAAGCCGGTAAATTTGGAAAAATTGCCGTTGTATTTGATGGAAGTAATGTGCCCGGTGAAGCTGAACATAAATACCTTAAAATCATAGAAGAAATAGATGCAGCCCCGAATGATAAATTCGCGATAATATCAGGTGACGGTGATGCAATCCTCCTTTCTCTTCGTTTCCCCAATAAATCAGTCTATATAATGCAAAGTGTCGCTAATTCGGTTGCTTTAGTAGATTTATACCCCGCCGAACAACAATACGCCTATTTAGATATAAAACGCTTCATTGATTCCCTATATGATTTCTATGATGGTTCTCAAATAGGTGGAAAAATGTTATTGTCCAATGCAGAGAAAAAATTAGTTGCCCAATTTAAACAAAAAACCATCCCAATTAACTCCAATCAAAGCCATAAAAAGAAAAAGGATTTCCTCATCGACTACGTTTTTATGAGTTTCATAGAAGGAAATGATTTTGCAAAACCCATCTTTTTCCTCAAATATAAAGAAGACCATATGCGCACCCCTCTCAGTATCTATAGATTTCAGAGAAAATTTAACCCTAATTTCCGGCTTATATCCTTCAGAAATGAGCAAGCCTATATTAACCAATCGAATTTTGCAGCAATTATTAACCGCCTTGCTAAAATTGAAGAAGAAAAAATTGCGGACATAAAATACAGAATAGAGAAAAAAATATCTCGCCCCCCAGCCCCTTTTCAAAAGGAGCTTATCCCCAAAAATAATAAAGAAGACTCATCACTAGAGCACAAATTATTTGCTGACCAAGACCATATTTTGCACGCAGAATATGTTAAACAGTATGATTTCCTCTTCAATTATAAAAACTTCCAAGAATTCAAGAATAAATATTATGAGTATTTCTGGAATGAGCCGCCAACCCCCAAAAATATCGCTGCCATTTGCAAAAATTACCTCGACATTCTCCTCTTCAATATCCGATATTATTACGGAACTGGGCTCTCTTGGACACTCAATTATCACGCAGTTGCCGCGCCTTTGCCATCTGACCTCGCTAATTTCCTCCATAAGAACCCCAAATACTATGACGAGGTTAAATTGGAAGAGGGGGAGCCAGTGCATCCTCTAGTTCTTTTAGCCTATGTTATGCCACCACAGAGTATGAAAGAAGGCGTCCTTCCAAAAGCATATCGAGAAGCTCTACTCAAAAAATACCCAGAATATTTCCCGGAAAAAATCGAACTTAAATTACTAGTTCCAGGAGGCAAACTAATATACGCAGAGCCCATCCTTCCTTCACCACCTATTTCCATATTAAAAGAAGTCCTGGAAACTGTGAAATTGACAAAATTAGAGAAAGAACGCAATGAGCTAGACTCCGAACCAATTGTATATATGCCAAAATAATTTTCTATAAAGATGATAAAAGAGTATGTCTTTTATCAATAAAAATCCCTATTTCCCGGATCTTATCCGCGCCGAATTAGAAAAAGCCGGTTTGAAAGAAATTGGCGATAATAGTGAGACTCCCACGAAAATCCATTACTGTGATATTAACTATGGAAAGCGAAATCACCCCAGCACCAAAAAATGTGAAATTGTCAATCAATTACAGGACGTAAATATTTTAGGCAATAAAAAAATACAATATGATAACCATCTCAAATACTACAAAACTCGCCCGGAATATATCCCAATGACTGCGTCATTCAGACGTGAAAATATTGATACCATCCAATCTATCTTCGAAGGGAATAGAAAATTCATCCTCAAGCCGGAAAATTCTCTGTCTAGAAGAGGGGTCGCCATTGTTCGCAACCATTTAGAATTAATACAACATCTCGGCAATTTCCCAAATTATGAGGCTTGGATTATTCAAGAATATATTGACAATCCCCTCTTATTTAACGATAAAAAATTCCATTTCCGCGTCTATGTAGTCTATTTGCAAAACTCTGAGTATCAAGCTGCCTATCTAGGAAAAAAAGGTTTCATATACACGGCAAATAAACAATTTCGCTCAGATACAATTGACAATGATGTGGTTTTAAGTGGTGAAAACTCTAAAGAAAATGTTTTCTATACACCAGAAGATTTTATAAGTAGATTTGGAAAAAATACATGGGACAATAAAATCGTCCCCCAATTCGTGAAAATCGCCAGGGAAACTATGAAATCAGCTCTAGAACATCTACAATGTCCAGGAGTTAAGCAAAAATGTTTCAAAATATTGGGATACGATATTTTAATTGACAAAGACTTCAAATGTTATTTAGCGGAAATTAATGCGAGGAATGTGAGCTATAAATATCCCAATGAGGAATTCAGGGAGTCATTCTATAAAAATATTCTAAAATTGGTACTTTCCAATACATCCCTATCCAATCAGGAACTCCGGAAACAGGGACTTCCTTATGAGCGAATTTTATTCCAAAATGATGGCAATATAATAGAGGGATTTAATGGAGAAATGAAAGTCTATCAACAAATTGAGCCATCCAACTTTAACGCTTTTTTCTGGAGATATATTTTTCCTTTTATTTTAATAGTTTTAATCATTTTGGCTTTTGTTCTTCGCAAATGAGGTTGATTTCATCAAAATTCTTCTTAAGCTCATCTTTCACAAAACGTCCTAATCGTGTAGATTCAAGGTGGTCCACATCCTGTTTCACTAGTAATTCTTTATAAATGAAAAATTGGAATATATGGGCGTGGTCACGAAGTAATATATCTATCTGATTAATAGCCCCAATACGCGTTATTAACTGTAATAGTTTCTTCGTCGATTGATTATTCACAAGATAGCAATGGAGTCCATTATTATATCCTTTTTTATTGAGCATTCGGTAGAAATTTTCGTATTTTGTTTTTTGTGCCATCATTCGCAATATTCCAAAATAAAGGATATCCCAATTCTCAGGGATATTCCCAGAAATATTTACTAAGGTGTCCTCCAATTCAATTAAAAAATTTTCAGGGATGACCACATCGTCTTCCAGAATCATCGCATATTTGAGTTGATTATCTAAAATATATTTCCAAAGATTTGTATGGGATTTATATACGGCAATATTAGAAATTTGCCCAGTGATTTTACTTTCGATTTCTGACATAGTATATTCGCTATCATAATATCCAACGGAATAATCAAGATAATGGACGGCATCTCTGCGAACAAGAGGGATATTATTGCCATAAGTTTCACAACATTTCGCCCATTGATTTATCATTCTGTTATTCTTATGTATATCTTTTTTGCAATTAATGTAAAAAAAGGTGATTTCTTTTAATCTCATTTTCAATATTATTATATTCTAATAAATATAAATCATGGTTTTAACTTATGTTTTATCGGCATTCGTCATTCTTCTTATTATTCTATTAATTATTCAGAATTATCGTCGAAATGTTGCCTATGTTGTTTCCAATATTGACAATCAAAAATATTTAGTTTATAATCTAAAATACAAAGAATTGGCGGCGAATACTTTAGCATATGTGCGAAATAATTTGCAGAAGATGTGTAATACATTGGAGAAGAAATATCCCAAAGATGAGAGAATTATTCGCATGGTTTCTAAATTTAATCCAGAAGCTATTGTGGAAAATGACCCCAATAGTAAGAATACATCTTATAGTATTAATAAAGGTGAGAAAATTGTTCTTTGTTTGCGTTCCAGAGATGGTCAAAATCGCATTGTAAAGAAGAATATAATAATGTTTGTAGCTTTGCACGAAATGGCGCACATCATGACCCTCAGTGTAGGTCATACTAAAGAGTTCTGGGACAATTTTGAATTCTTACTAAGGGAGGCTTCGAAGATGGGGATTTATGAGGAAATTGATTTTAATAATGCTCCCCATACCTATTGCGGTGTTAGAATAACTGATACACCAACTAATCGATAACTGATAATTTTTTGGATAAAAATATAAATATTTTTATATTTTGAATAAAAAATATAAATAAATATTAGATGACATCTAATATTTGTGGTTCTTCTGAAATATATGAAAATGAAATATTTAAAATTGTTAGAGTAAATCGTCTAAAAAAAAATTTAATCACATATATTTTCGTGGGAAATCAAGACAAAGAAATCAAAACAATTTTGACTCATTTAGAAAACGGTGAAATTCTTTCAGATAAAGATCATTCCATTTTGAAGACATATTTCAAATCAAACTATCAATATCTATTAAAGCACAAAACAAAAATTATTAAATTTATCTATCATGGTATCTATGTGGATGATACAATCCAAAATATTCGTAAAAAAATATTTGTTTTCTTGAGCACAGAGAAGGATATTTTACCAGAGCAAAATCAGGAATTATGGGTTAAAATGAAGAATAATTATTTTTGGATTTTAGGTCCTACTTGGACAAACATCCCCATTGAGCCTTCTATTCTACAGCCCAGTATTTTACCCGATTTCAAGTCTTTTGTTACTAAAGATGGCAGATTAATATTGAAAGAGCAAAAAAAAAGTATAAATGAACAAACTCTATTTGATGCAACAAATGGGTTAAAATTTGAAGACCGTGAAATATACATGAATATGCTGGAAGATGATATTCAGTTTTTAAAAGAGAAAGGGATTAAATTGGATAAAATCCTAATTGACGGTTATTTCCAGAAATATTTTCCATATGGAATAATTGATTATGATAAGTCGGCTCTTCTCAAAGAATTAGATAAATTGCGGGGTATTATGAAAGCAGAGGACCGATTGATTCAATTTGTAGAAAAAATACCGATTGATAATTCTATTTTCAATGGATGCAAAATAATTCAGGTTTTGCTTCATATTACCAATCCATATGAGCACGAATTTATTGACCTTCTCAAAATTTTTAATTTGTTTTCATTGGATGAAAAAACTCCTTTTATGCGTTATAAAGATATGGAATGGGCGGCACCATTATATATCTTTTATAAACCATTAGTTGATAATAAAATAATATCAGAAAAACAGATGAGAAATTGGATATCATCTACAAAAAAAGTTAAAGATTCAACTGAACATGTTATTAAAGAAATACAATATAGTGTTCGTGGGCTCACAATAAAACGATATATTTATACGCTGGATGGGGAGCCCAAATATGCCACAATCAACATCCACCGAAATGGAAATATGGAAATTAGGATCGCATTTAAGGAGAAACAGCGTGCAAGTTTGCGTGATGTCTATACCGCACTGAAAGACATTGGCAAGTTGATCTCCAAGATTAATGAAATCGACTATCGCTTCAGACAACAAAAAATTCCCGCTAATGTTAAATTATTGGAGCCAGATGTTTCGTTTGATGAATCAAAAAATTTAATTGAATTTCATGGAAAAACACGTTTAATATTAATTGATGCTATAAATGGCGTTGCTATCCCAGAGGATTATAATTATCGTGAAATGAATAAGTTTGCAAATAAATATTTCACTCCTTTTGTGAGCCCTGTTTTATCGAAGAAAGACTATGAAAGAAATGAATTATTGATGAAATTTAAGCGAGTATCTTATTATAGTAAGATGAACATTGAATATGAATTTATTCATAAAACAAAAATGCAGAATCCCAATATCCCACGAAAAAATATTATCCAATTATTGCATGAAAATTATTATTCGGGCAAGCCAATTGAAGAAGCTATACGTGTATTTCTGAATTGGGAGGAAAAATATGGATATATGGGAAGTGGAAGCCAAAGTGTAAAAGGAGCACGCCAGACAGGTGTGGAAATAAAAATAAAGCACGGAAAAATTCATTTAAATAGTTGTAAAAATGTCATGCAATTAACGAATGCAAGTGTTTTCATTGCGAAATTTTTGAATATTTTTTTTAATCAATTAAAATTCTTAAAAAAATCAGAAATAAAGAATGTATTTTCAAATGAATTGGAAAAATTAAAAAATGATTCAAATGATTCAAATATTAATGTGAACGCAATAAATATTGCAAATAAAGCATATTTAAATTATGATTATAATAATACACTTGGAAATATTTATGGAAATGATGAATATATTAATACTGGAATTAATACAAATATTAATGTAAATAATAATGAAAATAATAATTCTTTTAATGTAAATAAGAGTAATAAATTTGAATTTAACCGTTCAAAATATTTAGCGACAGATGAAGAAATTGACCGCAATATTCGGATGCAATGTGAGGATAAAGATACAAAGAAAGATGTTTGCGTTGATTTCTGTGAAGATGAATTCTATGCTCTTCGACGATTACAAAAATATGATAATCCTGTTTTCCGTTTTCGTTCTGACCCCAAATTTGATAATTTTGCCAGACAATGTCAGCCACAAGAAAGGCAACCACTTGTATCACGATTTAATCCAGCTGAAAATCCAAAGATTGATCCAAAATCTTATGCAAATGCCGTGCAATTTGGTTCTTCACCTGATCGCCAAAATTGGTATATGTGTGCCCAAGTATGGTGTCCATATGAGGAAATCCCAATCTTATATGATTCTATTAAAGATGATATTATTAAACGTAAGATTTCAAGAAAAGGTCTTTGTTTAACTGCAAAATGTCCAAGTTGTTTGAAAGAAAACCGTATATCTTGGCTAAGAATTGTTGAAGATAGTAAATTTTACCCGTATTTAGGTTTTATTGATGATAGTAACCATCCAAATCATTTATGTATGCCATGTTGTTATAGAAAACCGATGGATAATCCAAAAGCCAAAGGTTATTCAAAATTTATGAAATGTTTGGGTAAAAATGTTGATTCAAAAATAGAAGGTGAAAGCACTGATTATATTATGGGTAGAGATAAAATGCCTCTTACAAAAGGACGTTATGGTCTTCTTCCAATAAATTTAGCAAAATTATTTAAATCAAATTGTGATACTGGAAAAATGGATTCCAATAAAACTTGTTTTTTAAGATATGGTGTTAAAGATGAAATTAATCAATCATTTTTACAAGCAATTAATGGATTAATGGATACTATTCAGCCTATGACATTGACTGTTTTAAAGAAATATTTATTTGAAACTAAGCTAACAAAGCGTTTATTTAATAGTTTAAATCAGGGAGAATTAGCAATATTATTTAATAATAATACTGAAGATCCCTATGAAAATTACAAAAAATATATGATGTCAGATACACAGAAAATAACAGAGGAGTATTTATGGGATTTTCTACAAAGACCAAATATTCTAGATAAAGATGGAGTCAATATTTTTATTTTAACTTCTCGTTCATTATTATGTCCAAAAGGTTTCAAAATAAATAATTTTTACAACTCAACACGAAAATCAATAATATTATTTACAGATGGTAGATACTATGAGCCAATTTTTATGGTTATTAATCAAAATGGCACATTAAAGCCACCTATAACATTTTTCCAACCTTCTAATCCAAATATTATTCAATTAATGAATTTATCCTTAACAAATTGTATGATGAAAGATATTGTAAATTGGGAAAAAATAAGGAAGTTATCATTAGGTGAAAAATATTTTGATATGCAGAAACCTATTACTGCTATTGAATTAATGGAGAAGATTCCTGTTATTGGTCAAATAAAAGATTATTATAATAAGACATATGCACTTATTAGTGAGAATGGTTTTCAACTTCCAATACAACCACAAGGTGAAATTATAGAATTAGATTTAATTGCGGATTGGAAGCCAAAAAAATTGGGTGAAACTATAAAATATTATGAAACAATATCTGAAAAATATCAATTACCATATAATCCTAAAAAAATTTTTAAAAATTCATCTAATTTAATATTGGCAATCCAATTAGAAGATAATTCAATTGTGCCTATTCAAGAAGAATTTTCAAGTACAGTTAAACTAATAGAGGCTTCTGATAAATACTATTATAATGTAAATATGCATTTAGCAAAAGGAACTAAGAGTTTAGATGAAAGGGCAAAGCAAACATTATATATTATTTATATTCAAGAGTCATATGATAGATTGCGAATGGAGCTAGCTAGAAAATTACAGAAAAGTTCAGATAAAGATAAGATTATCCAATTAATTAAAGATAAAGAAATGCCTATTGCGTTAAAAAGAGAATATATGAAGACCCTTCTTGGAAAAATATGTAAATCATTAATAGTCCAAATGGCGAAATTACCATTCCCAATTGATAATTATATAAAGCCAACTTTGCGTAAAACTTGCACAAGTGAGAAAAAATGTGAGAAAAATTTTCATTGCTATTTTCAAAATGGTGAATGTAAATTAATAATTTTAGAGAAAAACCCGATTGATAATACAAATATTTTTGATTTTTTTATGGAAAGAATATCTGATGAAATTTTGCGAAATCGCTTACTAAGAGATGAAATATTAGAAGATAAATTAGATGAATTAATAAATAAAACAATTGAAAAAAGAAATGATGAAATTATTATTAATGGTGCAAAAAATTTATCTGCTCAAGTTGAAGAGTTATATAAACCAAAGAAAGAATTTATTTTACGTAATGAGGATATGTATTCAACAACTCAACCAAATTATAAAGGAGTAAATAAAAATAAATTTTTGATTCAATCACAAGAATTCATATTAGATAGTTCAAAATTAATGGTTTTACCTTCTTATTGGAAGACAATAATGGGTAATAAATTTCGCTACTATGATGATGATAAAATTAAATATAATTCATTATATTTTGCAATTTTAAGAATTATACATATGATTAATCCTGATATAAAAAATATAATGGATTTGAAGAGGTTAGAAATTAATAAAATTGAACATATTTATAAGGAAGATATTGACAATGATTTTTATTTTAAAGATATTCATCCCGAAATTCACGATGGTATTAATAGGATTATTTCTATTTTTAAAAATTTTAAGAAAACACAATATAAATCAATTAATACTATGACACAATTAAAAGAATTTATTATGAGTGAAGAATACCCAGCAAATGAAGTTGATGTATTTTTATTAGCTCTAGCACTGGGTATTAATATTTTAGTTTTAGAAAAAAGGATTACGAAGAAGAATAATGATGGTTTTTATATTTTTGAACCTCAAAAAAATAAAGATTTTATTATATTATTTAATCAATCAAAATTGGAAGATAATAATTATAATATAGTTGTAAAGCAGAATAATTATATATTTAAGCTAAAAGATTTACCAAAAATTATTCAGAAATTTATTGGATTTGAGTATACATCAAACTCCAATAATCAGCTTCAAATAGGAAATAAAAAAATGATAAAAATAAAAAAATGATTTATTTAAAAATAATTACCTTATAATATATAAAAAAATGCTCGGAAATATTTTCAAATTAGTTTGGTCCAATTCTTGTGAAGAAAAAACACATACTCAAAAAATTAATTTCAGTGCTACAAAGCTCCGAAATTTCTTTATGAAAGATCCTTTATTGGATTATTTGAATGTTTATGGTGAGAAATTTGGCTTCCATAAGGACGACAAAAGTGAAAATGTTTATCAGGAACATATTATGCAAAGAGGTCAAGATTTTGAAAAATATGTCATGGAATATTTGATTCCAAAACTAAAAAAAATGACATTTGTGAATGTTGCAATTCATCATCCTGATGGATTCAATGAAGAAGGAGTTAATGAAACAATTTCGCATATGAAGCGAGGGACTGATGTGATTTACCAGGGATTCTTATTAGATAAAGAATTGGGTATTTTTGGTTATCCGGACCTTCTTATTCGAGCAGATAAATTAAGTGAATTATTTAATGTTTATCCCGAGTGTGATATTCAAGATACCCGACGTGATAAGCTCGCTTTTCCATATTTATATGTGGTTGTTGATATTAAATTATCTACAATTGAATTTTGCAAGAGTGGAACCATTTCTAATAACAAATTAATGATGGTCTATTCTTCACAATTATTCATCTACAATAAGATTCTTGAAAATTTATTGTTTGAAAGGACCGAAATTGAAACACCTTTTTTTCAGCCAAATGTATTCCTTTTATCTTCAAGACTGAAGATAGCTGACAAGATTATTGTTGATGGGAAAAATACTATCGCCAAGATTGATTTGAATAATGACATTAAGGTCGAAAGAGAAGCTAAGGATGAAGATAAAGATGTTAAAAAAGATTTTGCCGGTGAAGTGCGTAAAGCATTGAATTGGTTGAAAGAAATGTATAAGAATGGTGAATCGTGGGACCTTTTGAAACCATCACGTAAAGAATTACGACCAAATATGAAGAACAAAGTGGACTATCCTTGGCGGAGTGTGAAGTCTATATTGGCGAAACAACAGAAATCACTTTCTGACTGCCCAGGAATTTCACACGAAGTCAGTATTGCAATTGCTGAAAAGAGAAAGACCATTGAACAACACATTTCAGAAATAAAGAACCCCAAGAAGAGGCGATTTATGGAAGTTATGAATGATGTTCGGTCTGATGATGAAGCTGATGAGACTGAAATTCAGAAGATTCGAATGCATACTGCAATTGTTGCTTCACCGAAAAAGATGAATGTTTATGTGGATTTTGAGTATATTTCGGGAGGAGAATTTACTTTTGACCCGAACTATCGCACTCATCTCTATTTGATTGGAATGGGTTATGAATTCAATGGAAAATTCAAATATGAGCATTTTATCGTAGATACCATTACTGACTCCGAAGAGAGAAGAATTATCCAACAATGGATTTCACGAATGCGCACTATTTCTCAAAATCATGAGCTCCAATTAATCCATTGGTCGAATGCGGAGCCCAGCAATTTCAGCACATTGAAAGAAACGCTGCAAATCCGCGGCACATTCAATTGGCAGGATTTAATGAAATTATTTGATAATTCCCCGGGGTTCTTAAAGGAAAACTGTGGGAATTTGAAGAATATGAAGTTGAAAACTGTTGCTAAAGCAATGAAGCGTCGTGGTCACATTAAGTCTGATTGGGATGATGATATGACCAGTGGCATGGAGGCTAATATGGTAATTATTCGAGGGATTCAAGAAAAATTCCCCAAATTTATGGATTTCCCTGGAATTGACAAATTGATTCATTACAATATGATTGATTGTGCCACATTGTATGAAATCGTTAAATATGTTCAGTCTAAAAACTGAGTTTTTAAGACTCAAGAGATAAAAACTAAAAGAGTTTTTATCTGTTCAGTTCAAATGCCAAAGGATTTGAATTCAAAAGATAAAATATAGTTTCTCTCGAATAGAGAAACTATATTTTATCTGTTCGTTCGATAGTGTAATATAATATTATTAAATTATATTATGACAGAAGAACAACTCAAAGTATATCATAAAAAACCTCTTATTTTTACAATTGATAATATATTAACACCTGTCGAATGCCGCTTGATTATTGATAAATGCAGCGATAAAATGGAGCGCGCACAAATTGGGGTTGGAGACAAGAGTAAAATATCAAAAATAAGGACAGGAAGTAGTTATTTTTTGAAATATTTAGATGATCCAGATTTATTCGAAATATTCAAAAAAATATCGTTGCTATTAAAAAAACCGGGGCGGAATTTTGACCCTTTTTTCCAGGTAATTCATTATTTTCCGGGAGAAGAATACAAAGTGCATATTGACCCCAGTGTTGATAGGATGAAAACTGAGAATATTATGCACCGGAAATTCACTATTTTAGCTTATTTGAATGATGTGAATGGGGGTGGTGAAACAGAATTTCCCAATTTAGATATTAAAATAGAGCCCAAACAGGGGCGATTGGTGTATTTTGATAATTATGTTAAAAAAGATGTTTGTCCAGATAGTTGTCATCGTTCATTACCTGTAAAAAATGGAGAGAAATGGGCGTTCAATTTATGGTACCACGTCCGCTAGCAGACCGCTCAAAAATAGTATTTTTTGCTATAAACATCTTACATTATAAATAAAATTGGAAAATCTATAAAATTTTCCTATTGGTAAAATTGCCTTCTGCAACTTGGGCAAACATGTGTAAATTGCATCAATTCAATAATATTCTCTTTCATAAATACATGTCCACATCGTAGAATAATTACTTGCGATTTATCATCGAATGGTTCGCATAAAATTGCACATTCATTCGTTTCAAATGGTAAATCATCTTTTGTTTTGACATATTCTCCTATATACTGAATAAACGCGAGTTTTGCATTTTCAATATCCTCTCTAGAAAATCTGTATAATTTTTTGTGGTTCAAAAAAATTGTCTTTAAATTTGGACATCTAAAGAATATTGGTCTCCAGAAGTTCTGATGTGTTCCATCTAGATTCATATTCATAGGAAATGCGAATGTTTCCAAATCTCTACAATTGAAGAAAACTTCATCGCCAATTGTTTCGACTGTATCCGGCAAAATAATCTCTTTGAATAAGAGACAGCCTTGGAATGCAGTATCCTCTATTTCTTCCAATTCAGAATTCAAAAAATCGGGCTGGCGAAGATTTTTGCAATTCCAGAAGCCTCCCGCTCCAATCTTTTTGATTTGACTGAAATTGGAGACTTTAGTGAGATTCGTACAACCTGCAAACATTCTCATTGTTATTTCAGTCACACCAATCGGCAAATCAATTGTTTTCAAACGCTTGCAGCCTCTGAAAGCTTCTGGACCAATATATTCCACATTGCAGGAAATATTAATTTTCTTGAGATTGACGCATTCAAAGAACGCCTTGTTGCCAATATATTCAATATTATCTGGAATGCATATGTATTCTAGACTGCGGCAACCAGAAAACATCCCAGTTGGAATGCTTTTTATTTTCCGGGGAATATTCACTCTTTTTAGGGTCTTGCACCCCATGAAAATAAATTCGTCGTCCAACTCTTCTAGTGAATCCGGTAGTTGTATTTCTTCCAATGCTTCGCATTTTCGAAATGCTTGCCAGCTAATTTTTGTAATCGTGCTCGGGAGAACAATTTTTTTGAGATTTTTGCACGCAAAAAAACATCCACTTGGAATTTTAGTAATATTTTTAGGAATTACTACCTCAGTCAAACTCTTGCATCCATAAAATGCAAAATGAGCAATTTTTTTGATGCCGCAATGGATATTTAATGTCTTCAAAGATGAACAATTGGTAAATATACAATTCGTCAATTCAGTCATATTTTTTGATAGAACGATGGATTCTAAGTCGCGACAATTTTGGAAACATTCAATTCCAATTTTCATAACTGAATTCGGAATAATAATTTCCTTCAAACTAATGCAACTCCAGAATCCATTATCTCCAATTTCCTGTAAATTTTCGGACAAAATAATTTCCATTAAGCCAATACAGCCACGGAAAGATGACCTCCCAATTCTTATTACATTATTCGGGATAATCATTTCTATAAGAGATTCACAATTCATGAACGCTTCATTTCCAATTTTGCGGACATTGGTAGGAATAATAATTTCTTCCAATGAATAGCAATTTTTGAAAGCAGCCGTCGCAATTTTTTGTGTATTCTCTGGAAGTTGTATTTTTTGGAGTCTTGAGCAATTTGCGAATGTAGCCGATTTTATTTTTGTAAGATAGCGGCAAGTTGATAAATCAACAACCACCAAATTTCTGCAATTTTCAAAAACTGATTTTCCAAGCTTTTTGAGATTGATTGGCAAATTGACTAACGCCAATAAACTGCAATTTTTGAATGCCGCTTCTTTTATTTTTTTAACATTTTTTGGGATGTCAATTGATAATAAATTGCGGTTGTTTTCCGCAAAAGAAGACGGGATTTTTGTAAATTTCGGCTTCTTGGGGAATTTTATTTGTGCAAAATTGGAATTTTCGTATTGTCTTTTTCGGAATTTTTCCGTATTCGCTTGAATAGTAAGATGAGAACTCATTAATGTTTTTTATAAGTTTAAATAACAACATAAATATTTATCAATTTTTGTGTAAAAATTGATAAATATTTATATTGTTATTTATCAATATATCTAAGATTCGAGAAATATGGCTTTGTCAAAGATGCCACCACGGTCTTCTTCAGTAGTAATATCAGCGCCTTGTGCACTATGCACTAAGGATGCAAACATATATGACAGTCGTGTTTACTTATCATTATGCTGTCACAATCCCATTTGTCAAGAATGTTCATCGAAACCTTTGCCACGCCCCACATTTTGTCTGATTTGTTGCATTCCTCAAAGACTTTCAGGAGCTGGAATGTTGTACGCAGAAAAATATTTGAAATATATCTATCCAAATCGAGATGAATACTGGGAAAAAAGAAAAACACAAATTGAAACTTTCTTTGCAACAGCAAGAACGATGCCTGGGTGTTCTTTTTTTTTTCACTGGATTCAGTATTCCTGGAAGAATTTAAATACACCTGAGATTGCTGAAAAGTACAACAAATTCTGCGAGGAGATAGATAAAATAACATTTCTATTCTTTTGGACTCGTTTTTGCTCAATTCAGGGTATACCAAATGTTTCAAGTTCGATGCGCTATATCGTGTATTCCACACATCCTTTTTTCCCATGGATTCCAGAAAGACGGAAAGTCATGAGCAGGTGTCAATTTGGTGTCATTTCGATGATTGTAAATAGGTTTGTGACTGGATGTATTGACACCAAAAAACGTCGAAATTTGATTATGAAAATCTTCAACAGATTTTTGGCAAGAAGCTGAACAAGATGAAAAATATTTATAAATTATTTGTAGATTATTGTAATATGACTTTGCAAGTCGGGCAAATCTTTCGCCTTAAAAACCATTCATGGAATTCTTCTTCAATGTATGCATGCCCACAAGGTAAAACGACAATGTCTGAATCATCAATAAATTCTTCCAATGAAATTCCACAAGTTCCACCTTCAGAACCTTGACCAAATTGGAGGCTTCCTTTTAGGTCAGAATACTTCCCATAGAGAAAACCTGGATGCCTGTTTGGAGGACGCGGTATTCTTGCCAATCTTGGACAATTTTGAAATGCATGACCGTGTATATCTACTATATTTTCAAAAACAACTTCTTCCAATTGAGTGCAACCTGAAAATGCATTGAATTCTATTTCTTTTACTGAAGCAGGAATTCTCAGTCTAGTAAGACTTGTGCAATTGCGGAATGAATGGTGAGTTATCTTTTGTAAGTTTGGTGGAAAAATCACTTCTCTTAGAGAAAATGCATCTGTAAAAACATTATTCCCAAATTCTTCAAATTGTACACAATGTGAGAAATCAAGTCGCGTCAAACTGGTGCAATTCAAAAAAGAACCTGCTGAAATTTCTTTCAAACTGGCTGGGAAAATTATTTCCCGAAGTGACCAAGCATTAGTAAACGCATCATATCCAATCGTTTCTAGTTCAAAATTTGAAAAATCAAGTCTTGTCAGACTGATGCAATTTGTGAAAGAACGAATGCCAATTTTTTGGATATTTGGTGGAAAAATAATTTTTTGAAGTGAGTAAGCATTCTTAAACAATTCACCTTCTATATTTTTCAAATTGAACAAGCCTGACAAATCTAATTGCACAAGACTTGTGCAACAATCAAATGATCCGAATGAAATACTTTCCAAACTCGGTGAGAATTCTATTTCCCGAAGCTTCCAAGCATTTTTAAAGGTGAAATTTTCAATTTCTTTCAAATTACACAAACTTGATAAATCTAATTTCACAAGGTTGTAACAACCTGGAAACTCCCCAAATTTAATTTTTTCGATTGTTTCGTCAAATCCATCACTAAAGTGGGACGGCTCTATTGTAATAAGTCTTGATAGGTCTGGTTGTGGTTTCCAACCGGGCCAAGGAGGTTCTACCTTTTCTTTTGGTTGTAAAAATTTTTCTTCAATATATTTCTGCATTTTTTGCTTATTTGGTAAAAGTTATAATTTATTTTTATCATTTTTTATTTCAATTCGACTCTGCAACTTGGGCAAATCTTTCGCCTTAAAATCCATTCATGGAATTCTTCTTCAAAGAAGGCATGTCCACAAGGTAAAACGACAATGTTTGAATCATCTAGAAAATCTTCCAGTCGAATGCCACAAGTTCCGCCTTGTTGTTGCTCAAATTTGAGGATTCCTTTTAATTCAGAATATTTCCCATATAAGAATCCAGAGTGTCTCTTTTGTGAAAAAATTTTTCTAGATAATCTTGGGCAATCATCAAATGCACAACCATCTATCAAAGGGTCACCTTCAAAGATAACTTGTTCTAATTGGCTGCAACCTAGAAAAGAATTCTTACCGATTTCTTTAACTGATGCTGGAATTCGAATTGAAACAAGACTTGTGCATTTTTCAAATGTTGCTGTTTCAATTTCATCAATATTTGGTGGGAGTATAATTTCACGGAGACTAAAACAACCGCTAAAAGAATACGAACCCAACTTTGTCAATTGATGACAATTGCTTAAGTCAAGTCTAGTAAGACTCGTGCAATTCTGGAAAACACAAAGTGAAATTTCTTTGATATTTGGTGGAAAAACAAAATCTTGGAGTGACCATGCATTTAAAAATGCATTATTGTCTAATTTTGTCAATTGCAAATACTGAGATAAATTCATCATCTCAAGATTTGTGCAATTGCGAAATGCACATGTCCCAATTGTTTGAATATTGGGAGGAAATACAATTTCACGAAGAGAATATTGTTCATTGCAATAAAAAGAAGGAATTGTTTTCATCTTTGAACAATTGCACAAGTTTAGTGAAACCAGACTTGTGCAATTAGAAAGACAACTAAACCCCATACTTTCAATATTTGGAGGAAAAACAATGTTTTGAAGTTCCAAACAGCCTGAAATAGCCAAGGGTCCAATAGTTGTAAGTTTCAAACAACCACTTAGATCCAAATTTGTGAGATTGCAGTTTCCTCTGAATACATTTGGTCCAATCTCTTCTATCATATTTTCTCCTTCAGAGATTACATTAAAACATTCATTCACATAAAGGTAATAATCGGGTAATTTGCTAACCATAGATGGTAATTGGAACGTCATTTTAATTAATTTTTTAAACTAGTATTTATAAAATTTTATTTATATTTAATCAATTTTTTTTTTGCAAGTTGGGCAAATCGATTTTATTTTAAGCCATCCATGTAAGGCTTCTTCACGAAAAGGATGCCCACATGGCAAAATGACGATGTCTGGGTCTTTATTGTCTGGGTCATCTTCAAATCCTTCCAATGTTATCCCACAAGTTCCGCCTTCACCTTGCTCAAATTTGAGGGTTCCTTTCAGTTCAGAATACTTCCCATAGATAAATCCATGATACCTCTTCTGTTTTGCTAATCTTGGGCAATTCTGGAAGGCATTTGGATCAACTTTCGTGTCACCTTCAAAAACAACTTCCACTAATTGTGTGCAACCACCAAAAGTATCCCATGAAATTTCTGCAACAGATGCTGGAATTCTTAGTCTAGTAAGGCTGGTTAAATTACGGAATGCACCTGACTTGATTTCAGTGACATTCGGACCCAAAATGAGCTCTTCTAGTGACCAAGCATTCACAAAAGTGTCAAAACTGATTTCGGTAAGTTCCACACAATTTGACAGATCCAGCCTGGTAAGACTGGTAATATTGCAAAATGATCCAGATCTGATATGTGTGATTTTTGAATCTTCTGGAAAAAAAATCTCCCGTAATGACCAACAATCCTTAAAAATATCAAAACTAATATCTGTCAGTTCTGCACAATTTGACAGATCCAGCCTGGTAAGACTCGTACAATTGCGAAATGATCCAGACTTGATTTCTTTGACGTAAGGACCCAAATTGAGCTCCTGTAGAGACCAAAGATACTTAAAACAATCAAAGCCGATTATTTCAATTTGAGGAACGCTTGATAAATCAAGACTGAAAAGCCTGGTCAAATCCTTAAATGAACCAGCTGGTATTTCTTTGACATTTTGTGGAAGTAAACTACCAATGTCAAGACTCACCAAATCAGAAGCAGAAGGAATTTTCGTCATTTTTTTCAATGTGTATAGTATTTTATAATAAAATTTAAATTTTTTTACTATCAATTTTTTCAAAGTTTCTGTTTGCAAGCAGGGCAAATCCGCTGTCTTTTAGTCCATTCTTGGAATGCTTCTTCTAGAAAAGCATGCCCACAGCGCAAAATAATAATATTAGAGTTATCTTCGAATTCTTCTAATGAAATGCCACATTCTATTTTTTCAAATCGTAGGCTATCTTTTAGTTCAGAATATTTGCCATATAAACAATTCACATATCTAGTTTTTAGATATATTCGTCTAACTAATCTTGGACAATTCTCAAATGCACCCTCAGCTAATATAATCGGTCCTTCAAAAATAACTTGCTCCAATTTAGTGCAACTATTAAAAGCATTCTCGCCAATAATTTCAACTGATGCAGGAATTTTAATTGATGTAAGACCTTTGCATCTATGAAATGCACCACAATCAATAATTTTAAGATTTGGTGGAAATTTGATATCACGAAGTGAAAAATTAAACTTAAATGAATTTTCATAAAACTTTTCGAGTTGCAAGCAATTTGAAAAATCTAAAGAAACAAGCCTTGTGCAATTGCTAAATTCTCCAATAATTTTAATATTCGGAGGAAATATAACATTCTCAAGTGACCATGCATTTTTAAATGCAAATCTTTCGAATTTTCGTAGTTGTAGGCAATTTGAAAAATCTAAAGAAACAAGCCTCGTGCAATTGTTAAATTCTCCAACTATTTTAACATTGGGTGAAAAAATAATATCTTTAAGTGACCATGCATTGCAAAATGCATAAAAACTAATTTTCTCTAATTTCAAACAATTTGAAAAATCTAAAGAAACAAGACTTGTGCATCTACTGAATCCTTCAATTAATTTAACATTTGGAGGAAAAATAATATTTCGAAGTGATATTGCATTGAAAAAAGCATTATCGTTAATTTTCTCTAATTTAAAACAATTTGAGAAATCTAGAGAAACAAGCTTTGTGCAATTTCTAAATTCTCCAATTATCTTAAGATTTGGTGGAAAGATTATTTGCTCAAGTGACCATGCATTTAAAAATGCACTATTATCATCAAATTTCTCCAAATTAAAACAATTTGAGAAATCTAGAGAAACAAGTTTCGTGCAGTTATTAAATTCTCCAATTATCTTAAGATTTGGTGAAAAGATTATTTGCTCAAGTGACCATGCATTAAAAAATGCACTATTATCAAATTGTTTTAATTTTGAACAATCTGAAAAATCCAAAGAAACAAGCCTCGTACAATCATTGAATCCTCCAATTATTTGCATATTTGGTGGAAAGATTATTTGCTCAAGTGACCATGCATTTAAAAATGCAAAATTGTCAAATTTTTGTAATTGATAGCAATTGGAAAAATCTAGAGAGACTAGACTTGTGCAATTATTGAATCCTCTTATTACTTGAATATTTGGTGGAAAAATAATTTCTTTCAACAAAAATGCATTTTCAAATGATTTATCATTAAATTTCACTAATTCCAAGAAATTAGTGAAATCAACATTAACCAAATTTTGATAATTTGGCAGACATGTATTTTGAAATACCTTAATATTTCTTGCAATTGGTCTTTTAGATACTTCTTGCAAAGACATCTTTTATTTTATCATAATGTTAATTTTAATTTTATTCAATTTTTTTACCTTCGCAATATCAAAATCGGAATCCACCACTAATTCCTACACTATTAGATCCATTACCATTCCAACCAGCATCACGTCCGACATGTATGGCACCATATCCGTTGTTATTTCCGAAGCCAACGTGACCTTGTCCGCTCCATCCATTGTTGTTAGCATTACCGGCGCCTCCTGTAAAGAGACCCGGAGTAGTTCGCGCAGGGAAGTTGTTTGTCAGGTTCAAAGACATTTTTATAATATAATAAAGAAAATATTTTTCATATTCCATTTTTGCAAGTCGGGCAAATCTTTTGTATTTCAATCCATTGTTGCAAAGGTTCCAATAAGAAAACATGTCCACATTGCAAAATAATCACATCTGAATCATCCTTAAATTTTTCTTGTGAAATCATACATTCTATCGCCTCAAAGCGTAAATCGCTTTTGACATCCGCAAACTTCTTAACATGAAGTATTGGCATAGGAATATGAATTGGATATCCCACATAATTCAGACCAATTATCAGCTCAACATTTTGGTTAGAAAAACAACCTTCCATAAATTTCAGCCCAGAAATGGTCACATTGTCGCCGATTGTTACGCTTCTAACGCCAAAACACTCATAAAAACAATTGCTTCCTTGTATTTCGACATTATTTCCAATAACAATGCGTTCTAGTGCTTTGCAATATTGGAAGAAAAAATTTCCACTTATTCTAGAATTATCCGGAATAATTACTTCTCGTATCATATTGCATTCTGCAAAAAGATAACTCCCGGAAAATGTCGTATTGGGCGAAAATTGGAGTCTTTGAAGACTACTTAAACCAGCAAAGATAATATTACCTCTAATAGTAGTTGAGTGTCCAATCGAAAGTGATTCCAAATTCGTGCAACTCTTAAATATATAATTTCCAAGGAGGCTCACATTGTAACCAATCGTCAATTTTTGTAATCCATTTGAATAATAAAATGTAGCATCACCAGATATAATGGTCCCACTTGGGATTCCCAGATTTTTTATTTCATGGCAACGTGTAAATATATAATCTCCGGAAATTTCTATTGATTGCCCAAATTGGACCGATTCAATAGATGATTCATGGAAATATAGATTCTCTTCAAGTTTTGTGTTATCTGGGATAAACAGATTCTGATTTAAGAGTGACATTTTGTGGTTTGTATTTTAGTATTCTTAGAAAACTAATATCTATTTATTTCATTTTTTATAATAATTTCAAAATTAACCAAATTTTGATAATTTGACAAACTTATATTCTTAAATGAGAAAAGGTGTAATATTTACTTTATCTAATGTCATCTTTTGTTTGCATTAGAGTGTGATATAACCGATTCTAAATATTTTTTCTGCAAGTCGGACAAAACTTTTTTATTCCAATCCATTCTTGTAAAGATTCCAATAAGAAAACATGTCCACATTGCAAAACAACTACATCTGAATCATCCTTAAAATTTTCCATTGAAATTGCACATTTTTTCGCCTCATAGCGTAAATCGCTTTTGACATCCACAAATTTCTTAACATGAAGAATTGGCAATGGTATATGAATTGGATATCCCACATAACCACTACCAATTTTCAACTCTACATTTTGATTCACAAAACAACTTTCCATAAATTTCAGCCCGGAAATTGTAACATTGTCGCCAATTGTTACGCTTCTAACGCCAGAGCACTCATAAAAACATTGGCTTCCTTGAATAACGACATTATTTCCAATAACAATGCGCTCCAATCTGTTACATTTTCTGAAGAAAAAATCCCCTCTTATTGTGCAATTATCTGGTATTATTACTTCTCGGATAGTCTCGCATTCGTTGAAAAGATAATATCCGGAAAAAGTTGTGTTGGGGGCAAATTGGAGCCTTTGAAGGCTTCGTGAACCACTAAAACAATGATTCCCGGAAATTGTTGTTGAATGTCCAATCATTAGTGATTCCAAATTTGTGCAATCTTGAAATATATAGTTACCACACAAGCTGACAATATCGCCAATTCTTAAATTTTGGAGTCTATTAGAACAATAGAATGTTCCATATCCGGACATATTGGTTCCACTTGGGATTTCCAGTTCCCGTATATGGTGACAACGTGCAAATATGTAATTCCCGGAAATTTCAATGGATTGACCAAATTGAATAGAATTAATCTCTGAATCTGAAAATTCAGATAATTTTTCGAGACGTGTATTGTCTGGGATTACAATATTTTGATTAAGGCGCGCCATTTTAGTATTACAGAAACGAATATCTATTTATTTCAATTTTTTATAATATTTTTTACACCTACATATATTTACATATAAACATAATATTCTATCAATTTTTCGCAATATATTCAGCTAATAATTTTCCTTCTTCTGTATTTCGTAAAACTATCATATACATATTTACAATCCATAAATGGTTTGTCATTTGAGAGAGACCATGTCCTCTTGATTCTTCTAATTTTTCAATTTTACTTAATTCATCATTTCCAAATAATTTATTATGGAGCAAATGTGATTCAATACGCGCTTTTGCGGCTTCTAGTATTTTGATTCTAATTTTCGGGATTTCAATATATATATCATTTTCTCCCAAATCAGGCGGGTCAGTAGCTATTTCTTTGAGCCAATCAAAAAAATCCAAGTTATTGTCCTCCCACAAAGATTTAATTTGATTCTCTAATTTGTGATATATATTGGTCAGATTGTCCACTTTGGGCTTGATGTAATTGCGGAATTTTTCCTGGCGTATCCTGTGAAAATTCACATATTCGCCAGGTTTATATCCGTATTCATCCTTTATATATGCATATTTGAAACGACCATTACATTCATCCAGCCAATTATTTATCATATTTAAATGATTATTATCAACAGTATATGCGTTTCTTGTGAAGAAATGAATGGTTGAACATTTATTATTAAATCCAGTGGGTGTATGCACTAATTTTTTCCAAAGAACTTTTGTTAATGAACACTTGATTATTTCTATTTTGTAGAACGCCCAGTCTTTCCGACTGTAATTATTCTTTTTTTTTATTGTATATGCCCGTATACCGGAACCAATATACCATAACAACCATTGTAATATTGTTATATTAAAATGACTATGATAAGAACATAAATTATTTCTGTCACATGTTTGCAGATAATCTATTAATTTTGTGTCAGAATTTACATAATCCCATATGGTAGTCATTTTTCTTGTAATTTTTTCCTTTATAAATTTGCAAAAATAACTTTCACTTTTTCTCGGAGCGAATGAAGTTTCAAATTGCATCCAAATTACAGTAACAATAAATATCATTTATATCCTCACACTTATTTTCCCCCCTGAAAGGCATGTGGAGTCATTTTCTTTTCCGGATTTTTCGTGGGGTCCACTGTGAATTCAAATGCATCATCTATCAGTCCACCCATATCCCCTTTAAAATCGTGTAACTCATTCTCAACATCTTCCATTATCACATCCATTTTTGGGGTCATATCTTTATCATTCTCCTTCTCCTTTATTGTCTTTAACTCAGTAATAAATTTACCTTCATCAAACAATAATTCAAATGAATTTGTCCCAACTTTCGGCAACTGTCCAAACATAATATTAGCACTTACCCCACCCATTTTGTCCTTTTCACCAAATGTTGACGCTTTCACTAAAATCTCTAAACTTTCTTCAAATGTAGCTTTCGCAATAGGTCCCCTCTCTCCTGACCTATTAATACCATGTCTCTCAATCTTCATAATCACACCGCGATGAGTCATAATATCCCCCAATAAACTAATATGTCGGTAATTCACTGGATAATCTTTCATCTTCAACAGCTCCAATAAAATAATATTCCTTGTTGCCTCAATCCCAAAAATCTCAGTTATTTCATTAATATCATTGCTCAAAGTCCTGGTAGAATCTACATTTTCATTCATTAGCACGTCTACCAGATTTACACCAACAGTCCACAAATACCACTCAGTTGTTTGATTATAACTTCCATCTTCATTGTATGTAAGTTTCTTCATCATTTGTGGATAAACTTTATCAATATTTGGTATTCCTTGAATTGTAATTCCCATCAATATTTTCTCTAATTCCTGTAAGAAAGATAAATAATCTCCATCATAGCTGTCCTCTCGCACCCTAATCCGCATCATCAATTCCTTTGCATTATCATCAGAAAATGTGCACTGGATATCATCCTCCACACTATTCTTTGCAATAACCTCCTGGATATCCGATAAATAAATATTTTTATTCATCATCTTTTCCTTATTAAACACGATTCTTAAAACCCAACAACTTAATTCATCATCGGGACACTGTGAAACTCCCATCATTTCCGCAAATTCCTGATAAATCTGGATAAATTCCATATCTTCTGTCTTCTCCATAATAACATCTTTATGTTCATAAATAATCATAGTTTTCTCCACAATATCATGCAATTTTGTGAATTCAATTTGATTTGATATTAACTTCGCTTTGTCAATTGTCTCGGTAAATTGTGGCTTCAAAAAGACCTCCATAACCGGTGTTTTAATTGTCTTTGAAACATTAATAATTTCTTTTATCCTAGGAACACCAGTACTCGTTACAACTGAACCTGTTCCCGCATTATGGAATGTATCTCTCATGCATAACCCATTTGAAATATTAAAATTGCGAGTTTGTTTGACTGTCAAATCATAGACCCAAGGATGCTCCGAAAGTATCTCCTCAATTTTCACAATCTTATCATATGAAATATCTTCATTCATAATATTTGCTAAAATCTTTTTATCATCATCCCCTCCAATATTAAGCATGATATTTGATACTTCATCCCTATGTATAATAATCTTACCAAATGATAGTTCAACATCTGGGATAATCTGATATGCACCCTTATTCTCTGTGAAAATAGGCAAAAAATCTCCAACCCTGATGCTATCCCCATCCACACCCACTATCTCATTCTTCACCCTCTTCAAAAAACTCTTCGCCTTAGTCGCTACTACTACTCTCCCCCCCGATGTCGTAATTTTCAATAATGTCTTGCTCCCATCCTTGTTATGAACCGGATGGCGCGTCACAGCCTCCACATCGTCCCAAATGATTTTCCCTTCCGTAGTGCATGCTTGAATGCGCACTTTCTTATCCCGAATATATTCCAACACCGTATCATTCCCATGATTCTCCAAATTATCAGCTTTTGCATTCGCTATCCTATCATCTATCCATTCACCAATTTTCTTATGAATTAATTTTCCATCTTCATCAATAACAATCTCAGTATTCCATTCCACGCTATTTAATGTATTATGCACATAAATACCGTCATCCACCATAAAACTCTCATTTCCTGGAATCGTGAAATCATATACATACTCATCATCTGCACCATCATACAACTCAATCTTCGTAATTTCATCCCATATTACATCCGAATAATATGCCTGCTCTAGCAATACTATTTTCTCTTCAATTTCCTCTGTTATTTTATCCTTCTCACCACGGAATATCTCCAAATATTTTCCCAACGTTCGCCTTCCAATACTCTCTTTATTCCTCCATCTTCCATAAATACGGCTATGGTCCGGCAATCTCATCAACTTACCAATGTCCGCGACCAAGTTGCCCACCTCTGGAACTTTATCCACATATTCCGCCAAATCATGGATTTCCTCTCGCTGATTATATCTAACAATTTCTTCAATTGCTGTCTTCTTTGACATTGAAGACAATCTGAGATTATCTTGGATAATAATAGCGTATTTACGGCTAATTGACAATGTCTTTATACGAGCCTCATTGTCCCCCAGAATTCCATAAATTCCCACATAATTCATCAATAATCCAATCTCAGACAAATATTCACGATTCTTTGAACAGAACTTCAATGTCTTCTTATTTCCATCAATAATCCCATTATTGTCTATAAATGAACTCAGGAAACCTTTAATAAAATCCAAATTACTCTGAAAGAATATATCCGGAATATTGCGCCATTTGTCAAAATATTCAATCACCTTATTATCCACTTCTATCGCCACTTTTGAAAGATAAGATCCCCACAAATAACCAAAATCAAAATTCATTGCTACTTTCGTATCACCAATCTTTATCTCCATAACCTTCTTCTCATCTACAATTGGAATTACATTTGATACTGGGATACGGTCCCCCACCTTCAAATTACTTCCCTCAATTGGTACAATACCCTTCTCAGTCCTCTTCAAAAATGAATGTGATAGAGTTGCTCGAGTCATCCTACCACTTCGAGTCCATACTTTCATCAATCTTCCATTTACAGGATGTCTGCTAACTTTAGTAATAGCTTTCCAGCTCGCCTTCTCATCCACAGAAACTGATAATATTTTCACATTGTCTTCAATTTCCATAATAATATGTTTTCCTGTTTGATCACGTGTTATTTTACCATTATTACTCTTAATCTGTTCATCAATTAATTCACCAATACACATCTTTTTTATGCGACCTTGATACTGAACAATTATTTTCGTGTCCGATGGAACCGACATTTGGGTCAATGGTTCTCCCATGGATTGTGCACCTATAATACCCACCATTTCACCAGGTTGAACTAATGAACTTAAATATTTCTCACGTATAGTATCAACAATAAATTTAAAAACTGCTTTATTGAATTTGTATTCCATAATGCAGATTTTAACGCTTAAATGACTGTATAAAAGAGCATGAAACATATATAGGGAAAATTTTGGCAAATATTTGCGTAATTCAGCATCCAACTCATCCAAACATTTCATCATATATTGTGGTGTTAAATCTGTCTTATTACATAATTGTAATTTAAACATATCATGTGCATTCTTAATTGTCCTTGGAAAAAATATAGGGCTAAATACTGTAGTATTCATGATATTCATATTCTTGAAATAAATATTTCTAGATTTCTCCCTTATTTTCATCAAATTATCAAATTCATCACGCGGCTTGCTCTGTAAATAAGCTACCATATCTTTATATGCTGCCGCTGTCATTATTGATTTTAATACACCCATATCGTTCTCGGTAATTAAATATTTTTTCTCCATCTCTTGATTATTGTATTCCACCAACTTTAATTCTTGCTTGTTGAGTTTGCAGGGGTCAATACCATCATCTCCATATGCAAATTGAACAATATTATTCATGCCATTTCGCACAGTTCCACCATATTTTACACACAAATCTTCCAATGCTTTTACCAAACGACGTTGTATATATCCTGATTCTGCAGTATCCCTTACTTGTAATCCATTTGCTAATCCAAAATTCAGAGTCGATGGAACTGTAATATCATACACTTTTGGATAATCTGCAACATTTAATCTCTCAATTTTCGTAATCGGGTCAAGAATAACATTATTTTTTTGAATCCAATTGCTCGATTTATCAAGCACTATTCCATTAATTCCAAAAATATTAGCAAATTTTTTAGCAAATCTACCCTTAATTATAAAATCACATCGTGAAATTTCCACGAAAATACCAAAATAACTTAAAACCATTTCAAGTCCGTTAATTCTCTGTAATATTACATTATTATCCACAATTTTTCCATATTTCTCATAATATCCCTTCAAAAATCCCAATAAAAAGCTTCTAGATTCATTCAGCACATAATTCGGAATTTGGCTTAATGTTCCTAAACGACTACCAATAAATTTACCACTCTCTTCATCATCTTCGTCATACTCTTCATCCACCCTATCGCTACCAAATTGCGGTAATTCCACAGTAACTGGCAATAAATCACCTTTTTTCAAATCCGAAGTATTTACTTCTTTCAGACGTTCCATCTCATAATCCCAAATAATCAATGATTTACTCTCTACCACTCTCACTTCTCTACCGCTTGAAGTTGTTATCCGAAACATTCCCTGTCCAGGATCATGACGCGTAATTGCAGTTACTTCACCCCAAGATACTTTCCCATTTTCATCCGTTGTTGAAATAAATGTTTTCTTTGTTAGATTCAATAACTCTTGTTCTAATTGTGGCTTTCTATCAATTTCTCTCCAATGATTCAACATTTCATTATCAATCCACTCACCAATTTTCACATATCGAGGGTTATTATTCTCCATAATTATAACTTCTGTATCTCCAGAAACTGACTTAATTGCGGTATCAATACTACCTTCTCTTCCACCCATTTGATGGAAAAAGAAATCAATTGGGTCTAGCCCATTGAAAAAACAATTAGCAATATATCCACGACTTCTTGCACCATAATCATCTTTTGAAAATAATGCTAATGTTCGTCTATCATATCCAAAATTAATCCTATCACCAGCAACAAGTGTCTGACCAACTGCACCTCTAATTTGGAATATATTTCCAATTGTGCCTTTGGAACCTGCTGTCATAGTAACATAAATAGAATTTGTATTGTTCAAATTCTTTCGAATATATTTCTGAAAATTGAATTCAGCACCCTTCAAATTATCTTTAATATCCGCCTCCAAATTCAATTTAATGAATTTATCATCCAAATTTTGTTTGAATATACCAATATTTGCTTCTTTAATTAAGGAATTAACGTCTTTAATTTTAGCATCAATAAATTCCTTAATTTTATCAATATCTTCTTCTGTTGGGATACAATCACCCATACCAATTGTGAATCCATGTCCTATCAACCATCTATTTAGCAATCTTTGGTTATTATCCAAAAAATCTTTAACAGCATTTGCACCAAATGAATCATAAATCATTTGAATAAGTGTATTTCCAATAATTGTTTTATCAAGAATACCCTGTTTAAATATTCCATTTTCAATAATCACAGTATTGTCAGGGTTTGGGTCATCATCATAATTTTTATTATTTTTCTTGAAACTAATGTCTGGCAAAAACATTGAAAATAAATCTTGACCCCTCCAATATCCATCTTGTTGCGGTTTTGGAAAAATACCAGTAAAATGATTATTTGTCATCAACAAATTACTGACTTCACGTTTAGTTATTCGAACATGTGGTAATGTAATTAAATATGCCGCTGTTAATGTATCTTCCTTCACTTCAATAATTGGAGTGCTTGTTGCAGGTTTTATAATTTGGGTGGGAACTGCTGCTAATTCAAATAATTCATTCGATGTCTCAATATTTTGTGGTATATGTGTATTCATTTCATCTCCATCAAAATCTGCATTATAAGCTGGTGTAGCATAAACGTTTAATCGGAATGTTTTTCCGGGCATAACTTTTACTTTATGTGCCATCATATTCATTCTATGCAGAGTAGGCTGCCTATTAAACAAACCAATATCACCATCAATGAGATGTCTGTCAACAACATCACCATCTTCAAGTATAATAGATTCTCTGTCAATATGTTGTAAAAAAATATTCTCTTGATGGGCAATTCCATTCTCATCATAATTCATTTTGATAATCTGACGCGCTCCAGGATGAATATGAGGACCATTGCGAACATATTTGTATAATCTCGTCTTATTATATTTTGTAACTGTCTCCGGAATTGTAAGATTCATTGCAATCTTTTCTGGGACACCATATTCATCAATACTTATATTTGGGTCAACATCTACAACAGTTCTTCCAGAAAAATCTACGCGTTTACCCATAATATTTGAACGAATCCGCCCATCTTTACTTCGAATTCTCTGACGAATCATTTTTAGTGGCTGTCCACTTCTTCTAGTAGAAACAGGAATATTTTTGGATTCGTTGTCGACAAGAGTTGCAATATGATATTGTACAGAAGAACGCGCACCTTCAATTAATCTATTAGATGCCTCGCGTTCTGCATCAGTATTCTTTTTTAAAGATTTCTCAATTTCACGCTTTAGGGTTATTGTTGATTTTATAATATCCGCAAATTTAGAAGTCAAATCATCTTCTGCTCTCTGATTGTTATCCTGGCGAACACTTGGGCGCACTGCTGGAGGAGAAACAGGAACAACTGTGCAAATCATCCATTCAGGTCTAGCATCTACTGGGTCAAAACCAAGCAATACTGCGTTTTCATTAGTAATTCTCTTAAAAATATTCAGGATATGTTCAACTGGGAGAACAAATTTCATTTTCTTTTCAGAAGCATCTTTGAATGCATCTGTATTATATTCAGCTTCAATATGAACAGTGCTAATAACATCATTTGTTTTCATTTTTTCAGCAATCACTTTCCGATAAATATGAGGTTGTATAGCATTGCATCCTCCATTAAAAGCACATTTTTTATTTGATGTTTTTGAACATAAATCACTTACCCATTTGAAAGCTGCTGCTCCATTTCTCTTTTTCAATTCTTTCATAATAATTAGATTTGATTTATCAAATAATACATTTGCACATCTAATGCAAACACATCTCAATAATTTAGTAATTGTATCCATATGTTGAACCCAATAGACTGGTAATGGTAATTCAATGTGTCCAAAATATCCTGGAGTAATTGTGTGGTCATATTCATCAGTTGGACAAATACGTCCTCTTTCAATAACTCCCATTCGTGTATCAAATAATCCATTTTCTTTAGGTTCTGAACCTTCATATGTTTCAGGAACAATTACATGACATACAGATGCTTTTTTCAGTGCTTCTGGATTCAAAAGCCCAAATTTAACTTCTGAAATATCATAAACATCGGAAACATCTGCTAATTCTTGAAGTAGTTTAGACATATTATAATGAAGATTACTTTTATAATAAAATATTCTTTAAATCCTTTCTGGGAAGAGGAATATTTTTTTTCATTTTTTTTTATTTTTTTGGAATTTAATTTAAGGTAAATTTTTACAAAAAATATAGATAAGAATAAAAATGGATGAAAATAATGAAATCATAACTAGGAGCAAAAAGAGAAATTTGGAATCTTTAGATGTAATAAAAAAAGCGAAAATAAATAACTTTTCCTCCATTAAAAAAAATATGGGGAAAAAACCAGCAAATAAAGACAAGGATAATGAGATTATAATAAATCTGGATATTAATGAAATTTCATCAATTTTAAGCCAGAAATCTCCTAAAAAATCTAAACTCATTGCAAAAAGAAAAATAATAAAACAGCAACCCAGTCTTCCAATTGTTTCAGATGAAGAAAAGAAGAAGATGATTAAAAAATATGGGGGCTATTATGATGAAAAAGATAATTTCATTATTGATTATGATATTAATTCTGACAAAGATGATAAAATAAAAAAAGAATACTTCGAAAGATTTACAGAAGAAGAACTAAAATACTGGAAAAAAATATCTAAAACTGAGAAGCAATTATTATTTAAATTGGAAAAAGAATTAGAAAAATATGAATTTAATGAAGAGCCTGAAAGATTTAGAATATTAAAAATCCCAGTGAATCTTGCCATTAAAAATAATATAATGCAAAAACTTCTTCAGATAGAAATGATGGAACAATCTGACCCAGAATATTTTAAATTAAATAGATGGTTGGAAGGAATATTAAAAATTCCATTCGGTAAATATATTAATTTACCAGTTTCTAAAAATGACCCTAAAGATAAAATTGCTAATTTTGTTTCTAAAGTTTCAGATGATATGAATTTCAGCACATTTGGACACCTCGATGCTAAAAATAAAATTATGCAAATTGTTTGCCAATGGATATCAAACCCTAAATCTATGGGAAATGTAATAGCGTTACAGGGACCTCCAGGAATTGGGAAAACTTCTCTTGTTCGCAATGGAATATCAAAAGCTCTTAATCGCCCATTTCATATGATAGCTCTTGGTGGTGCAACAGACAGCACTGTATTAGAAGGTCATGGATATACTTATGAAGGGTCTACTTGGGGACGCATTGCTAATATTTTAATGGAATCAAAAGTAATGAATCCGATAATATTTTTTGACGAATTAGATAAAGTAAGTGGAACTAAACACGGTGAAGAAATTATTGGAGTTCTTACACATTTAACAGATCAAACTCAAAATTCCGCGTTCGGTGACAAATATTTTTCGGGGATTGACTTGGATTTATCAAGATGTCTTTTTGTATTTTCTTATAATGATGAATCTGCTATTAATCCAATTTTGAAAGACCGCTTGATTCGTATAAATTTAAATGGATTCACATGCGAAGATAAAATTAGTATCGCCAAGAATTATATTCTGAAAGATTTAGTGGATAATATTGGAATGGAGATTCAAGATGTAATATTTCCAGAAGAAATATTAAAAAAAATAATTAATGAATATACTGAAGAAGAAGGTGTCCGAAGTTTGAGAAGATGTTTAGAAACTATTTTACTCAAACTCAATATGGCGAAATACACAACAATTGGAAATGAATTAAAAAATCTATCATTTCCTGTTGTTATGAATGATGGATTAGTGAAAACACTTTTATCTGAGAAATCAAAATCAATCGATTTTTCAGATGTAAGCCGAAAAATGATGTATATTTAATCTAAGTTAAGATTATAGGATGAGCAATTTAGGAATTATGCTCCGCGTTTTTTTAATCAGCTCTTT
>Ga0315284_10000398_pt1 | contig 59484 bp, 78 predicted proteins | sample YL17G09_16_MG_FD_203696 | JGI IMG/M metagenome (GOLD analysis project Ga0315284, IMG submission 203696) | Sediment microbial communities from Yellowstone Lake, YNP, Wyoming, USA - YL17G09_16 | ecosystem: Environmental > Aquatic > Freshwater > Lake > Sediment | place: USA: Wyoming | collected...
TCTATTCACGCCGCTCGGCGAATACATGGTTGAAGTAGGCAACCCTGATCCGAAGTGCCACAAATCAGGATGGTGGCCACAAGACTTCGAGGGATTTGCTGCTATTGTGGCTCCGAACTATCACCCTACACTCAATGTCGGAGCTTTTTGGGTTTGGAGATGCGACAACATTGAGGCTGACTTTGAACGAGTCAAATCGCTGTTGGGGTACTAAGCGAACATTTTAGGCGGTGGTGGACCAACACGCTTCCAAATGTACTTCCAAATAGAATGCGGCGTGCAAGAATCGTTGAATAACTTCTTGGCATTTTGACCAATTTCAATACACCGTATTGGATTTGCCAAACACCAATCTACCTTTTCAATCAAATTAGAAAAGTCATCTCGAATACAAACATAATGAATATTGGGTTCAGGTCGAAGTTCCCCCAATGAACAATAGATGTTTGGCGATACAGTGCAAACTCCCATCGCCATCAATTGAAGTTGCCCTCGATCCAGCATGTGAGGAGTAGAACCAGGAATATGGACGCTGGTGCAGCACTTTTGTCCCAGCTTCCAAAAATCAGAAACCGGCCAACATTCTGTAGTTAAGTTATAGCCTTTGTCAACCAATATCTTCCTGGCCAACCTCCGACGAGCTATATGCCCTAAATTTTGACAATGCAAAATCAGGTCCGAAGAACAATCATACCGACCTTCAACCAAGCGATTGTATTCATCCCAATCAAAAAAGGACTGCTGCGGGACCGATCCAAGATTAGGGTAAACATCAAACACAGGCAAATGATGGAGCATGAAATAACATTTGAATTCAGCGCTCCAGGCTTGTGGTTGAATAACGCTATAGTCTGAAATATCGTAAGCACATTTGACGCCATCCACAAAGAAAGGAATGGCTTGATTGCTAATCGCCTTCAGACTCTCATCGTAAGTGACTTCAAGCCCTGCATACAGGGCCGCATTCACAAAATATTGATAGAATTCACGATGATACTCATCTTGGTCAGGATTCGCTGGTTGTCGAATCCAGTTTTCACGAGGCGGGAAAACTGCCTTCTTTGGCAACATGCTTAAACTACCCACCAAGGATGCTCCAAAGTCCATTTAACGATGTCTTCCAATCCCTTACGAAATTCGACAGGTGGATTCCAACCTATGTTTTTGAGTTTGCTTCCATCCAAAGCGTATCGACGATCATATCCACGCCGAGCAGATTCAGAAGGAACCAAATTGCACTTCAAATCTTTGCCCATAATTTCAGCAACCAACTTAGCCATCTCTAAGTTGTCTAGTTCCACTTCACCAACAACATTGTATCGGTCAGGTCTTTGATCGCCCTTGTTGTACATGGCAATTGGCTTGCTTGCCAAATACTTGAATACATCAGCATGATTATCACAATGTAGATAAAACCTACTACCGATCACACACTCGCCATCTGGTTTCATGTCGGCATAAATTTCCATTTGTTGATCTGTGGCTATTTTCCAAATCAACTTAGGAAGAAACTTTTCTTTGTCTTGCCATGTGCCAATACAGTTCATGCAATTAGTCAACACTACAGGCACATCAAAAGTTCGCCAATAAGAAATTGCCAGAGCCTCTTGTGCCGCCTTAGATGCAGCATAAGGGTTCGATGGCATAATCACATCCCACTCTGGATGAGAATAGTCTTCTGGACAGTCGCCATACACTTCATCAGTGCTGACATGAAAGAATATCTTTGGCTTAACACGACGAGCGAACTCAAGCATATTGTAAGCGAGTTCACAATTGTTTCGCCAGCACCAGCCTGGATCGCTCACAGACCGCTCTACGGCACTATCAGAGGCCATGTTGATGATATAGTCGAGCTTTGATTCAACTGTCTGTCCACGGTCGCCAATGCGACGAGACATGATTCTGTTTTCAAGCTGAACATCGAGAGGGACCGAAAGATCGTGCCTTAGCAATTGAAAACGGGATGGATCAAGATTTTCGATTTCAGACAATCTGGAATATGTTCCTTTATGCCTGAATGAGTCCAACCCGATTATGAACCAATCTGTGTTTTTTAGGAAATATTCAACGCAGTGAGCGCCGATGAAACCACCGACGCCAGTAAGTAAAACTCTTTTCATTGTGATCTAACAGCTTCTTGAAGCGACTCTTTTGTTTGCAAGCCGATCAACCGTTTGACTGGCTGTCCATGCTTAAAAAGGACATAAGTAGGGACAGCAACAATAGAGTAAGTGGCTGCTAAATCTGGGTTTTCCTCGACATTGACACGACCAACAAGTATGCCAGGAGTGACTACTTCAAATTCTTCGAGATACTTCACATCAATACAGGGTCCACACCAAGCGGCCCAAAACATGACCAGCCAATTTGAGTCGGCGGTGACATCTGTATCAAATGTTGATTCTGTTAATGATTTCATGTCCAAAGAGACTCCACACCTATGATGCTTGATTCTCTAGCCGCTCCTTCTGGGAGAACCAGTCGGTGACGAATAGTCGAATCGTCTAATTTTTGAAATTCTTCACGCCAGCCATGCTTTATCACTGAACTGGTAGAAGTTATTGGATTGAGGGTGCCAGTGAATTTCGTGAAGCCAAACATAAAACGAAGCATTGCTGATCGGGTTTCTTTTACATAAGTGGCTTCTTTGTATTCGCCAAATAAAGCATCATCAAAATTATCTTTGGCAGAATCGTAGTTGATCCCACAGCGAAGAAGGATCGTCATTAACGATCTCTTCATTTGACAATTGGTCCAAAATGCGGCTGGGACAATCCAAAGCACCGATTCTTTTTCGGTTTTGGAAAAGGTCGAAAAAGCAGTCAATCCAATGATGGTTTCAAATTTAGCAAGAAATTCTCCCACATCATGCGACTTGCCTACTGGGTGTGAAAAATAAAACCCAGGAGTTGACTCGTTGAACTTAGCGGCGAACTGCTCTCGACAATGATCCCAATGCACATCTTTAGGAGGCTCGGCCTCCAAAGCATAATTGCCAACAGGAGGCTGAACATGACACTTGAATTTTTTTACTTCTCCAAACGATGCCTTCATGTTGCCCTCACTCTCTACAGGTTGGCATTATCTGTTTATTTAGCCTGACGATCAACGACATTTGGCAAAAATAACATTGCACCCTGCGTCCATCTCATCATATTCTATCTTTTTCAAAACAATTGTGGACTGCATTGCATGTTTTGGCTTCTTGTTTTGCTGTTTATATTGCGATTTGACTTCACATTGAGCATTTTTTGGGAGGAGCAGTGCTTTGTATACGGTGGTTTTTTTGTCACGCCAGTTTAACACAATCTGTATATTCGACCGATTTAGGGTGCCATTGGTTTTGAAAAAGGAAAGACTTCCTCCATCGTATCGACCGTGTGGTAGACTCTGAATCAGTTCAATGCTTGAAGCATCTAGTCTAAATCTAAAGTAGTGTTCCTCAACCGGCCATTGATCGCCACTTGACAAAATAGGAGCATCAAATCCTCCAAAAGTCCGAGAGCATTGGTCAATTTGCTCCATCTTCAATTGTCCGGCACCAGCCGTGCAAACCCATTGGTCGCCCCAATCCGGCGAATAAAACAACACATCTAAAAGCTGATGTGGTTCGAGCCTGAATTGATTTATTGTCGGTTGAACAACTCGTAAGCAGTCGGCATTGGCAACGCCAGAAACAACACAGAGAGAAGCCACAAGACCATCAGCGCCCATTACATTGATTTCGCCGAGATACAGGCTGGTATTGATGATCTCCTCGACATCCCATGATTGTGATATTGATGCGACCCATCCGTTCTTGACTTGCTCTATGTCGTCCAGCTTTATAAAATCACCGGAAATATTTACACTACAAGACCTGAATTCAGGCTTGGTAAAGACAAGTTGGAGCTTCTGTTTAGGCAGTAAACGAACAAGATGCTCCCGGCTTATGGGATTTCTAATTTGAACGGGCGAATATTTTTCTCTTCCAATTTGCATTTATTATCTACGATTGCAGCCAACCAATCAGAATAATTCTGCACACGAGCCAACACTTCGTATTTCCACGCACGCAATACCGCTGGATGGTGTGTTGAAAGAAATATAGCAACATCCTGGTAATGTTGATACCGATCATGTATTGGATTGTCTTTGTCTAACCCTTCAAACAGCGACCTCTTGATCTCATAGGGCTGTTTGATGAACCAGCTATCGTAGGAAAAGACAAACATTTCCCAAGCTGCCAAAACAACTTCATGTGAACCAATCACTGGCACGGCTGCTTTAAGGTTGCCACTCCAATCAAGAAAGAAGTCTTCGTATTCATGCCACTTCTTTGCTATGGATGGCGATTGAGTAAACAACTGTTCGTTGATGTATCCATCGTGAATTGGATAGTTAATCCCAATTTGGTATTGGCCTGGATGGTGATCGTGGCTCTCCCACCGCATAGAAACAAGAACCCACCGACTCTTCCAAATAGAAGGATCGGTGGTTCGTAAAATCAATGAACCGGCAGAGCCGTGATGCGCCACGGGAACATCAGCGATTGAGTGTCGCTTAAAATACTCTTCGTATAGCCGCATTATTCACTTTGGTTCTTTGTCGAATTCAGACGGCTTTTTCATTGGCAAAGGAGCATCAACCTTTTTTGGCTCAGGAACAACCGGAGCCTGTTGCTTCTTGACCGCTTCTTTCAATTCAACAACAGTCTTCTGAAGCTCACCAATTGAATCCTGCAATTGCTGAATCTTAGGATCGGGCATTTGCACCTTCTTGGGCGGCGACTCCAAATCATCTTCTCTCACCCTAGCCTTGGCTGGGGGACGAGTGTTCCTTGGAGGGTCTTCATCAAAGCTGCTTTCTTCACGAATACCAGCCTTCTTAGAAAGTGGCAAATCTTCTGAGTGACTTGCCTTCGGCGGCACGACCACTTTTTTCCTTTCATTGGAACTGTATTCGACTACAGCTTCTCCACCATGCTTAAAGCCTTCATCATACCAAAAGTCTCTTTGCATCCCGCCGCTAGGGAGACACTTGTAATCAATAGATGGCAGAAGGCCATTGATTACTGGCACGGACATTCTTTGTCCGTCATCCATTACCGCAGTGACATACTTTTTGCTGTACACTATACCTGAATAATGGATGTTGTTGTAATCAGCCGGGGCGCACACGATTGGAGGACCATAAACAATAGGTCCGTACACAATAGGTCCGTACACAATAGGTCCGTACACAATAGGTCCGTACACAATATGTCCGTACACAATATGTCCGTAGTAGTCGTCTTGACATTGCGTCATAGGCAATAACGCAGCCAAAAGAAACAGGGTACTATTCACTTTTCATTTCTCCAAAAAATTCTTCAGATAAATACAACTCTTTAACTGTGACCCAGCGATAGGTGTCTTCACACCAGATCAAAGGATATTTTTTGGGCATAGTATCCAGTATATCAAATAAATCACCGTTGCTCTTTGCACGCTCCACGGAACGATGAAAAAGCAACGGATGAAGATCGGGATAACGCTCCCGAAGTTTTTCGATGATTGTAGGGTCTAACATAATTGAATATTAACCTACGAGTAGACCTGAATCAAGACTTACTTCAATCGTTTGCCTGTAAAGAAATTTTTCGGCCCGGTTGGAGAAGTCTTTAGGTTATACCAACGCCATGCCATGCAGCAAACAATGCCACCAAGAATAGACATTAAGAACCCCGATGGATGAAATGGATGGTTGCCCATGCCTAACATCCAGTTGATGCCGCCGCCAATAAACGATCCACCTACGCCGATGCCGATGGTAGATAGGCATCCAACAGGCTCATCGCCGGGATGCAATGCTTTTGCAATAAGGCCCACAATAAGGCCGAAGACAATCCAAATCAAAAGTGAAAACATAAATCCTCCTTAACGAACTGGTCTGATTTCCAGATATGAGTCTGGCGTCTTGTTATTTAGCACATCTGAGGTCAAGTCTCGCATGAACCTAATGTACTGCTTATCAAAATGCCCATATCCACTGAAGCCATAAACAACTTTCAGCACATCCTGTGAGTTGTTTCTACTTGCGATCCGCAAAAACCCTTGCAGTTTTGCTTCTCCAAATTCTTTCCGAAGCATAATGCACAAGGCAATTGCCTCTTGATCGAACACCTTTCTGTTTTCGACGCTTTCTTTCAGATAGTCTTCTTCGGTCATCGTGAACATCTTTTCGCTCACGAACATCGGTTGATCTTTTTTCAACATATCGTTCAGCCCAGATACGCTTTGGCGTATATCAGGGACAGAACCATTGAGTTGGGAAGCTCCACGCTTAAACCACCAACTAATCTTTACGTTATATTTGGCCTCGAACTCGGCGAGGCAAATTTGCGTCAACAATGGCGGGAGAGTCTTGGCTGGCTTATCGTCCAACACAACCCAGATCACCGTCATGTCTTTGCGCAGTTCAACTTTAGACTGCTCCAGATTGAACAGCTTTTTGAATAGCTCTTTATTCGGCACGCAGAAAATACGACATTCTTTTGTGAACTTGGATTCTGGGAATCCCCAGCGGCTCAAGCACCACGAACGAACCTTGTCAATATTATCGCCAAGCCATTTGCCCTGTTCATTGTCAATGCTCAAGATGACAATGTTATCTGTTGTGTATCGGTTCCATTCCAAATTTTGGAGGTCTGGGTCTGTAGGAACAGCCGCCCCATATGGATAGATTACGTCTTGGGCTTGAGCAATTGAGCCACTATTTGGCCCAACTGCTGCAAAGCCGAAGGCAATTGCCAATACTAACAGTCCTATGTACTTTTTCATGATCCCTCCCTGATGACCATATTTACGCTGCTGCGGCCCATAATTCAGCCTGCTGCTCTTTCCATATGTTCTTCAGTTTTAGTCGGGAGTCGGATAGAATTTGGGATACCCTCGATTGGTGAACACCTAAATCGCTGGCGATTTCCTTAATCTTCATTCCTTCCTGATAGTAAAGTTTCAGAACGGTTTTGTTTACGGTTGGTAACTGCCTAATCACGTCCTCAAAAAATCCGGCACGATCTACTATTTGTTGGTCAAAGATGTGTTCTTCAAAAACAAAAACTTCTACCATCTTTACCGGGTTGGAACGTGGACCCCAAGATAGTTCTCGGAGATAATCCCTTACCGCTCCAATGATTCGCCATACTGCATATGCTGGGAAACAATCGTTTTCCTGCGGAATGTAGTGTGCAGCAGCCTCAACCAACCCTAAATACGCCGCCGATTTCAACTCATCATAAGAAACTTGAGTAAGTTTCTTTTTTCTGCTTTTGGCGATCTTTTCAGCCAAATAAACGTGATCTAATACGAGCGCATGGCGCTCCGCTGTTGTAAAATTTGTCATTTGAAAGTCCTAGAAAGTAAGTGAAAGTCACAGTGAATTATATAGTGTAGTTGTAGTCATTCAAGTTAAAGGTCAGGCGTATTTTTTTACAGGCGACCACATCAGATTCAATATCTTTTTGGCCTCCTTCACAGAATCTCCTGGAGTGTCGATTGCTGGATGTCCGTGCAACGCCATGCACAATTCACTACTGCCATACTGAAGTATTCTTTCCAAAAACCATGTCTTGGTATCGTGTAGACCTTCGCTGAAAATAACAAACGAATCTTTGTCGTGATTCATGCCAAGATATGTAAGGGCATCAGATAAGTTTGCCGTGCATAAGTTGGCTGGCATAGGGCGATCTTTACAAGTGTCGATGAAGCTCAAAAAGAGTCTCACCCAACAGCGAACATCCCGTCCGTCTAATGTGCCTTCAGGCCAGCGAAACTCCAATGTCTTGCGATGAGTGCTGTCGTATTGAATGGCTCGTGCATAGTTGACCAAATTCAAGGTCACACGACGATCTTCATTCTCGTAAAAGTTCAAATTGTTGGGTTTGAAAATTTCCCATATATCCTCTCCACTCCAACGAAGCGATGGGTCGAGTTTGGTTTTTCTCAAACTTCGACAATATGGATTCTCGAACCGTCGTAATGGCATCGACATAGAGAGAATGGGTTCGATCTTAACCCAATGTGCAATAATGACGCCAACCTGGGCTGTCGTCAAATCTTTCGCTTCAGCATGAACGTGAAGACCACAGTTATCGTTGACCCTGCAACCAGCCCTATAAAGGCCCTCAGCGACATCAGCGATGTGTTGAAGGTCATTTATGCCCTTGCCTACAAAGGACGCTATTTCGACCCCCTTGGGGCCTAATCGACCCATTGGGCCGCAAGTCGCATCATCCTTCACATGCCAGGAAGGGTTGTCGCCGCTCAACTGGTATTTGGTGATAAAAGAAGCACGCTCAGATAACGTCTTGAGTACAGACTTGACCTTCGCTTTTGTAAGCGTATTGCCTGTTTCAAGTTCGACTCCAAATCTACGTTGGCTAACGAACTTTTTGTACTTTACAACCGAATATGCCATGTGATTCTCCACGCTCCATCCAAGGATATTACGGCATCTATTCGGGCCGATCAACCCTGTTAGCGTTCATTGGAGATTTTGCTATATCTTTGATCGACAGACCGTCTGTATTTTGCGCATTCAATGCGGGCGGTTCTCCCCAAGAGAGAACAGGATCAGGTAAATCTCTAAGACCAGAATCGCCACGAAGCTGCCTTGTTATTGACTCAAGCTCCTCTTCGTATTTTTCATCCCACGTTTTTGGACGTTCGGGTTCGGATTCAGGAGCAGCAGGAACCGGCACGGCTCCCCACATGACCTCAAGAGCCTCAATTAAATCAGCAAAGATATTGTTGACTCGATCTCGAAACCTCACCAGAAAAAGACCAATGGCAGCAAGGAATATCAAATTGAGAACCGATATAACGGTCAAGCAGATCAACAATATCAATTCCATATTTCACCCTTAAATTACTGCGACAGGACCACTTGAGGGAATATAGGATAAATATCCTGACGCTGCACAGCGTTTGTTGCAATTCCCTTGGATAAACGAATCGTGAAGTTCGGATTCTTTGCCCAAAACTTGGATTTGAATAGTCCAATATTATCCGTCAACAAAGTCATATTCGGCACAACATCCGAGTCGTTTGAAACGAACTTGGTCACTGTGTTGAGCTTAAAAGAGAAATCAAAGCCTAAATTTTGACTCGTCAAGCAAATTTGCTCAGGCGGGAAAATAACCACGGTTCTGGTATCGAAATCAATGCCGCTGAATTCATTCTTGCGAACAACAAGCATGGAGAACTTCCAAGAAGAAGACCCTAGTTCATCGCCACCAAATGAATTGACACATGCCCACTCAAATGAAAACCTCCAAGTCTCTGTGCTGCCTAAATTATCGTCACTGGTGCCAGTCATATGGAAATTGGCAACCCACGATTGCAATCTTAAACTATAGTGCATAGGCAATGGGTTAGGCAACTCCAATCCATTTCGTTGCATGTAATTCACCAACACGTTTTCGTTGGATAAATTGTGGAATAAATACAACACCACCGGCATTGAGTCGCAAGAGCCACAACTTGTGCCTATGACTATTGTAGGCAACTCCAACACAGGCCCTTCTGTTCCCGCACCGAATACAGCTTCGAGGTTTTCAACATATGTTGTGACTCCAATCGTAGTCAACAACTCGTTTTCCCACGAAGATGAAGTTAACGCCTCGCCACCAGTCAACACTTCGCCACCATCTGGGAAGTATTCAAAGAACGACTGCTCTGTTCCTCCACCACCGACAATACTTGTCAAGGCTTCGCCGCCCGTTACCGCACCGCCAGATGCAATGTAAGAAGCGAAAGATTCAATGACGTATGTGGTGACGCCAATATTTGTAATTGAATTCGTATGAATACAGAAGTTTAGACATTCTGGAATCTCGCAGAATGGCACTTCAGTTAATGTATTGCACTGATCGTCTGGGGGAACGAGTCTGCCATCGGCTGGACGACTCCATTGCTTGATGCTGCATATTTCCCAATTCAATCTACTGTCTGTAAGTTGTTGGCAAATATCCGACACACTGCTGCCAACGAGGTTCTGAATGAACTGCTGCTTGCCTGTAGCTCCTACGCAACTGTTGTCATCAGTTTGAATGCCTGTTATATCGCAACCACCCGGCTGACCAGCGCCAATGCCATCGCCTGCTGCCGTGGGGAATACACAGCAACCTTGCACTCGATACCATCGTAGAGGCAATAATCCTGTGTTCCAGGAGAACTCTTTGTCGATCTCAATCGTGGCTCTGGTTTGCCACTGAAGTTCAAGATCAAATATGAGAGAAAAATTACTGAGAGCTTCGCCACCAGTTAAAACTTCACCGCCATCCGGGAAGTAACGGTACGCAACAGTCAACCCACCAACGCCGCCACCAACAGAACCGCCCGATCCTGTTACATCGAAAGTGCTTGATGTCGTGATTGTTCCACCACCAACAGCACCGCCTGATCCCGTTAAATTAACGGTGCCTGACATGGCACTCGATCCACCACCAACAGCACCACCAGAAATGACTGGTGAAAAGAAGAAAGAAGATAAAGCTGTGGCACCACTGACACCACCACCAGATGTCGAAAACGCAAACACGCAAAAAGCAGAAGACGTACCGCCACCAACAGCACCAGCGGGAATTACTTCTGGTGTGTATATTGCCATAGAATCAGCGATACCACCGCTGACTGCGCCACCATCACCTATTTCATCGTATATTGGCATATCACCTTCCTAGAAGTATTTACCCTACAAAAACAAAATCCCCGCAGCTAACGGGGATTTGTCACAGGGATATGGAAAGGTGTTAATTTTCACTGTTGAGAGTGAAAACTGGCGTGACGTTCAATACGTCTATGTTTGCAACAATTCTTGGGGACGCAAATAGCTCTGCCCAAAAAAGGGTAGAAGAAGTAGCTCCGATCACATAATATCCATAAATTGTGTCGCCCGTCGCACCACAAGTCCAACTTTGCTGTGAATAACTGCTTTGAGCCTTGTTAGAAACAGTTGTAGCGGCACTCCAACCAGTGCGAGTCAAAGTCTTAGCCGCATATCCTGTGAATGCAGTTTCAGTAAACGTACTAGCAATTGATGCTTGGGTAGGAGCTACGTTATTGTTGAACAACTTTAATGTATAATCTTCGTCTACAGTTAGAGCGTCCTTCAACATCTTGTCCAAAAGCTCTAACTCTCCGACGTTTGCTATTACGAGTGGCATAAATCTCCTTTACTGTTGGTCTGGGGCCTTTTCTTCAAGCCGTTCCAATATTGCTGCAATCATTGGGTGACGAACAATAGAACTAGCTTTGAAGTATATAACCCCTACACCCGGTAAATCTTCTAGCTTATTGACAATGTGCATCAAGCCCTGATCCTGGGGGCGAAGATCGCTTTGATTTGGATCACCAGTGATGATGATCTTGCTATTCTCTCCGAAGCGGGTCATAAATAGCTTGAGTTGCGACTTGGTTGCATTCTGGGCTTCGTCAAAGATGCACACAGAACTGTCAAAGGTTCTACCACGCATATAAGCAATGGGTGCAACCTCAATGCTGCGATCAATAATTTCTTTTTGAGGCCCTTCAAGACCAACACACTTCTGAATACAGTCGTACATAGGCATCATATAAGGCATGACCTTCTCATCGAAGGTTCCTGGCAAGAAGCCTAATGCCTCTCCTGCTTCAACAATAGGTCGAGTCAGAACGCACTTCTTCTTGCGTTTCGCAAGAATCTCACTGATGGCGAATGCACACGCCAAGTGGGTTTTGCCGCATCCGGCTGGGCCTAAAAGAAACAATACATCGTGTTGATCGAATGCACCCCAGGCCATTTTCTGAGCCTGATTGAGAAATTCGAGATGAAACGGATGTCGTTTCCCTTGAGCTTGAGGGACTGCGGTGTCTCGTCTGCTAGTGGCCTTTTCAGGCCGTTGGGGTTTTTGTCGTGCCATGCTTTATTTAAGCTCCTAGTTGCTCTTATTTAGTATCAAAGATAAAAAAAGGGAGCTTGTTTACACAAGCTCCCCAGGAAGATCAGTTTTCCACGAAATTGTTCTTTTCCGGCGCATTTAGAATGGGCTGGTTATTGCAGAATGTCGAAAGTACGTCATAGACTAACCAAGGCCAGCTTGGATTGAAGCTCCCCGATACGACATTGGGGAATTCCTCGATCAGACAATAGTTGATGTATTTTATTTCTGCTCCCGCCACGGATACCCGTACCTTCCAAGACCACGGTTAAGAGATTGCCGCTCTCTTAGGGCTGTCCGTCAGTTAAGGTCGTTGTCGTCACCTTGCTATTGTGTCGCCAATAGACCTGCGATCAGTTTTAAGGAGATGATACTCCAGGTCTTGTTGCAGACTCCGCATCGTGGAATATTTGTAGCCAACCACAAGTGGCTCTCGATGTTTAAGGCAATCGACTCCTCCCCGAATGGGGCCGTGATAATGTATTGTATGCTTGCCGACAAAAAACACAAAAGAGTTCTAAATACACCAGGGAGAAAATACTATGATGGACGGATTTAGAACATTTCTGGAAAACGAGGAGCAGGAGAACGTCAAAGCGATGATCTCCAAGCTGCCGAAGGGCCATCAAAAGCTATTGAATGGTTACAAGTTCAAATACACCCCTGGAAACACACTGAAGGGCGATGACGAGCATATTGGCTATATCCACAAGGATAAGATCGTTGTGGCCGCTCCGTGGAACTACGGACGTGAATTCACTACGCTTCATGAAATCGCTCACTTGGTTTGGGAATACAAAATGACTCCCAAATTGAAGAAAGAATGGAGCGAAGTGGTCAAAAAGAACCCAGATCGCCAAAAGCAAAATGATGAAGAATTATTTGCTATGGCCTATGCCTGCCACTATGCCAAACACAAAATCAAAGTACATGACCACCCAGCATGGCATGAATTCATGAAAAAGATTCCTGACTAACTTACCTTCTCAGGCAAAAAGAAAGCCACGATAGAACATCGCATCTTGTCGCCCGCCGCTACGTCTACACGATTGACGGCGTGCCACACTGCTCCTGACGTGAACACCATGCGATTAGGCAACGGAGCAACATAAGTTCCCATGCCGTAAGCATTCAACAAAGGGGCAACGTAATCACGAGTCATCGTGTCTACAACTGATCCCTTGGCGTTGTTCAAGACAAGTTGCTTGCTCTCTTCAGGCGATGGTGTTTTGGCAATATAAAGCTCGCCGCCCCAATGCGGGTTCCATTCCTGATGAGGATAAAAAATACACGCTCCCGTATATCCAATATCGTCATGCCAGGAAATCTTGGTCCCGGCAGGATATATGTACGGCGTATAAATGATGTCGTTCCAGTCCTCGCCTTTCTTGCCAACCACATCTTCAAGCTGACCTGCCAAAGCCGTCACGGTTTGGTCAATCCAATCCATTGGATTGTTGAAAGGAGCTTTCGAGTTGTACGAGGACAAACTGGCCAAAACCTGCCCATCATTGATTCGCCACACCTTCTGCCAAGCGGTACTTGAACGATAGGCGTATTCCAAACCATTGAAGTAGTTCCAGAAGTATTGGAATCGCTCTTGTTCAAAGACTTCATCCAATACAGCCAGACTGGAATCCTTAGCAGTTACTTTCATAGCGGCCTCGACTGTACGTCACTCATCAACTTGGGCAGTGTCACCATAGCTTGCTCAGTCATTCGCTCGAACTCACTGATGTCCAAACTGAAAATGCGATAATGATGAACGATCTGGTTCTTCATAATCTGTGGCTTATGCCCACGATTCTGAGCCTTCAACGTCATGATGAAAGATGGCCCGATCTGTGGCAACTGCTCTGGCCAAGGGCCAATATCGTCCCACGCTTCACGAGTAATCAACAAGACGTATTCCTGCAAGAAGTCAACTCGCTGGTTTCCCATCATGTAGGTCTGAGTATCAATGCCAACGAATCCAGACTGTTGTGCCTCGGAGACGTTAATCAACAAGTCAATCCACGCTGGGTTGAGAATAACCACGTCACAGTGCATGAAAATGAAATACTTGCTGTTCTTATCGGCAGCTTGCACGCCCTTATTGGCTGCGGCTGACCAGTACAAGTTTTTCTCGTTACGAACAACCTTCACTTCGCCTTCAATCTCGTCCAGGAACTCCTGAGACTCCTTGCCGCTACCGTTGTCAACAACGATGATTTCATAGTTGTTGTTAAACGAAGCTACTGCAATAGACTGAAGACAGATGTTGAGGTATTCAGGTCTGTCCTTGTGAACCACGATGATCGAAACATGCTCGTCAGTATTCTCGTGAAGTTTGACGCTCAGTTCTGGTCGATCTCCCTCTAAGGGATTGTGGACCGCTTGGTTCGTGTGCGGTGTGATTGAATTAGCCATGTTGCTCCTTGGGGAAATGTATGCACCCTCTTTGAGCTAAGAGAGTGCATCCCCAATTATTCTTCTTCGTCTACATCCAGTTCAAAAACTCCTCGCTCGCAAATACAGGCCATCGGGCCGCTTGGAGTAGGAATTGATTCTGTATATCGCTTTGCCAAGCCCTTAGCGTACTCGTCGGCCTTGGATGCTTGCTTAAAGGCTTTCTCGGCCTTCACCACGACATACTCGCCATCAACCTGACGGGCGATGGAAATGATTGCAAATACCTTCATAATTGTTCCCTTGTGTTAAACGCCTGTACTGCCGAATCCGGCTTCGCCCCGCTCAGTAGATTCCAGTTCGTTAACGATATTCCAAGAGAAATACCAAACTGGCTTGAGGGCCATCTGAGCGAAACGGTCGCCATGCTTAATGTTGACGATTTCTCGTCCTGCATTATTGAGAACAACCATCAGACGACCACGGTAATCATCATCAATGGTTCCTGGACTATTAGTGACTTGAACGCCCTTCTGGGCCAGTCCACTACGAGGACGAATCTGAGCTTCCCAACCGGGCGGCAAAGCCATACTGAAACCACAATCAATAGTTTCAATGTGACCGGGAGCCAAACGAAGGATTCGTTCGCCTAAATCATTCGCCGGGATGTTCGCTATCAAGTCTGCCGCTGCTGAACCCTTCGTCTTGTACATTGGGATAAATTGGGGGCTGTCGGTCTTGATCTTTACTTGGATTCTCCCACCCAGCGTCAAATTCGTCGTTGAAGGGGATGCTGTTTTCTTCTTCATGGATTTCTCTTTCTGGTTCGTCGCCTAGTTCCACCAAAAACTCTTTCGGTGCCACAGGCTTTTCTTGTAATGAATTTTGTGCTGTCGCTAAATGGCGTGAATACATTTTCAACCACATTCCAAGCGCCTGCTGCGGATATGAAGCGGCAGATTTTTTCAACTCGGCCTTCAGTCGAACATCAATGGTCTTAGCTTCAATCCAAGCGTGCAGCCTTGCTAAAGTCATAGGACGTAAGTTACACGGCCTTCGTGCATCATTCTCCTCTCGACCCATAGTTAAGACCTTAAAGCCTAGACTCTCTGTATTGTTTGTACTCATTGACTAACTCCATATTTTTTAATGTCTGCACCATAATCGCCTGCTTTGACATCAGAGATTCTCTGCATCATTTCCGGGTTCAATTTAGGCTGTTCAATCATTGGTGGGCGTAAATGGACAAGTATTTCTTGTTCCAAATCTTGATAATCAACGCCAGGAATTGGATCGCCCTCGAAGAATACCCGGTCATTGAAATAGTCCACGCCAACATGAATAAGGGTTGGCTCAGAAATTCCATCTTCAATTTTATTGAATGTGACGATCATTTTCATCACACTGGTCGCTGACGTGACTTGGTATTTACGTTCCATATTAGTCCTAAAAACATCTAGGGGGCTGCTAAATAAGGTAGTACCATGAAAAACAATTTCAAAAATTACATTGATTTGATCGAGTGCGTTGAGATGCACGGCGCAGTCCTTATTCCAGAGAACTTCGCCTGGGCTAAGTCGATTTCGCAATCGCTGCCGTCGCACCAATTAGAACTGCCTAGCGTTGAAAAACGAGGCAAAATAGAGCTTATCATGGACAAGAAGAACCCAATCTATGTGCAACTCTCGGATAATTCCAAGCTGTTCTTCTCACACGACGAATATCAAAGAATTGACGGCAAGCCAGAGCGAGGCAAGACTATGGTTGTCACCATGCAACGTCTAGGCCACGACTCTTCTGAGTCACCGTCTCAAATAGTTAAATGCAAAGTAATCTAATTACTTACGCTGCCTTTCCCAATCTTCTGTCCAATTGCCACCAGCAGGCTGAATTGCCTTAAATGGTGGATCGGCTGGAGTCGCATTGGGAGCCTTCTTTAACTTCTCTGCGTCCAATTTATCTGGGTCGATTCCAGGACCATAAGGAGAAGGAGAATATTCCTTCTGCAACTTTTGAATAACCCTATCGGCAACCTTGTCTACCAAAACCTTGCTGCCAACACCGGCACCAATCATGGCTATCGTTAATGCGATAACGACCCAAAGTAATTTATTGCTATTGTTATTATTCATGAGAACTCCTGACGGTGGTAAAGTAACACTCCATTATCCTTTTATTTACCCTCGCCGCTGACTTTTTTCGCCCATTGTTCTCGTCGGGGTGTGACGTTCTTCTTTTCTAGCTCAGAAAGCCTTTCTAAAGCCTGCTTGTAGTCTTCATCAAAAGATTTAGGCGTTTCGATTTTCAAAGTAGCTATCAGATCGCCCAACAAGCCATTGCCAGCCGGAAAACCTTTCCCCTTCAGACGGAACTTTGTATGCGATTGACTCCCAGCAGGAACTTTTACCTTCAAGGAGCCTTCGGCTAAAGTAGGGATTTCAATCTCATCCCCAAGGACCAGTTGTGTATAGGAAACAGGGACTTCAACAGATAAATGAGGCCCTTCTCTGTTGAACAAAGGGTGTTCTTTGACAAGAACAAAGACCATGACATCTCCGGCTCTGCCGCCTCGAAGGGATTCCTCGCCTTCTCCAGCTAACCGAACCTGCATACCGTTGTCGATACCAGCAGGGATGTTTATGTCGAGAGCTTTTTCGTGGTAGCCTGGGAGATACCCAGAGCCAATACAGTCCCCACACTTTACTACACTCGCCTTGCCAGTTCCACTACAAACTTGACAAGGAGTGCGAAACCCAAATGGGGAATCAGCAACCTGTACAGCACCGCTGCCTTCGCAATTAGGACACGGTTGAAAACCTGTGAACCCATTGCCCATACAGCCTGTACATCGTTTTCGCTTTTTGATCTTGATGTGCTTCGTGCAACCAGTCAAGACTTCCTTGAAATTTACTTCCAACCGAACAGTAATGTTTCTGCCTTTGAAAGTGCTACCACCGAAGAACTCTTCCATGACTTCTTCAAAAACAAATCCTGGTGATGGTGTACCAGGATTTGTTTTTGTTTGCGGCCTACGACGAAATCGCATGTGCGGAGTGGCACCATCATACCTAGACTTCTTTATCGGATCGCCTAAAGTATCATATGCCTCTTGGACTTCTTGAAATCTTTTAGTAGCGTCGGGATCGCCAGGATTCATATCGGGATGATGAGTCCTGGCTCTCTTGCGATACGACTTCTTGATCTCTTCGTCAGTTGCGCCCCTCTCTACACCAAGGACTTCGTAGTAGTCTTTCATTCCTCATTCAGCACGCACTTAACAGCGTGTGCTTCCATGAAGAAGCGATCACGGTGAGAGTCATCATAGTTGGGAGCAATAACGCCACCACCTGAAATCAACACTCGGTCGCCAACCTTAAAACCCCAATCCTCACTCTTGAAGCATGGGCCTACTGATCGTACATATCCCTGAAGCGGAACCTTGAGGTCCGTTTTTTCAGAAATGGTAATCGACGTATTTGCCAATTCCTGTGCCGTCAACATCTCGATCAACACCTGCGCACCACATGGCTTAACGCCTGTGATCTCTGGAACAGGAGAGAAAGTCTGCTGACCGATAATCGGTGTGGTGCTGGAAATCGACAGCCCTGACGGGGCTAAAATCTTGCTCTTTGCCATTGTTAAAACCTTTCGGATTCGTTGCCGTGGAAATTTTGTTCTGGACGGACATACTCTTCTGTGCGGACTTGAGGAGCATTGACTTCCCAAGTTGACCCATCGTATTGGCCAGAACTTGCGGGTATGTCGTTTACAGTGATGCTTCCCATGCTCAAATTGCCTGGGATCATCGCCGTATTAGTAGTCGTAAACGATACAACACTACCAGTATAAGCGTTGCCGTGACCCATATAGCCACTAACAACATTTTCTGGCACTGCCATTATGTTAGTGTCAATTGGTGAAACTATTTGTCTTCCATCAATAAATTCACGAACCAATACATCGCAAACGGATTCTTTGAGGTCCATGTATCCATAACAGGCTTCCTCGTAAATCTTCTTGGCAAATGCCAACAATTCATCTTGACTAAATTTATAGTGCGTCATAAGACAGCCCTGCCTTTCATCTTTTCCCAATCTTTTTCGGGTCTAACTTCTAAGTTCTTCTCCCAAGCTGCTCGAAGAATCTTAGGGTCAACTCCCAATTCGATGGCGACAGCAATCAGAGCGTTAATGTCCTTCGGAAAGCATGTAAGCCCAAATCCATAATGACCATCTGGGCCTGGAACCTTCCAATGAGATCGTCCCAAGCGTTTATCCAGCATTGCCAAATTGATTACGCCATCATATGCCACGCCTAACTTTTCACAAATTTGACTAATTTCATTTGCAAAACTGATCTTGGTAGCCAGGAAGCAGTTTCCGACATACTTGACCATCTCTGCGGTCGTTGCATCACACTGGACTTGCATAACGCCAGGATAAGCAACTGAGTAAATGTCGGCCACAATCTGTGTAGCCTCTGGATCACCACCCACAATAATACGATCCTGATTTTTGAAATCTTCAACTGGCTGGGCTTCAGTTAAAAACTCAGGATTAAACACAACCGACAAAGTTGGACCGAACATTTTGTTCAGCCTATCGGTAGTTCCTGGAGGAACTGTTGACTTGATTACAACAATACGCTCGCCCCATCCATAAATGTTGCGAACTACATCTTCTACAATAGCCGTGCTTGCACTGCCATCTGGATTCATAGGCGTTGGTACACATACAAATATTGGTCCGTCCACGGTTTGTAGAAGTTCAACCAAACTCCCCACATCAGAGAATTCAGGCCGAGTATCATAACGCACCACATCAAAGGCATGTCTCATGCCTTCATAAAAGGCATTGCCCACAATACCGGCACCGACTACTCCGATTTTATTCATTTAACATTTCCCTATACATGGCTACAACTTCAGAACTCGCTTCAACCAAAACAACATAATCCATCATTTCAGTTAAGCCAAACTCCTGGTCGGTAGATAACTCATGTCTCAAATCATCAAAATCATCTTCGTTGGGCGGGTCTTCATATCCACAAAAATGAAGAATAGGATTCATGCCCTCTGCGTCTTGTCGAGAATCAACTGCTAAAATTCCATACTTGATGTCAATCATTAACCTACTATCTCCAATCGTTCATTTACCTTACAAATCATCTCTTCTTTTAATTGGAATCCATCGCAATGAAAAAACTGATGACAGTTGCGACACAAAACAACGCACTTGTTGATCTCAGTGGCTAATTTTTCAAAAGAATAATTAACCATTACTGAAACTCTTTCCGTTTTCAGAGATGGATCAAAATGATGAAAATCTAATTGACAAGGTTCAAATTCCCCCTCCCATTTGCAACCAGGATTCATACATCCATAACGCAACTGAATTTGACCAATCAATTTTCTACGTTCTGTTTTTCTAAGTTTATCATACTCTCTGTAGTGGTCTTTTTTTTCAGCATACTTAGCACGAATAGAAGCCTTGTTGGTTTCTCTGTATTCTTTTGAATACTCTTGTTTCTTCTGCAAGATTTCTGGTTGGCTTCTATGTTCCTTTTCACGCTTTAGTATTTCTTCTTTATTTCGTTGATAATACTCTTTTTGTTTTTGCAAAATCTCATCTCGATGCTCTGTGTAATATTTTTTGCTCATTTAAGCCCTTGTGGAAAATTCAGAGATTGAGAATGATTTATCGAAATAGCGACCTTGTGAACAACCGCATCAAACATGCCTGCCGCTGAAGGCCAGCCATTGCCTGATTTTTTCAATCCTCCAAATGGCAAATGAGATTCTGCTCCGATTGAACCAAGATTGAAATATATCATTCCAGAATCACATTTATTGCGAACCTCACGCATTGCTCGATAATCATTCGTAATGACACCAAGAGAAAGTCCATATAAAGTATCATTATAAATTTCTATGGCATCATCCATCGTGTCAAAAGGTATTATAGCTAATGATGGACCAAAAACTTCTTCTTTTAGATATTTTTTATCAGCCCATTCCGATTGATATACGAATGGCCGCAAGAAATATCCCTTTCCATCCATCCTGCCGTCTTTGTCGCCATCAAATAAAACTGTGGCATCGGGGTCTGCTCGCACGAGATCGTTAAACTCGGCAACTCTCTTCATTTGCTCCGAGCTAATCAATGGACCAAATGCAACAGAACAAACGCCGGGCGGCGTATCAAAAGGATCAATAGCTACCGCTGTTCCTACTTCATACAGGAATCGTTCTTTGAACTTTTCCAATATTGATCGGTGAACGAGCAGCCGTCCCGCCGATACACATCTCTGACCACTGAGCTTGAATGCACTGTTGACACAGGCTGATACTGCCAAATCGAAATCACAATCAGCAAAGACCATCACTGCGGACTTGCTGCCCATTTCACAACTACAGGTCTTGTGCCAACTCTTCGCACAAGCAATGCGAATATATCGGCCAACCTCAGCACTACCAGTAAATGCTATATGCGCCACTCGGTCGTCGTTGACGATCTTGGCACCTACGTCACCATCGCCGTGTAATAAGTTGAAGACGCCCGGTGGGAAGCCAGCGTCTTGAAAGAGTTCCGCTGTGATCTGTCCAACCATTGGAGTCAATTCGCTTGGCTTGAAAACAACAGTGTTGCCCTCCAGAAGAGATGGACCAGCACACCAGAATCCACCAATGGCGAATGGAAAGTTCCACGGAGCAATGACACCCACAACGCCCTTGGGCTTACGGATCACATAGCTGTCCCGTTCTGGAAGCTCTGAAGCCACGATGTCGCCAGACGGCTCACGACCCTTGCCAAAACAGAACTGAGTCATGTGCAAAGCCTCAATGACTTCTGCTTTGCTCTCGTTCAATGATTTGCCGGTTTCAAGAGAGATGGCCTTGGCAACATAGTCCACCTTGGTTTCCAACAGCTTCGCTAGACGCCAGAAGTATTCAGCCCTCTGGACCCGGCTAAGGGCTTTCCACGATGGAAAAGCCTTCTGAGCGGCGACCAGGGCTTCATCAATTTCGGCATCAGTCGATTGAGGGAAATATCCGATGGGTTCTTCATTGGCAGGATTGAAACTGCCGAAATCGGCACGGGATGGAAGAAACCCGCCGATATAATTCATGCCAACGTATTGACTCATACTAATTCCTGTTCCAGATATACCCAAGGAACTCGCTCATTGGGTTGAATGCCGATCACTATTGTCTTTTCAGAGCAGATGAAGTTGTAATCACAAAAAGCACCACGACGACGAAGTTGATCCAACAACTCTTTTACCTTGGAAGAAAATGTGTGCATAGACGCATCTTCCTGCCACAAGTAATGAGTTCGTCGTTCAATATAAAGCATAATTCGACGAACGCCGACTCTTAGCAAAGGCGTCGTGTCAGCATCAACTGGCTTCTTACGATCCAACCAAAAATTACGCACCACTGCTGCATCCTCCACTTCCACAACCACCGCTGCTGCAACCGCCAAGAACCTGAAGAGGATTGTTAAAGGTGAATCCTCGCTTATCTTCGGCTTCTTTGAAGTCAACAGTAACGCCATTTAGGTCATCAGCAAACTGCTTGTGATGGACGATCTTCAGTCCATCTTGAACAATCAATTCGTCGTGTTCAGGATCAGTTTCTTCGTCCAAGCCAAAAGCATAAACGGGGCCGGAACAACTTTTTCCACGAATGCCAACTCGGACATTAGTGGTGTCCAAGGACATATTCTGAGATGCAATGATTTCTTTGATTTGGCCAACGGCCTTGTCAGTCAGTTTGAGAGCCATAATTTAGTTCCAATAGCAAATGAAGTAACACTTTCCATCACGTTCACCGACAATGATGGGATGAAAATACTCACCTTTAATGAGTATTGAGTCAAGAGTTTTCAGTGCGTCTTCACGAGCCGCATAAGACTGCACCATACCTCGTTCGTCCGAGAACGTATACATCGTCTGCTTTTCCAGTGGGAACGATACGCCAGGAACGATCACTCCAAAGTGATCGAATATCGGCTTATCGCCCGCATCAGGGAACTCCTCCAAAAGCGATACTGTCTTGCGAACATTATCGGTTACAATATCGGAGAATTCGTGCAGAGGATATACACGAGGTTCATAATTGTATGGGCTTTGAACTTTTTGTGTGAATATTGGCGACCCAGCAACAGAGCTAACAATTGGAGAGAACTCCATTGTTTGTTCAGGATCGAAATTGTATTTGCCGAAGAACTTCCGATTAACGGTGATCTTGCCTTCGATTCTCCAAGTGCCATAGGACGCACCCCCGGCGTCTTGAGGAGCGGTATAAGTATACCCTAATGATTTCGCCAGGATGACAGCCGCATTCGTCATGGTGATGCGATTGAAGCCGTAATAGGACTGTTCCATATGCTCACGGAACGATTCAATGCTTTTGCGGACTTCAGCAGCCAACGATGTGCAGCCAAGTTCGTCATACCTCAGAGCCTTCTTCTCGGCCACCTTGAGGTCGTCCTGATACGCTGTATCGAAGCGTAGGAATTTAGTAAAATTGTCAGGTTGGGCGTTCCAGATTTCCTCGCCTTTTTTATAGACGGACTGAAGGTCAATAGTCTGCATACGCTTGGTCATGCGTATTTCTTCTCTCTCCTTGCAGTCTTTAAGGAGACGAACGTGCATTCTATTATTGGCCGGAATGTCAATCTTCTTAATGATATTCCGAGTGAGCGATTCTTTGGTTAATGCTCGACCTAATGCTGGAATGATTCTTTGAAGATTGTGATCTCTAGCAAATTGCCCAAGAACCAATAGTTCCATGCACTCCTGAGCGAAGTCCTGATCGTTGGCAATGACACCATCAAATATGGACACAATCTCAGGGTGTTGAAAGTCAACATTTTGAGCGAACAGACGGAGCTTCTGGCCCACTTTGCCGAGCGTGAACTCTAAGAGGGCATCATCGCATTCCACGACACGACAAAGTAATGAAGGAACACAATGCTTCGGCGGTGGTTCATGACGAGCCAGCCGCCGCAAGAATTCATTTTGTAGCTCCAGGACTTTTTCAGCGGATAACACGTTCGCCATATAAAGCTCCATTAAGCCTTGGGCGCTAAATAGCATATAATCCGGTTTCCCTCTAATTTGGGTGCCTTCTCCACGATACAGACGGGTTCAAGAGCATCTGTCACTCTTTTCATGACAGAAAAGCCTTGATCCTTGTGAGACATCTCTCGTTGTCCCTTAAACTGTAAAGTGAACTGAACACGACTACCTTCTTCCAGGAACTTTTTAGCCTGATTGATTTTGGTATCAGTGTCATGTTCGGCAATACCGGGACGCAACCGCAACTCTTTTAATTGCACTTGCGACTCACGTTGCTTTTTGGCGCTTTCTTTTTTCTTTACCTTCTCCTCATACTTGAACCGTCCATAATCCATAATCCGGCACACCGGAGGACGGGCCTGGGGAGCAATCTCAACAAGGTCCAGACCATCATCTTGAGCTAGTCTGCGAGCCTCATCGGTCGGCATTACGCCGAGTTGTTCTTCATCTTTGACAACCCTAACCTGGGGGACTCGAATCTGCCAATTGATACGGTTTTCATCTTCGTTGCGACGATTACCACCGTCTCGACCACCATAGAACTTCTTACCGAAGTTAGGGCTATTCATCATTAGACTCTCTTAGAAAGGTTTTCAACCATTCTCCTTAAACCTGGAGTTATGTCTTTGGGATCAACAGAGACATTCACTACGAACAACGTAGTGCATTTCAAGGCAGTAGCGATGGCAGCTTCAAGCTGATCTTCCGTCTCTACTTTTACTCCCTGACCGCCTCGTAACATTTCAGTTACTTTGTGGTAATCCCAATTTCTTATGTTATTGAAGTCTCCATCCAACAGAAATCTTTCTGTTGTATAGCCCTGATTGTTCAGGACAAATACGATGGGGTTCAATTTATGTTCTAGTATTGTACTCAGTTCAGTCACGGACATTTGGAATGCACCGTCGCCAACCAGCACAATTGGCCTCAAATTAGGCTTCGCCATCTGCAAGCCCAACGCTCCGGGGATGGCTGGACCCATGCTACAATAAAATGCGGGGCTGATAAAGTGATGATGTGAAACAGTGAGTTCAGCAGCACCAAATAAGCATTCTCCAATATCTGCCACAACCGCCATCTGGTCGGTCAACATGCTATCAATTTTCTCGAAGAATCGAGTTGTGGTGATCTTAGCGTCAACCACAGGCACAAACGATTCAGCCTTCTTACGAACAGGAATATTTGGTGCCTCTCGCTTGCCCAAATCAAACTTGAACAAATGATTGCAGACATCCAAGAACCGCACATCCGTATAAGAATGATTACGAATCTTTAACTCTTCAATAGAGCAAGATACCGTTTGTCGCTTGGCAAATTTAGGGGATTGGAACCCTAGCATCATATCCGTAAGCATTTCACCGAATATCAGAAGGCAATCTGAATCGTCCACTAATTTTCGCAGAGATTCCTCAGACGTTTGATTACCACAATATACCCCGGCAAACAATGGGTGATGTTCATTGATTGTCGATTTGCTCAATAAGGTTGTGACCATTGGGATATTATGTCGCTCGGCAAACCGCACCAACGCACCGCCCAATCCAAATCGAGCGACCTGAACTCCAGCCATGATGACAGGATTCTTAGCCTCTTTGATCCATTGGGAAATTTCAGTCAGAGCTTCTTTGAGGTTTTCTTCATCGCTAGGCGGCTCCACAGGAGTTCCCTGACGATATACGTCATATCTCAATGGCTGATCGGCTACGTCACGAGGTAATTCGATATACACCGGCTGCTTATAGTGATTGAGCATTTCGAGAGCTTGGTCGATTTTCCAACCTGCTGTCGTGGCGTCGTCCAATATAACACTGTGGCAGGTTATATGGTTGAATATTTTCAACTGGTTATCGAACCCTTTGACAACATGGTGAAGGAGAAAATCATCGTTCCGCTCCTTCAATCCTGGTGAGCCACTGATGACCAATACTGGCGATCTTTCGGCGTATGCTCCGGCTACTGAATTACAGAGCTTCAAAGCTCCGACGTTATATGTGGCACATACACAGCCAATGCCATGAACTCTCGCATATGCGTCTGCTGCAAATCCGGCATGATTTTCGTCAGTCGTATTGATAAACTTAATCTTGTCGGTTTGAGAAACTTGCTGAATAAACTGTAGAACGTAATCACCTGGGACACCGAAGATATGTTTAACTCCGGCATTCTCCAGGCGTTCGATCAAAAATTCGGCTACTGATGGCATTAGGTTTCTCCCTAGTTTTCGGCTGTTGGTGAATCCGTGATCTTTATCAGGAATCCTTCGCTATCCACCGGAAAGCGGCGAACCCATTCAACTCCGACCCCAAGACCACAGCCGAAATCCAATGGCGTCAAACTTGGGTCGGTAAAACTTGGCACTATCGGGTCTGCCAATGGCATAATCGGGGCAACATCGAGTAATTTGAGAAGTTTGAATTCTAAGTAGTAGCAACCAGGAAGACAGGTATCTGTCGGACCCCATTCATACACGAAGAAACTATCCATCAAGACGTTCGGTGTTGTAGTACCATCCATTTCAAGTATATCTTGGTACAACATTTCCGTTTGTGCTGTTGCTCCGATAAACTTCATGATTCTTAACGGAGTACCTTTTTTCCAAGTCTGAATACTTGTTCCGTGATACCCACGTTGAACTTCAATAAATCTGTTGGTTTCATCAAAAGCAATAACCAACATCTTCTCTGGAAGTCTTGCTTGATCCATGAAAATTATATCGCCAACCATTATTTGGTTAAAGCCGATATTGTCAGCTAACGCAAAATATGTGTCGCTGGGAGTGATCGTCTTCTTGAGCTTGGCTTTGGCCCACATCGTAGCTTCCAATATCAAATCGGTCAGGTCCATAGGACCATCGCAATCCTCCATTTTCACTTTGAATGCAGGCTTTGTGTCGTGTCTACGAAGAGTAAAATCTGGGCAAATGCCCGGAACGCAGCCGTACTGATCTGGGCAACCCTGTGGCTGAGGAGAGCAACCTATTCCTGATGATGTGCATGTCATACGGTTATTTATCGTTTCGGCGATCAAAATATGTTGAGGGTCTTGAGATAGTCCCTCATCCAGTTCAAGTTGCCCTTGAACTCATCTGATTGAGCGTATGCACATCGTACAGCATCTAAGGTGTCTGGGTCTATAGATTTAGTGGGAAAATATACGATTCTTTTAATATTTGCCCCGATTAAATTCAGGGCGCAATGATAACATGGCGTGTGGGTCAAATATGCTGTGCCGCCAGGAATAGGGCCTTTGCAATTGAATATTGCATTCATCTCGGCATGAACCACATGGTCGCTGTCCTGCATAGACCTGGGAGAACCATCACAGGCCATAGCCAGCGGCTCATTGTTCGTGCCAACGATTATGCAGCCCTGTGGACGATTAGAAGAGGAACCGGCTGACAGCATAAATGCCATCGCCATCCAGTAATCATCTCGATTAACCGTTTCTTTGAAACGTCTGCGTACCTTATTCATCGCTCATTTCAATTCGGGTCAATCATCTGAATGAACTGCACTTCATAGTCCTCGACCTTGAAGTGGTTTTTGAAATTCTTGAGTTCTTTCTTTTGCAAAGAAGACAGATATTTCTTCAACACGTTTTCGGGCATAGGCACTCTCATTTCCCATCCAATCAATCCCTTAACCCGTGTGGTGAAAGAAACAGGAACATAACCTAAGTGGAGATAGTCGGCACACTCTACATGATAACTGTCAGTCTGCGAGTCGTAAGTGTAGCCGCCAATCGGCAAACCTTTCTTGCAACTTATTCTATTCACAAAGTTACGACCCCGCTCTCGGTGGTGTGCCGTCACAATAATATACGTCCGCTCAAATGATGGGACAACTTCCAAAAAATGTTGCAATTCTTTGGCGGTCTTGGCCTTAAAGTCGGGTGTAACCACAACATAATCAGGCTCCGACATCGAGCTTAAAATGATCTCATCAGGCATATTCTCCCTCCTGTAAATTATAACAACAGGTAAAGTAGCAATAGGGCCTGAAATGCAGCTAATGAGCCAACAACAATCAAGCCGTGCTTGGCATCTCGCTTGAAAAGACAAATGACGATGCCCAACACCAATATAGTGCCAAACATCTTCAAACCAACAAAACGTGACACTTCCCAACCGTCGCTCGCCAGAATCATTCGGGCAATCGGATTTCTTTCGTTTTCTTCAAGACCGTCCCGTAAATGAACCGTCAATCCAGTGTCTATTGCACTCACCCCACCTACAAATATCCAACAACAAGAAAAGATGGATATGCAGCATTTACTCCATATCGTTTTCCATATCGACGTTTTTAACGGCTTTGGGCTTGGACTTTCTTGGGGCTGGTCGGTCTTCAATGACTCGTTTGACATCGGTGCTATCCTCCGCATCGGGTCGCCGCATTCTAAACTGGCGATCTGGTTTTGATTTTGGTTCTGGTTTTGGTTCTCTTTCTGGTTTTGAGTCAGGCTTAGATCGGAGCGACAAAACTTTTCTATCGGCTTCAGGCCGGGGCCGTTCAGCGGCCTTTCGCTCAAATCCTGGCTTTTCATTGTCCTTCTCTTTTTCAATAGGCTTATCGTCATCGGGCTTGTCAGACTTAGGCTTGCCGATCTTATTCATCTTTCCTTTCGCCTTCGATTCTGCGTCTTTCAAAGCACTTAGGTCTTTCGCAAGACCGTCTACTGACTTGAGCCAGCGATCAATATCCGTATGTGCGACAGATGAAATCTTCTTTTTGGTTGGCGCAACCTTCTTAGGCACGAAATCCCCACGATCAAACAACGTGCGTTGATCTGGATGGGGCTTGTGACCCCGCCGTGCTTCATCTATCAGCCACTCGGAAAAATTCATTAGTCTTCCTTTTTCTTTTTCTTTTTATGCTTCTTCTTAGGATGTTCCGGCGTACCGAATTCCTGTTGTGCTTTATCCACAATAAATGGAGAAGGCGTTGATCGTGACATAACTCCAGCATTTGGAGGATACAGACCTAATGCCCATCCCGCTCTTTGTCTGGTTGAGGAGCTTGCTTCACCCAATGAAGATCGCCAATCTTTGAAACTTAATAGTGCCATACAGCTATTTAGACCATACAAACAAAAAAAAGGACGGCTTGATAGCCGTCCTTTTCTGCAAACCACTTAATTCATTACCAATCGGCTGAAGTCTTTAGCCTTAGCTCGTGCCATAAACGAAAAAACCCCGCTGTGTTTCCACAGCGGGGTCAGGTTTACTTCTTAGGCTTCACAATACTTGGATAATCAATTCCGACTTCCAAGTTCGGGTAGCTGGCCTTAGCTACGCTCGTGTCAATCACTGTTATGCGTCCTTCCGTGTGCGACAAGTACTGGCAGTCATCATTGACTCGAACTGCTGCGCTCCAGGTCGCCCCGTTATCGTCCGAGTGACGGAGGAAAATGTCAGAAAAAGTGGAGCCGGTCGGAGCGTCACCATCGGCTTTCTTCTGAAACCGAGCCAGGACAGCTTCGGCAGCGACACTTCGCTCCAACTCTTCGTCTTCCTCTTCAGCCAGACCGACCCGGTTCAGGTCACGAGCAGCCTTGGCAGAACCCTTGTTGGAGTTGATCTGGTCCTTGACACGCTGACGAGCAGAAGCCAAATCGCCCACATTCAACTTGTCCTTGAGAGAAGCCGACATTTGATGCAGATTCTTCTCAGCCTCAGACTGCTGAAGTTGCAGACCAAGATCAGCAGCGTCCTTACGAGCCTCTTGAATCTCCCGCTCGAAGCGTTCGACCAACTTGAGGTTGTCGTCATATTGCTGTTGAGCAAGCTCTTTCTGTTCCTGGTTAATCCCCAGGTTTTCTTCAACACGAGCCAGATCAGCAGCGTACTTCGGAGCGTTCTTATTCGGATCGCCCTTTGCCAACACCGACTCGATGCGATTGGTAAGCCGCTGCTGTTCCTTCAGTCCATCAGCGATCTGATTTTCCAAAGAAATCAACTGCTTGGCAGCGGCCTCGACCACAGAATTAGCCTGCTTGCCGTTCTCGGCAGAATTGGCAATCTGCGTCTTTAGGACGCCCAACGGATCAGCATTCAAAACCGCTTCGGCACTCTTGTCGGCTTGCGCCCCACCCCAAAGGCCAAGAGCCTTGAAGAACCGGCGAGCCGGAGGGCTGACTGCTGCCAGCACCAGAAGAACCACACCACCCAACACGATTGCAGAGAAAATACTCATAACCAGAATCCCCTTTGTGAGAAGTTTGAAACACGTTGACACCCGACGCCGGGGCAACTTTAGAACACGTCGATGCGTTCCGGGTTGACTTCAGCCCCACGCCAGACTTTGAACCAACCATCTTTCTTGTCCATCTCCACGAAGACGAACTCTTCGACTTCAACTCCATCCATGTCGGTGTTGCGGGAGTAATCCCAAAACTCGACTGAACCCTTGGAGACTTCACTCTCGTCCACCTTGCCGCTCCCATCGAGATCGGCCAGGATTTTGACATTGCTGACGTAGGAAGTTCCCACATCATTCACCCGCCAAAACTCATCGTGAACGATGTTGTTCGGATCGGTGTCATCATCAATCACGAACTTCTTCGTGTCATCTTTAACGACTTCATGAAGGCCCTCATTGTACGCCAGATCGTCGTACAGCGACATGAGCAACGCCCGATGAGTCGTTTTGCTCTTGCTGTCCGGGTTAGGCACAATACGGAGCCGACAAGTGAAGTCGGGCTTCCCGATGGGCCGGGCCAACAGGACATAATCGACCATACGGTGTTTGTTGCCGCCGAGAGACAACGAGTATTCTCGAATCTCCCTCACCGTAAACCGATGATCTCGAAAGTCCAAAGAGTCGATCTTGACGACCCCGCCGATTTTACAACCAATGGGATTATAAATCAAATCCTCTTGGGCCTTATCGACCTCGGCTGGCTGAGAGGGATCACTTCCCCACAAACCAATCTTTCTCAACAGAACTTCGTACAGTTTCATCGCTTAGTATTCCTTCATGAACAGGAAGTAGACGGCCAAGCCACCAACAACAACCACCACGAAGACGATGAACATCCAGAAGAAGAATGTCCCTGCTCCGCTACTCCCCGATGGAGTGTTCGCTTCAACTTCTACAGGATTGTAGGAAGCATCCACGAAATCTTTATTGAACATCAAGTCAGGATTGTCGGCCATTTCAGGCGGCACATAGCTCGGATCACGAGGGACATTCTGCGACTTCAATTGGTCAATCTCAGCTTGTAACTTTGCATCCTTTTTGAGCATTTCAGCATACCGAGCGTCGTCAATCGTACCGCCCGACGATACTGGCTGGTGGTGATACATCCACATGGCCCGCTGATGGCTGTTGATGGCATCCGACATAATCCATCCCATCAAGAATGGGCTGAATGGGTCGTGATAGTACATCGGGCTTCCGTAGTATCCACCATAAAACACACTGGCACGATTGTCGTAGGTCACATATCGTTCATGAGTGACACTTCGACGAACAGTTTGAACCTGGGGAGAATCAGGCTTGATCGTTTGCTGAACAGCTTTGCCATCAGCGCCCTTTGACGTATAAGTTGACTTCGGAGCGGTTGCTGCCTCATATCGTTTCTGGCTTTCAACACGCTTGGCATCACTACTCATTGCATTACCGAATCCACTGCCACTCGGCTTACGACTATTGCCGTCAGCAGACTTATTGGCAACTGGTGGGCCGGTTGATGGCGGTGGATTTCCAGCCGAATATTGCTTGCCCGGTGTAAATGGTGGTGGCGATCCAGGTGAACCTGATGAATACTTCTTGCCCGCCGTCCCGGAAGCAACTGGCGGTGGACTCGACTTCACAGGCGGCGACGAATTTCCAGATGAATATTGCTTGCCCGCTGGAGGACTGGACTTTGCAGCCGGTGGTGCGCTGCTTCCTGACGAATACTTCTTCCCGCTAGGACTCGATGCCTGGGGCGGCGAGTATGGCTTGCTGGGCGGCGAACTCGGTTTCGTAGCATACGACTTGCCCGACGAAGGCCGACTCGAAGAAGATGATCGGCTTGAAGACGAACTTCTGCCGGAAGAATACGATCTTCCTTTTTGGGCAAAAGCCTCTGGCGTATCGGTCAGAAGGACCATACTCGCCATCAAGATGAGACTCATTAAGCGCTTGAGCATATTTTTGCTTCCCGTCTGATTTCCTGTATGTCAACTCCGCAATTCTACCCTGATTTTGCCGTGCTGTAAAGCAAACTTACGGAATCAGGTGCGACTCGGTTTCTTCTCTAAGTTGTTTCAGCCAAGGTACATAGGGCGTACCACCCGTCCCGGAAGGATTTTCGACCTTCTTGGAGATATAGTTGACTGCGTACTCGAAATGCTTGTTTCGGAAGGCGATGATCTCATTGACGCACTCGTTGTAGATGTCCTTCAACACCGGGTCATGCCGAGCAAAATCTCGCAGACCTACCCCCACAACGGAATTATTCGCTGTCTGGATCACGAGATTTGAAAGAAATCGTCGATGCGGGGCTGGCATGTAATCACGCATCTCCATAAGGTGATGCGTGAGCATAGAATCCTGATGGTTGATTTCGAGCGCCGCCAAAAAAGCTGGAATGATGCTGCTTTGCGCCCCGGTTTCCCCTCGACAGGTAATTGGCTGATCTTGGAAACAGCCTTTATAGACCATGTTATTGAACGAGAAGATATACGGCCTCACCCATCGGAAGTAATTGTCTGGACTGCATTTGTCTGGCATTTTAGCCATCGTCTTGTTCATCTTCGCCAAGCTGACGAAAATCTTGGTAAGAATGTCGTTGGCTGTGACAGTATTGTGAACTTCGTCGCCTTTCTTCCAGGGATTTTCCAAAAGCTGTTTACAGGCACCCACGCCATCGGCAGCACAGTTTTCAATATCGACGTGAACCAGGATGAACCAGTCTTCGTCCGACTTTCCTGATTCTGTTGGTGAGAAGTTTGTAAGCAATTTTATATTGCCCAACTTGATTTCATCATTAGGGTTTATACGCTCCCAATTTGTCAAACAATATGAGGCATACGACAAGATTGGTTTGCGGTCCAACTTTTCAGCGACCATACTAAGAGGAACGGCGATCTCTGACGGTATTCTCGTGGCGGCGTTCTCATGTCTAGCGAAGACGTAAGCACTGGCCATATAGGAATACAGGTGCATCAGCCGTTCGGTTTTTACCTCATCTTGATTCAGTAAAAACCCACCATCAATCAGCGGAGCGATCTCACGCAGGCTGTGTACGAGTTCTTCTCGTATACATCTTTCTTCAATCCAATACGGCAAAACAGAAGCAATATTTTCCAACCTGACGACGGCTGGAATATACTTTTCGTTTTTGGCCGTGAGTGCAGCTAGTGGATCGGCCACGCCTAGAAACCCACGATCTGTAATGTCCCACATACTCATAATTTGTAATTCCCTGATTCAATATGAGCCAGGGCCGTCATGTCCATATTCGCCCTAGCTTCACGATGTAGTGTTTGCAATGTCTGCAATCTATTGTACAGGATTGCGAGCCATCGAGGGCTACTTGCTAGGCCAGTATGGTCAACGAAATTAGAGCAATCCCCAAAGATGTGGACGTACTTTAAGAAGGCCGTCTGAAGCGGCGTATCGAAGTATCTGAACAAATACTTCTTCTCTTTAGGCAGTTCAACAGTTTCCCATTGTCGAGCTAGGAAACTGAGATCACGGTTCTGTGCCAATATGGACGCCCTCAATAAACTCTAAGTACAAGCACATCATACCGCCAGCAAATTGCTGTGGGATGCCTGACCGAGCGAGTAAACTGAGGGTTTCATTGACGAGCTTAATATCGTCTGTGGCCTCACCTGTCTGCTTTGCGGATTCGACATCTTGAATCCGCAACGTGGGTTCAAGATATTTGTATGCTCGCTCGACGCCCTTGATTATATCGTAATTCAAGACCATCGAAACCCGACGTTCGGCAAAGAGAAGTGATTTGGGAATTTTGCCGCCGCAGTGAAGCATCTTATCTTGGAAGAACTGTTCCATATATTGTCGAGCCAGGGCTTTCACATCACTGTAGAAGTCCTGAGCAAAGACCTTGATGACACGTTCTTGCTCTGGCGTATATTCTTCCGGCGATTCATCGCCACCCTGAACTTCGATCTCGTCGTAATCCAGGTCTGCATCCTGCCATTTTTGTTGCGCCATATTGCAACCTCCTTTTTGGTCTTGGCGTAGTGGGGTGGTTGGTAAGAAAGATACGAGAAAAAACTTGGGTTGTCAATACATACTGTAGGAGGATTTACACCATGAGAAGGATTCTTACAATTCTGGTGATTGCTCTGTCGGTCGGAATGAGCGGATGCGCAAACCTGAACCCACGGAACAACTCGCCAATCAACAACAACGGCAAGATTGACGAAATACGCAATAACCAAAACGGCGTAATGGCCGAAATTGGTAAGCTGAAGCAGTCAGCCGAAATACAGAACAGTCAACTAAAGGAAGTTCAAAATGGACTTCTTAACTTGAACGCCTCATTATCTCGAAACGAGAACAGTGGCGTACAAATTCTCCAGGGAGACGGAGCTTTGATTCTCGTGTTCTCTCTGGCCGTCATTGGGATGCTACTTTATTGGTATCGAGATCGTGCGGTCAAAAGTGAAAAGACCTGTGAAATCATGGCGAAAGAAATCGCCCGGTTCAACGATCCCGTACTGAACGACAATGTGCTGCGAGCAGCAATGAATACAGAGTCAGAAGGTGATGTGTATCACATGCTGATGCGACATCAGAAATCAATGGCGAAGTAAGTAAATGGAAAGGCCCGCAGAAATGCGGGCCTTTTTTATGGCTTGTCGTAGCCTTGCTCTAAATGTCGCAAAAGCGGATACCCTTTGCAATTATCTCCCAAGGGGACATTTTCTTTGCGTGGGTCTTTGCCCTTCTTCCGAGCATCACGGATAAAGTCATCCAACTCGACATCAATATCGTTGGCCCTGGCCGTTTTCTTCAAACAGTAAAACTTGGTGTAGTCGTTTTCGTCCTGCGACAAATATCGACACTTCTGAAAAGTGGTGTCGTAGACCAAACAAACATCTCGCAATTGTTTCTGACTAAGCACTTGACATTTCCTTTTTAGCTATGAGAATATTTCATGTTGAAATTTCATGTTGAAATTTCAATTTCAATTCCAATTATGTCGATCATTTTTGATCTGCCAAAAAAATGATCTATCTCGTGCTGAAAAACAACTGCATATAGATCGTGTTCGATGCGATCCACATCATCCAAAACCAAAGAAGGGGAGTCGGCTGATATTTTCAGTTGCTTGCCCTTTACGGCAATCGAGGAATATCGGTCAACCTCGAATCGTCGTAAATTACCCTGTGAGTCTCGAAGAGACAAACATCCTTCGATAGATTTTTGTTTTTCACCAATGCCATTATACTCACAGTTGATGTAATATTCGTAGCCGTGGCCTCTTTGGACGATAAATAACTTCCAGGGAATGCCCACCTGAACCGCTGATAGGCCAATTCCTTCTTGTGCTGTGCAAAGTTGTTCCATCTGCGTGATGGTACGAAAGACAGGAAGTAAATTATCGACAGAGACATCCACCGCCTGTGGAATATCGGCTACGGGAACTATCGCAAGGGGTGCGGCTTTTGGTTTCATTGGAAAATTGTATCATCAAGACTTGCCATTGGCAACGTCCATAGCCAATGCCCTGACAATATTTTCAATCCGTGGTGCCAACCACTTACGCAATTCAACCTCTGTGACTTTGGCACTATTGGGAACCTTGAAAATAACCGTGTCCACGTCCTCATCGGTAGCAGATAGGTTTTTCTCAACCATATCACGCACCAATTTAGACACGCTGACATTTCTCTTCTTTGCGACCGCCTTCAGTCGGTCTTGAATTTCAAGATCAACCGATAAGCTCATAATATTGGACTTCTTAGTGGTACTCATTTATCACCTTTGTTATTGATATCTTTCTTAGGCTTTCGCTCTGGAAAACTTTCCCGAAGCATGGCCTTGAGCCGTGCGTTATGGGATTCCTTCTTCTTGCGGCGTTTCTTTTCGCCAGGACTCTCGTAAAATTCGTGCTTTTTGCACTGTTGCAATATGCCTGCCTCGGCCACTTGTTTCTTGAAGATTGAAAACATCTTCTTGAAGGCAATATCTTTTTCCTGCCAGCTTGCGTTAGAAGGCAGATCACGCAGTTCAACTTTGCACGCCATTTTTAGGCTCCTTAATCTCTAGTAATCTTCAAAAGTCGTGTGCCGAGCTTAATACGCTCGTTGGTTCGCACATACTCTTTATACGGTACAACCTCAGTGGTTTCGCCAGTCGAAGGCCACTCGTCTCGATTTAACTCAGGCAGGAAACTATCCAACTTTTTCAATATCGACTGGAAAATATCCAGGCTCCAGTTGTATGGGTTGCCGTCTGATATTATAGTGGAAAAAGTGAAAATATATTCCTTCGGAATGTCCGAGGCACACAGGTCGTCAATCTCGTATTCTTTGAGGTTCGTATACCTAGAACGCTCATCAACGGCTACGAATGGACATCGAGCCAATATTGCCAGACGTGACAAACCATTGAACACGTCCAGAACACAGCCCGTGGTCCGCATCGCCGATAAGACACGAACCACATCTGTCTCTCCTATAAATAGGCATCGACCTACGAATTCTTGCGAAATATCATAGGAAAGATAATTTTGCCAAATAACAGGGACATAATTGTTCGCCAAGAGCTTCTCGACCAGTTCAGTCCAGAACTCTCGTTTGGTGCGGATATTTTGACTTCTGCCGATGTGCCATTGCTTGGCAAATATCGAAGGATGAATGAATACCTTGTAACCAGCCTTTGTGGATAGTTCCCGATTAAAGTCTTTGCCCAATACTGTCGAAGACGGCACGAAGGGAAGGAACCTCTTAGTGGTGCTGAACTTTTCAAAGAACTTGCTTGTGAAACCATTCTGGTAATATGGTATCAATTCTTTGTAATCAACAACGTCACGAAAGAACTCGTTAAGATTGCGAGTATAAATCGTTGTTAAGTCGGACTTGTTCCTAAAACCATCAGACTGTTCGTAGAACTTCTTAATGTGAGCCTCATCATTGATGGCCCAATATTCATCCACATAAGGAAATATGCCCTGGAACCCTGGCCAAGAAGCAAGAATGAAATACTTAGAGTTTTTTACTTCTTGTCTATATCTTTGAAGCAACAGACTAGACATAACCATAGTGCTTCTTAAATCGCCAAAGAACGGCATAACGATTAAGTTGCTATGGTCAGTAGGAATTTTGCGTTCTTCAAACCGCTCACGGACAAATCCGTTACGTTCGGCAGATCGCTTTAGAAATTCGACAACGGAACTCATGTTTACCTCCACATACTCTGTCTGAGTAACATCATTCTGATGATTTCCGGTTGATCGACTAAGCCAATGATGTCATCCCAATTATTCAAGTTTATCTCTGATATGGCTTGATTAACTAACTTCAGTGCTTCGTCTTCCCTTTCCATTACATTGTGGTATTGGGAAAGAACCAGCTTCTTCTTGTCGTTGTTTGTAGTCAAAGCAATACGCTTGCCTTCCTGCCCCATGCCAACGATTTGGTCTGGTGATTCAAACAATATCCAAGGTACATTCATCATAGAAGAAAGGCGTGTACTGGCTGTCCAGAACTGGATAGTGAACCTTAGCTGACTAATGATCGCTAATGTCAACTCCAGATTACGAGACTCTGGCAATCGGCTGAAGTCAGTGATATGCGGAACCGGACAAGGCAATACACTTTGCTTCTCGCCCAGCCAAATAGGGTTGTATCCCTGTTCTTCCAGGTTTGCGATCAATCGCTCGTAAAACTCCGGTCGCAAATTGCGACCATAGCAGATTCGACCACGAGCAAAAATGCCCACCGAATTTGGCTTCAAATAAGATTTAGCCTGAACCAGCACCTTAGAGCTAGGCTGCGGTATATGCACCGCAAACCTTTTATTGTGTGGAATATTTGCCAGCAATGCCCGATCAATATTATCGGAGCCGCACTTCTCACATTTGGCCGATTCGCTTTCATCGCCCCAGAAATGACGACAATCAAGACAAGTATTTCCAAGACAAATCTGCCCCATGCTGGCACCCTTGTAGACCTGACCCAATTCCTTCAGGGACTCTTCGAGCTTAGACAGGTTCTTGGATGTGTGCTGGAACGCCTGGGTGTGTTCACGGAGCCATTGAAACTCTTCGTGCATTTCCCAATACTCATCAACAAGATGCCGGTACAGATACTCTCTACCGAACCAGCCCACACAGATAACGTATGTGCCTGGGTTTTGTTGAATGATCTTAGGGATGCAATACATCAACGCCAACGACTCACAGCCGAACTCACTAAAACAAGTGATGAATAAGATTCGGCGCTTGTCCTTGGGTTGAGGCCGGTTGTTGAACTTGTGCTTATGGAACTTGATCTCTGGGACCAATTCTTCCTTAGCGACAGGTTTTCCATCACCGGGATTACGACGGTAAGCCTTAACGAGTTTCATTAACTATTGCTCTTTATTCTGGTTTGCTTTGCGATTTGCCCGCATTGAGGGCAACGGAAAGTCCGTGGCTTGCCGCAATTTGAGCAAGTCACAATTTCTTTGAGGTCTTTGAGGTCTTCCGAAAGGCCCGTAGACATTCTAGCCCATCGGCATTTTGGGCATCTAATGATAAAATTTTTGTCCATACTGTATTAGAGAGTAGCCACGATAAAAAGCTGAAAGGGCGAGGTATATAATCCCATGCAAAGACCACTAGAAGATTCAATCGTTAAGTTCATCGAAGAAGCCATCCAGAAGGCCGAAGCTGAACAATCCAAACTCACCAGTCAGGCTTTTGAAGCTCCTGGCTTCACAAGTCCTAAAATAAGACACCTATTGAATAATCTTGGCGAACTCCCAGGATCACATTACCTGGAAGTCGGCGTCCATAAAGGAGCAACTTTCGTTGCAACTAACTTCAAAAATAAGCTGCTTTCGTCCATTGCCGTAGATAATTGGTCGGAATTTTCCCAGGACGGCGAGACAAAGAAAGAATTCATCAAGCACACCAGCAACCTTCTGACGCCTAATAGTTACAAATTCTACGAGCAGGATTGTTTTTCTTTGACAAAAGAAGAACTGCCTAAGCCCGTCAATTTCTTCCTGTATGATGGCTGTCACAGCTACGAATCTCAGCTAAAAGCACTAACGTATTTCTATCCACTATTGGATGATACTTTTCTATTTTTGGTCGATGACTGGAACTGGCCTGATCCTCAACGGGGAACCCGCCAAGCAATACAAGAACTCAACCTGAAGACACTGTTTGAAAAGGAGCTAGATCAAGGATGGTGGAACGGATTATTCATAAGCCTACTCAAAAAATAAGTAGAGAGAGAAAACACATGCCTACACTTGGCGGTTCAATGTTTATTCGCAACGCTATTCAGTTTGATTATTGCGTTGCCGAAGCCCTAGATAGTCTTTGTGCTGTTTGCGACGATGTAGTTGTCGTAGACGCCAGCAGCACAGACGGAACACTCGACCTTCTTGCCCAGGTTCAAGCCCGACAGCCAAAGCTGCGAGTGGTCCCTGGAGCCAATTGGGAGTGCCACGAAAAGTTCGAGCGACTTAGAATCTTAGCTGACGTTGCCAAATCATACCTCAATACAGACTGGCACTTCATGCTTCAGGCTGATGAGGTTATTCACGAGCGCAGCTTCCCGGCTATCAGAAGGGCCATACAGCACCCGACAAATCGTTCCTATATGATTCGTCGGTGTAATCTTTGGGGTGACTGCAATCACTATTTACGATATGACATCGCACAAGAACACAAGCCTGTCAGCGACGAAGTGGTTAGACTAGCAACTCTGGACTGTCCGGCCTTTGGTGACGCCGAAGTATTGCAGTGCGATCCAAGATATATGGAACGTCAAGTTGACGAAATCATCATCTACCACTATGGCTTCGTTCGACGTGACGCCAACATGATCGACAAGACGATCAATATGCAAAGTTGGTTTTGGGGACCAGGAAGCCAGCCCGACCATAGAGTGGTGGAAATGTCAAAGAAAGAAAATCCACGCTTTGAATGGGAAGTCATGAAGACCAGAGAAATGCTGGACGCCATCCCATATCCACACCCAACCTTTTCTAAGGCTTGGGCTGAAGAACGTCAACGAGAAAAGATTTCCGTGTCATAGTTCGATCCTGCCTCTGATGATGTCGTATAGCATTCGCCAATCTGACATCTTGGCTAATATCGGATTTCGATATGCGGCAGGCTCATTATGCTCAAAGAAATAATGGCCACTCCAAGCAAATGGGTACACCACAAAGGGCAACAAGGGAAGCAAAAGCCAATACCACCCACCCATGTAGATAATGAAAATCAGAAACGAGATAGTCACCAATTGCCCTAAAACGTGCAAACGGCGACAAGTCTTGTTTTGATGCAAGCTGAGATAGTAGTGGTAATACTCGTTGAAGTTCATATTCCTACTTCTTGATGATTTTGTGGAGTCGCTTGAGTTCTCGTTCGTTAATGAACTCCCATAACTTTTCTTTGATGCTTTCGTCCATTTCTCCATCATTGGCACAACTGCCGAGCGCATAGGAATATGCACCTTTGCCCAACTTGCCACCACCGGAGCCGCCAAGAGCGTGACCCAACTCTTTACAGAGTGTTGGCACGGCAAGGGCGGCATTCATACTGCGAACCGAACCTTCAATACGGTCGCCGTCAACCACAGCAAATGCCACAGCGGTTTCGACGTTCTCCCAGGAAAGCATTTCATCAGCCACGGCAGCAATCAAGTCACGATTGCCTCCAGTGATGAAACCAATACCGTGAATCAATACGCCGTCCTTAATGCGATCATGGGCCTTCTGAGCCACACATGCACGAGCCTGAACCCATTCACGGGGCTGTTTATACCGAGTGATTTCTTTCAGGTACGCAGGGTTGCGATATTCAAACAACTCTCTGTAGGCTTCGTGTTCGAGATCGGTAGTATCGTCTGAGGTTTGATATTCAGTATCAGTGATGATGCCCACCAGCAAAGCCGTGGCTACCTTGGAATCAGCATCATTGTCTTCCTCAAAACCGAGGCCGTGAGCCTTGATGAGTTGATAGATAGTGGCACAACAACTGCCACCTTTGAGATTTAAGAACAGACCCTTGAATCCACCATTTGGTATTTCTCTATGGTGGTCAATGACCAAATCGAACGTCGTGTTATCTGGACAACTAGCGTGCGCTGGCACTGTGTCAACAGAAACACGAAGGTCATATTCATTGGGTTGACAGTCTGTATAGAGCTTCAACTCCGGGTCCAGCAAATTGCACATTCGCTGATTTTGCGGGTGTGAAAGATGGCCATCATAAAAGCAATCGACTTCTACACCTTCGTATGCCTTGCGAAGCAACCAAGCAAGTCCCATTTGCGACCCAATGGCATCGGGGTCAGGACAAGGGTGAGTAAATATAGCGATCTTAGCAATGCCCTTTTCCGTAAGAGCCGATTTGATCCTTTCTGATAAGAGCCGCTGAGTTTTGGATAGAGCATTTTCTCGTCCACGCTTCTGCGGCTCCTGTCTACCATCCTCTTCCGCTGCTTCTATTGCCAGATCATCCGAAGACCGACGACGCCGTTGTTCGGTCACTACACCCTCTTGTTCGTTCATTTGTATACCAGATTATTGGAACTCAGCCACTCGACCAAATTCATTTCTTTTCCATCGTTATTTGTGAAAAAGAAATCAATAGTCCAGCGGCCATCCGGTTGCTTCTCACGCAAAACAACTTTCGGATTCATGCTGTGGTTCAACAGGTCCAGCACTTTTTCTTTCGCATTCTCAGTGGCCATAACGGGCAACTTGCCCAAGATTCGGGTATTCCCCTCATCCTTCATGGTTATGTCGAAAGAATCTCCACGCAAAACAGTTACCTTGCGAACATCAAATCGCTTTCCCTTTTCGGATTCCGGCACAGTTGGAGCAACCAACTTGGCAGGAATGGGGACAGCCTTATTGGTGTCCTTTTGGTAGTGAATAAACAGCACTACAGCTATAGTCAGCCACAGGCCCACGATAACCAGTTCTATTACTCGCCTACGCTCCATTCACCCCTCCGGTATCTGGTGCTGCGATAATGGCGTTTTTCAACTCCAAAAGATCGTCACACCATAATCCATATCTACGCACGTTATCAGCGAAAACCTCAAGATCGAGGGGAACAACTTTCCACTTCGGATTCCCTTCATCATCGACTTTTATCTCTTGCGTATACTGAACACGGCCCCATTCATCCTTGACGGGCTTCTTCTTGCCGTTCTCCTCGATCTCTTCCGGGAGATATTCTACCCCACAACGGCACAGTTGTAAATCGAGGTAAGCCTCACGTTGGTTCCCTTTCAGGACGGAATGCCACAAGTCCATTGGAATGGACAGGCAGAAATCATGCTGCTGGCCTTGCCAGAGCCTCGCCAGTGGGCTGAACTTCGTTACTTTCCCAAGATTGAGTTTATTACGCAAAAAAGGCTTGCTGTCATCTATCGCAATTCCAATGCTTGCGTTTTGCAAACGAGAATGATGCTTGTCCTTGATTTGATTAAGCAGTTCAACAATTTCGGCAGGGGCTTTCCAGGGATTCACAGCCATTACATTCTCCTATGAGTTAGAGGAGCTTGAATTCTAAACTATGTAATGGATATAAACAAGATCAACCATCGTTGTAATGGACATAAACAAGATCAACCATCTGAACTAAATCGGTCGCCATTGAGAGAATCGCTTAATTCATCAATTTGCTTCTTGAGGCTGTCGATCTTGTCCTGTGTCCCTTTCCCAGAGTCGCCTTTGGATTCAATCCCGTTCAGTTTGCTTTCCAGCTTCTCTAAACGAACCTTCAAATCCTCAAGTTGGAAATGTTCTTTGCCGCCAACGCCCCAATTCTGGGCCACGTTCATATCTTGGTCTTTTCCAACACTGTTTGGATATACAGGATTGTGCGCACCAGACATTTTCTCGGCTGCTTTCTTTGTGTTTTCTTTGGAAGGAACAGACTCCTCAACCAGCAAAGGGTCAATGTATTTGCCGGTAGGGTCGGCCATACGAGATACGGTGGCCCAATATTTTGAATCGACTTCATTGATCGGCTCGTCTATATCGTATTCAGCAGAACGGTTCTGTCCAAAGAAGTCCGCACCAAAGAACGAATCTTCGTCGTCCTGGTTGCGAGGCTGCGGTGGCTTAGGAGCGTCCTTGAAAATCCCCTTCTCTTGGGCAGCATCCCATATCGCAGCATATTTGTTGATGTCATCCATCATGTCGCTCATATTTGTTTCCTCTCCAATTTAGGGAAATCTCCCCTCTCTTATATAGAGCTACCCAACAAATTATGAAAGAAGCACATGGACTTAAACAACAAATTCGGATGGCAGGACATCGAGGGATGGTTCGGATATGCCAGGATATACGATCAAATCATCAGAGAAGCCAGCAAAAATTACACGATTATCGAAATAGGCACATGGCTAGGAAAGTCATCATGCTATTTGGCATCCAGAGCAAAAATGTCTGGCAAGAACGTGAAAATTATCTGTGTCGATTCTTTTAGAGAAACATTAGCCAAGTTCAACGAAAATATGACCAAGGCTGGAGTCATCGACTACATCAATACGATGGTGGTCACACCTGAAGTTGCGTCCTGCAACGTAGGACATGAAGCAGTCTTTGCTGTCTTTATAGACGGCGGTGAAATCAAAGACATAAAGAATTGGCATCCAAAGATCAGACCAGGAGGAATTATTGCTGGATACAGCATGTCCACAAGTGATTCAATAAAGAAGACAATTGAATCATTAGGCATGAAAGAATTCAAAGAAGATCAAGACGGAGTTTGGTTTGCACGCAAACCATAATCAGTAAGGCTCAACTAACAAAGAATTGACCTCTTGTTCTGTTGGCTTGCTTTCATAAAACTGCTTGTACCAACCACGCCTTCTTCCGGTATATGCTGTGTTGCCAGCAAAGAATCTTTCGACCGCATATTTGGTACTCATGGTGTAAGGATCACTGAAGAGTGCTTCTTCAAAATTATCCTTGCTTGGCAAATATTTACATCCTGCTCGAAGCAATATTGTAAACAATGATCGTCGCATTGCTCGCACCGTCCACCACCGAGATGGCTCGACCCACATAATCGTTTTGCGTTGAGTGGGGCCAAACTTTGAACGTGGCTCCACATTCAGAATGTCCTCGACCTTCCGCATAAAAGCGGCTACGCAATGCCCTTTGGTAGAATCATGGGAAAAGAAAAACAAACTCAGGTTGTATAGTTGACCGTGAAATAAATCTCGACAAAAATACCACTGTCCAACTTTATATCTATCGCCGTCAATATCCTTGGGCTTGCAAAAGCTGCCAGCTTCAGGTCTATACGGCGTGTCGATATAAACCACGTCACCGAATTTGCTCGTCATCAATTTCCTCTGTTTCCGGCTCCTTTTCTTTCTCGATTATTTTCGATTTGATAGTAAGCCGAGTACCTGCCTGATCCAAGAACTCATCCAGATTAGCTATGCCGATAGGCGTCCAGTGCGGATCGTCAATAGGGATGTATTCTTTCTTGGTATAGTAGAACAGTTCAATGTCATATGTATAAACTTTCTGTTCTACTTCTTTCAGACTCATACCAGAGGTCAAGTCTTTGCAAATTTCTTTGCAAATCCTGACTGAATCCATTTGGGTAGCGCAACCCAGCTTCCTCATAACCTGGGTTGCCGCAAACGCTTTATCACGATTATGAACCAAGTCAATAATGTCTCGCTTCATTTGACCATCAAGGAAATCCGCTCGTGCGGAATACCGAGCCATCACATCGCCACGCTCAGGCTTGGCAATACGACAGTCCCTAAAGTATTGTGAGAAATTTGACTCATCAATAACCAATTCTGCGTTTGTTGTGTCGCTCATTTTTGTTCCATAGTGCAGTTTGTGAACTGCTCCATCGCCTCATCATCACTCAGAAATTTTTCTTCTTCTTTCTGTCCCTTCTGCATAACGAACACTCGTGGATCGTCAGCTTTGTCGTGATACCGCTTCTGGCTTCGCCACTTACCAACCTGATTGCTTTCCAGGGTGAAAGTATTGAAACCACCAGTCGGTGGCTGGAGCCTTACTCTAAGTAAGTTACCAGCGGTGAATTTCGATTTCCCGTCTACTTCTTCCCAGCCGAACTCCGTGTGCCACCACTCCCAATCGTCCGGCCATACGTTGATCCTATTCTCTTGCCCTGTCACGTCTTCCGCTAGAACTTGATAGTATGTAAACTCTTTTCGCTTTTTGCTTTGAGTTTTTACCACCTTCTTGACCCGAAGCTCGACCGGGCCAACAGCAGCATCAATGCTGTTCTTCAAATCGGCAAAAGTAAGATTTCCCCTGTAATCCAGGCTACGTTCCAGATCGTGAATCCAGGCAAATCCGTAATACTTCTCCTCACAGACAACAGGATCACGGAATTCTTTCATCAAGCCTTCGTCAATGTCCCACGCATTAGAGTCAAAATTGAGAAGTGTCGGCAGGTTGCCCCGTTCGATGCTCTGGTATCGCTCAATGCTCTTTTTCCTACGCTGCCATATTTTGCGTAATTCTTTCCACAAATTCCACGTCTTCTTGACTTTTCCGACATGGTAATACTTAATGATTTCCCGCTGAAGATATAGGCCGGTTCCTTCGACTTCAATATCTTCCACTAAAACTCGCTCTGTGGCACCTGGGGCATCCTTCTCACACAGCACTTCCTTATCGACTTCGATCTCTTCATCTTTGTCGCATTGAACTCGCCAGCCTTCGCTATCGAAGGCATTGTCCAATCCATTCTCTAACTGAGCCAGAGTGCGGATTTCCAGCGGCAAGAGTTCCTTGAACTCTTCATCGTACCTAATCATCGACGCATGATAGCGTTTCTTCTTGTCCTCAATCTTCTTGGCGCAGTCCTTGAAGTGTTCAGCAAACTTCCACAAAGTAACAGGGTCACGATCACGGAAACATCGCAGTCCCAAAATGGGCTTCAATACGCTGGCATCTGTACCGAACCGGGTTACGAAATCTTCAAAGGACTTGTAGGGTTGAGAAGCGACAATACGCTTGGCCGGGGCCTCACCTAAACCCTTAATGTTGCTGAGTCCGAAATAGATCATATGACCTTGAAGATCGAAATTCACGTCAGACTTATTGATGTCCAGACGATTCATATCGACGCCGTGAATCTTGGCTTCCATCTTGTATTCTTTGATCTTCTCACTGAGCGTTTCACAACTCAGCATCGAAGCATAGAACTCATGAGGATAATGAGACTTCAAATACAACAGCCACGCCGAGATGTAGGTGTATGCAACAGCGTGACTGAGATTGAAACCGTATTCAGCGAAGGCTTCAATCTGATTCCACAAGTGATTGATTTCTTCTTCATTGCAGCCCAGGTTCCTCTGGCCGTTGAGAACGAACATCTCCTTGTATTTGATGAACCCTTCTACCTTCTTCTTGCTGATCGCCTTGCGGACCAATTCACAATCCTTCAACGGGATTTCACCTACCACGTTGAGGATACGCATAATTTGTTCTTGATAAGTCAGAACTCCGTAAGTCTTATCAAGAATAGGCTTAACCAGGGGGTGAAGTGTATATTTTTCACGACCATGCTTACGTTCGACGTATCGCTCCTGCATCTTCATGCCGAGCGGACCTGGACGGAACAAAGCAGCGTATGCAACCAAGTCTTCAAATCGGTCTACGCCGCCCGCACGAACGAGTCCACGCATACCTTCAGAATCAAATTGGAAGATACACTTCAAGTCACCAAGATTGGCCATAGCCAATGATGTGGGATCATCACGCCAAGCTGAAACATCGGTCCAGTCCGGTTCACCGGGCTTGTTGCAAATGCCAACCAAACCAAATCGGCTCTTGACCATCTCGCAGCAACGGGCAATTTGAAGCAAGTTGGAAATAACCAACAAGTCGAACTTAACCAGACCCATAGGGCCTAAGTCCTGACCATGAAGACCTTCCACCCAAGCAGATGCCTGTGGGCTATCTTTACGCTTGACGAGCGGCACGAGGTCAGAGAGAGGAGCATTGGCAATAATCAAACCACCGGCATGGACGCCCATGCCTCGATTGCGGTGAAGTAATCGCTTGGCTGCGTCGGCAATACGCTTGTGAGTATCGTCTATTTCACAATACTTCTTCAAATCAGGATACAGCTTCATTGCTGCATCCCAGGTGAGAACCTTGCCTTCATCGTCCTTGGCGTCGAGATTCTTTGTGAGAGCCTGGACTTCTTCTCGGCTTTCCCCGTGAACACGGGCCATGTCGATCAGAGCCGACTTGATGCCGAACGTGGTGTAGTTGCCGATATTGCAAACATACTCAGAACCAAATGTGTCTTTGGCCCACACAGTCTTCAGGTAATCTCGGACAATAGGCAAATAGTCCACGTCAATGTCGGGATATTCGCCGTATTCGCATTTAGGCTCTTGTTCGATATTGTGATCGGGGACAATGCCCAAAAGCCAACAGATCAACAGATTGTTTTGATTTTGCGGATAGCGTGTTCGGCTGCTGTACAGGTTCCAAAAATAGTCCGACTTGTTCCTGGCTAAAATTTCCTCGATTTCCCACTTCAACCGCTTCTTGTATTTCGGATCGCCGTCCAAGCCCTTCATCTGAAGGCTTAGATTGCAGGCTTGCATTAGACTTTCTTTGCTCATCTTGTTGTTCCTTCCAAGTCTCCTTGCACCATACCACAAAGCCGATTCAAGCGTAAAGTCACAACGCCACTTCTTCTCCGTACTTGGTGTGAATCACCAACCGAAAGTCTTCAACTGTAACCTTTTTAGCCCCATCGTTGAGCTTCGGCCAGACCTTCTCGAAAAACTTCACGGCCCGCTCCTTGATCTTCGAGATATGCTCCGGCTCTGGAGCCGCATCGAAGAAAATGCCAACGCTCAAAGGAGCCGGGAAGTTGTATTCGTCGTAGTTGCTCTCAGTCAACACAGCGTATTCGCCATTGGCGTTATATCCGTATCGCTTATTGAGCCAGACGCAACAAGGAGAATAAATCTGGTCTTCATCAAGCCTTTGACTGACAAACCCATAAAAAGGATTCTTCTCGTCAGCCACTCGGCCTTTCGGAGACTCATCGTCCTCGATTTCTTCTTCGAGATAATACAGGTCTGAGAATTCCAGATCAGTGTCTGTTTCGTCCACGAAGCCAGTGCAATACGCACAGAGCTTCTTGGCGAAGGTATCCGAAAAACCATCTGTGTCAATGACCAAGGTGTACTCGGTCGAGATCAGAATTGATTCGCTCATTCCATCTCCCTTAATTCTTTCATGAATGAATCATCAGCAGTCAACTTATGACGGCGAGCCTTCTTGCCATTTCCAAATCCCATTGCCTTCCGTGCTTCATCATTGGATGAATCAGGCTTATCTTCTTTCATCAAAGAAAGAGATTCAATGGCATCATCGTATTCGTCGCCGAGAATGACGACTGCGGTAAACAATTCCTTCAAGTGAGCAATACTGAATTCTTCAGTGTCTTCAACCCACTGATCCAGATTGATCTTGAGAGCCTTCACCTTGTCTTTGCCGATGATGTACTCAAAGTACATACGACGGCTTTCGGCATTCGGGTGGCCGATCTTGAACCGCTTGTCGAATCGAGAAGGACGATTGACAATACGAGCGCCCAGCTTTTCTGGGTAATTGGTCGTCGCCAAGAAGACGACCTTCTCGATCTGATTCACGCCATCGAGGATATTGAGAACTTCACTCTCGGAGTACATCTCCAAGATGCTGTCAATATCTTCCATCAATACGACAACAGGCGTGTCCGGCTGAATCTCTCGGAACTTGCGAATGCCTTCGAGGAATAACGTGGGATGCGTGAACTTGATGACCACGCCGCCACGCTCTACAACGTCACGCATAATCAACTGGATTGTGCAGGACTTGCCCGATCCTGGCGGTCCCCAAAGAATAATGCCACGCTTGTAAGTCAGGTTGTAACTGCGAAAGATATTTTCCTTTTTCCAGAACTTCTGAATTTCCGATACGACCTTATCGGAATTGGTTTCTGGAAACCGGATCAAACCAGTTGTGAGAACTGGAATCTGTTCAAAATACAGACCGATTGTGTTGCTGTGGAGAATATCGTAGACGCCCGGCGTGAGCTTCTTGGCCGTCTTGCTGGATGGGATATATCGCTTGCCGTCCGATGTGGACCACTGGCAATATCCACCCAGGCCACGATCAAATGAGGCGACGGGTTCACCACATACGGCAACTTCGCTGCCGAAACATGGGTTTGAATCGCCATCATCCCAATCAGATGGTTTATCTGGGGCATTCTTCAGAATTTCATTTAGTTCTTGGCTGTCGGATTTCGACATATGGCAACTCCTTGTTCGAGGTCAAGGGATTATAAGCCAAGCCGAAGATTCGATAAAGGCCAAGACGTGCAGCAAGTATTTATTTTGCTTTACAATCAGATTCCAAATAGTCTGCGGCTGCTCGTAACAAAACTGGATCGTCTTGAAAATGTCCTATCCCGGCATTGCAGTGGTGACAAAGCAAACGCCTGACCTTGCCTGTCGCATGATCGTGATCTACATGAAGACGATATATCTTTCCCTTTTTGTTTCGAGTTTCAGACTTTTGGCAGATGGCGCACACAGCCCCTTGTTCAATCAGCATTGCTTGATATTGAACATAAGACAAATCGTATTTTGAACGCAACATCTGGTCTTGAAAAGCATCTGGATTCTCGATCCTCCATTGCTTTGTTCTGTCTCTGTATTTCTGTTCATTCTTAGGATAATACTCAGACCAATATTGCTTGGCGCACTCCTTGCAACGAGAAACACGACCATCTTTTGAATTTTTGTTTTTATGGAACATATCCAAGTCTTTGGATTGACCACATTTACCACATAATTTTTCCATACTGTTATGTAGTATCTTTTACACAAAAATACCAAATTAAATTTCTATGGGACCAGGAATTCGAGTATCAGTGAGCTTAAGCAAATCTGCTTTAACATACGGGATATTGTGGAACTGGTGCCAATCACTTGGGAAGAAATTCTTGATTCGATTCAGTTGAAACCGAACTGGTGTATTGATATACCTCGCCTGCTCTGCACGGGTATAGTACCAAAAACTATTACTGTTGAAAAAACTAACGTGTGTTGGGTCTTGGAAGGCCCCACGACCATCTGTCGATGGTGTTTGGGTCAAGAACCAACCATCCGGTGCCAAACACCGATATGCTTCTTTCATCGTATTGATGGGGTCTTTCAAATGTTCGAGAGCATCATGCGCTCGAAACACACCTACCGAACCGTCTTCAAATGGCCATCTTCCATTCAAATCTGCTGGGATGTCGCCACGTTCGAGATCGACGCTTTCGTAGCCTTCGGGCTTGCTGTGGCCACCGCATAAGTCGATTTTGCGCAAATTGTTCAGATCGCACCATCGTTCGACAAGTTGGTAGATGTACTTGTCGTGAAGCATCAAGGTGCCTTCTTGAATCTTGGCATTCTTCTCGCCGTAACAAGTGTTTTCCTGATGCAAATGATAAACATAAAGTGGCTTGTCGATGTGGAACATCTTGCCCTGAATATATGTGCGACACATAATATCCTGGTCATCCAACACATCCAGAGAGGCGTCGTGACCGCCAATACGATCATAGAACTCTTTACGCCACGCCCGGAAGTGATTCGGAGCGTACCATATTTTGCTAATTGAAGCGGGGTCTGGCGGGAACGAAACAGTTTCAATCAAATCATGATTCTTGAATTTGCAAACACGATTGATCCAACCCCATTCTGGACCGAAGCAGCGAGGAACATAATTCTCTCGCACATCACAGCAATTGGAATATGCAAAATCAACAGTGGGGTCGGCAAAAGCATTTGCGCATTCTTCAATGGCAGTTGGGAAAAGCTCGTCATCATGATCGACTTCAACAACAACGTCGCCAGTGGCTTTGCCAGCAGCAAATCGTTTTAGAAAACCAATGTTATCTGAATCATTGCAAGGGAATATCTTCACTCGCTCATCATCAATTGGCTCAACTACTGCACCGTTATTGGGAACAATTACCCATTCCCAATTTGAATATGTCTGTTCTTGAAGAGAACGAAAAAGCCGGTCGAGATAGACCGGCTTATGCGTTGGTGTAAAGATCGAGATTTTCATTTACAATACTACCAATGTCCATGTCCCCGTTAGCGGTGTAAAGCCCTGTAAATCTATCGTCACCTGAGAGGTAGAAGTTCGGGTAATCGCTGCCGGGATGATTTCTATGTTATTGTTATCATATACCACGAAGGCACAATCGACTGCTCGGCTGTGAGTATACGAGAACGTCGAGCCAGATAAGCTGGCATTTGTAAACGTAGTAAAAGCTCCAGCTAAATTCCAACCAAACGTACCTTGGTTGCCAACAAATCCTTGATTGCCCTGGTTTCCCTGATTTCCCTGTGCGCCTTGATTGCCTTGGAAGCCCTGCGGACCTTGATTTCCAACAAATCCTTGGTTGCCCTGGAAACCTTGGTTGCCCTGATTTCCTTGATTACCTTGGTTGCCGACGAAACCTTGATTTCCTTGGTTTCCTTGGTTGCCCTGGTTGCCTTGGAAACCTTGATTTCCCTGGTTTCCTTGATTGCCTTGGTTGCCTTGGAAGCCTTGATTTCCCTGGTTTCCTTGATTTCCTTGGTTGCCGACGAATCCTTGATTGCCTTGATTGCCTTGTGCGCCTTGGGTTCCTTGAGCGCCCTGGTTTCCTTGGTTGCCTTGGTTTCCTTGGTTGCCTTGGAAACCTTGTGCGCCTTGGAAGCCCTGCGTACCTTGGTTGCCCTGATTACCTTGGTTTCCTTGATTGCCAACGAAGCCCTGGTTGCCCTGAACTCCTTGTGCGCCTTGTACGCCTTGATTGCCAACGAAGCCCTGATTTCCTTGTGCGCCTTGAACACCCTGATTACCGACTAAGCCCTGGTTGCCTTGTGCGCCTTGTACACCTTGGTTTCCGACGAAGCCCTGGTTGCCTTGATTTCCCTGGTTGCCTTGATTTCCTTGATTGCCTTGGAAGCCCTGTGCGCCTTGTGCGCCTTGGAAACCCTGAAAACCTTGTGCGCCTTGGAAGCCTTGATGACCTTGGTTGCCTTGATGACCTTGGTTGCCTTGATTTCCTATAAATCCCTGATTGCCCTGCGATCCTTGTACTCCCTGATTTCCTTGGAAGCCCTGTGGACCATCTGTGTGAAGCATGAGCCATGCTGTTCCGTCATACATATACGAAACCATGCCGCCCGCTGCGAGCGTTACGGCATCTGTGATGTTGCCACCTGTATTGAAGGTACAGTTCTGTGAGCCGGTCGTCAGAATAAACTGAACGGTTGTGCCTGTGGTGGCAGGACCGCTAATGCTCGTCAAAGTACATGCACCAGTAGACACCGTAATCAAGTGATACGAACCAGCAATAGTCAAGCTAGTGCTTACGTTCGTAAGGTTGATTGTTGAAGCGTCCCTTAGACGTGTCCCTGCGAATTGGAATGAACCTATTCTCATATTATGATAACCTCGCTGTCCAAGTGCCTGTGATTACTCCGAATGTCGTCAAATCAATTGCCAAATCATTGGTGTTGGTGCAAGTTATATTGTCAGGCATAACCAACTTGCTGGTGTTGTCATATACTTCCACGGTCCAATACTGACGACCAGAGTTATGGTTTGCCGTGTATACGCCAGACGACAAGTTCGCATTAGTGAAACTAAAGTTCTGCGATGTCATCGCAGTGCCTTGTGCGCCTTGGTTGCCTTGGTTGCCAACAAAACCTTGGTTGCCCTGGTTTCCGAGGTTGCCCTGGAATCCTTGCGTGCCTTGTGATCCTTGTGATCCTTGGTTTCCTTGTGCGCCTTGAACGCCTTGATTACCTACGAAGCCCTGGTTGCCTTGAGTGCCTTGGTTTCCTTGATTGCCTTGACGACCTTGGTTTCCTTGTGCGCCTTGAGCGCCTTGATTGCCTACGAAACCCTGGTTTCCTTGTGCGCCTTGAGCGCCTTGATTGCCGACGAAACCCTGGTTTCCTTGTGTTCCTTGTGCGCCCTGATTACCCTGGTTTCCTTGGTTTCCTTGGAAGCCCTGAGTACCCTGGTTTCCTTGATTGCCTTGGTTGCCAATGAAGCCTTGGTTCCCTTGGAACCCTTGATTTCCCTGGTTTCCTTGACGACCTTGATTGCCCTGCGATCCTTGGTTGCCTTGGTTGCCGACGAATCCTTGATTGCCTTGGAAGCCCTGCGTACCTTGGTTGCCCTGGTTCCCTTGGTTGCCTTGGAAGCCCTGCGTACCTTGGTTGCCCTGATTTCCTTGATTACCTTGGAAGCCCTGCGTACCTTGGTTGCCCTGGTTTCCTTGATTGCCTTGGAAGCCTTGTCTGCCTTGGTTGCCCTGGAAACCTTGGTTGCCTTGTAAGCCAATAGCTCCCTGGAAGCCTTGAAAACCAGGAGGGCCTTGATGACCTTGATTGCCTTGATTTCCCTGATTTCCTTGCGAGCCTTGATTACCCTGGTTGCCTTGCGAACCTTGATTACCTTGCGAGCCTTGATTTCCCTGATAGCCCTGACGACCTGCAATGTACCACTTAGATGCTGTGCTGTTATAAATCAAATAAACAGAAACAAATTCCGTCATTACAATCGGAGACAATGTGGCAATATTGCCCGCTGCGTTTATTGTGATTGAGGAGCTTGTTCCGTTGGCTCGAAGAACCAATAGCTGACCGTCTTGTAACGATGTAAAGTTGATCGTTGACAACGTATCTGACGTGCCGACGCCGCCGCTTGGAGTTACGGTATAGTGCGATCCCACCAACGAGCCAATCGTATTGGTGGAAATCGCCGTAATGCCAAACGAAGGGTTGACAAACGTAGCTGAAGTTATTTTACCTGTTCTCATTGTTTATCACTCCTTAGTACACGATGATCCAAGACCAAGTGCCTGTCACCGTAATACCAGTGAAGTCAACTGTCGATGAGTTACTACCGACGTATGTGGTTTCAGTCGGGATGACCAAGTTGGTGCTGTTATCATAAATCTGAATTAGCAGTGGGAACGCAATGCCCAAACTGTGCGTAATAGTCAATACGTTTGCACTCAAGCTCGCACTCGTAAAGGTTCCGGTAGCACGAGTCAAGAACGCTCCGACAAAACCTTGGTTTCCTTGTGCGCCTTGGTTGCCCTGGTTGCCCTGGTTTCCTTGGGGCGACGAGCCTTGGAATCCTCTATTGCCTTGGTTGCCCTGATTTCCTTGATTACCTTGGAAACCTTGTGTACCTTGGTTGCCTTGGTTTCCTTGATTACCTTGGAAACCCTGAGTACCTTGATTGCCCTGATTTCCTTGATTGCCTTGGAAGCCCTGAGTACCTTGATTGCCCTGATTTCCTTGATTGCCTTGGAAGCCCTGCGTACCTTGGTTGCCCTGATTTCCTTGACTACCTTGGAAGCCTTGGTTGCCTTGATTGCCCTGATTTCCGACGAACCCCTGATTGCCTTGATTGCCTTGATTTCCCTGTGCGCCTTGTGTTCCTTGAACTCCTTGTTGGCCTTGAACACCCTGATTTCCGACGAAACCTTGGTTGCCTTGGTTTCCCTGATTTCCTTGGTTGCCTTGGTTGCCTTGGTTGCCTTGAAAGCCTTGGTTTCCTTGGTTTCCCTGGTTCCCTTGGTTGCCCTGGAATCCTTGATTACCTTGGTTGCCCTGATTTCCCTGATTTCCTTGGAAGCCTTGATTTCCCTGATTTCCCTGATGACCTTGGTTGCCTTGTGCGCCTTGAACTCCCTGGTTTCCTTGTGCGCCTTGGAAGCCCTGCGGACCTTGTACGCCTTGGAAGCCTTGATGACCTTGGTTGCCTTGATTACCTTGGTTGCCTTGGTTTCCTTGATTTCCTTGATTTCCCTGGTTGCCTTGATTTCCCTGGTTGCCCTGTGACCCTTGGTTGCCCTGGTTCCCCTGCAAACCTTGTGCGCCAGACTTTCGATAAACCTCTGTCCAAGATGTGCCGTTAAAAAGCAAACATAATGGACCGTTGCCGAGATCATAAGTTGTTGCAGGACCATTTAAGTAAATGGAACCGCCAGCCTCGTCAACTGTAATCGTTCTGGTTGAGGATGTGCCTCTCTTTAAGATCAAATATTGACCGGCATCTGCACCAGTGATACTGGTAATATTGCAAGTGCCGCCAGAGCCGCCGACGTAAATGAATACGCCATCTTTGAGTGTATCACCGCCAATTGTGTAACTTGCAATGCTGAGAGCAACAGATGCGCCGGTGCCTACGTCATAGGTCGTGGATTCCGAACCGTGAGTAATGTACTCGATGTACTTTGTGTCTATTAGACCATGAATCATATTTGGCATTCTGTTACCCCTTTAACATTTGTCGGACTGCCAGCCCTTCTCACATCTCTACATGGGTTGTGTAGTCGTATATACTGAGCGTAGCCTAAAAAGACCAAATTCACTGCCGTAATCGGTTAACCAATTACAATAAGGTTCCATGTTCCCGAAATGGTCCCAAATCCAGTGAAATCAATCTGAAGTTGTGTTGTATTTTGGAGAGAAATTTCGCTCGGTATGATTTGTTTATCATTCTCGTCATAAATGGTGACGTTAACGTATTTTTGGCCAAGGCTATGCGTCACAGACAATATTCCAGCAGATAAGTCCGCATTTGTGAATGATCGTCTATAAGCAACTGTTGTACTGGCCGAAAGTGTCAGTGCCGTCCAGTCGCTATCCGTGCCTGCCCAGGGTCCAACTTTCAACGTCCAATACATTTGATCGGACTGAGTGAACACCAACATGCCGAAACGACGACGGGCATCAGGAATAGCATTTCGGGCGGCTAGGTCCGCAACAGAACGTAGGCCGTCAATGCCGTAACCTGGATCGGTTACAGCATATGTATCGGTCGTATCTGTTGGGGCTAAAATGCCCGTTACGCTTACTGAGCCTGGAATCGCTGGCATTACATTTGGTCCTTACGCCACTATTATCGAGATGGCCCCGCCAAGGATGTTCTTAGATCGGTAAACACGATAATTAGTTGTTTGACTAAAAGCATTCGTGACTGACACCAGACCATAAGACAAACTATTGGCTGTATTGGAAAAAAAGGCATCATCCACACTGCTTGCCATTGCCACGTTTAAGTTAGTAGCAGCATCCTTAAAGGATGCTGGAGAGCCAAATGATGTTGGAAAACAAAAGAACTTATAACCGCCTCCAGCGTATGCAAAAGTTCCACTAAATCCGCTTGCCAACCCACTATTCGTCAAGGCTTCAATATCAGCCTCAGTGAGAGTAGTATTGGTGCTAGGTCCATAATACCTTTGCCAGAACCATGAAACGGTAAATGTCGCCGAGAAATTCACCGCATTAGTATTGGTGCCTCTAATGCTCCATTGATGAGTCGCCTGACTCGTCTTTTGAATGGCCGTAGGCAGAGCAATGGATTCCGTTCCGTCATTCGCAGAACTTGTTGCCAAATCTACGTTATTCGTAACATCTCTAATCAATATCGTATTGGTGCTTACGTTGCCAGAATTAGTTGTTGCCCATGTAAAAGTTTTGGTCCCTGATATAGTAACCCCAACTTCTATGCTGGTAGTTTGACCGGACATGGTAAAAGAACTAAATGCAGGCGATTGATATGGATACAAAAGTCCGTCCCACATCTGTTGCATAGTTTGCAAACTAAATGTTGAACCAGATGAAATACCACCAATTGTAGATGGTGTAGCCGACGCATTTGTATAAGAAACAGATGCGTCACTACCCTGAAAGCCTTGGTTTCCTTGAAGACCAGTTACGCCTTGATGGCCTTGATATCCCTGAAGTCCGTCTATGCCCTGATAGCCCTGCGTCCCATCGAAGCCTTGATGGCCTTGACTTCCTTGATTGCCATTGACGCCAGCAAAGCCTTGATAGCCTTGCGGACCTTGCCCACCAATATCTCCCTGAAAACCCGCTCCTTGAACGCCTTGATAGCCTTGAAGACCAATTGGACCTTGAACTGTCGATCCTTCGCCTTGTGCGCCTTGCGGTCCAATTCGACCTTGTGAACCTTGGCTACCGGGACTGCCATTTGACCCTTGGTTGCCTCGTGGTCCAGGATAAGTTTGACCAACCCGAGTCGAAACCACGAAGTCACGCATATCTTGTGCGTTAATTAGACCCTGATTATTGTCAATAAACAGGGCTAACAATTCGGCTTCGCTTCTTATCGTATTTGGCATTTCTTTTCCATTAGTTGTATGCTTCTCCGTGGTCTTGACTGAACTCTCTGCCAGAACCTTGTTCTTTCACATACTTGCATTCAAAATAATCAACACGGTACAGGACTATGAACGGAACCCATGCACCATCTGACTCGTCGTCCACACAGATCGGAAGTACCTTCCAGGGCGCACATTTGAAAACCCAATGTGCATCCAGTCCGCAATCTGCTAAGTATTCTTGTCCAATTTCCCATTCTGGCTTACTGCCTCTCAATATCTCTACAGACTTTGCAATCTTGCGTGCCACCTTGGTAGGCAAGATCAAGTTGTATTTCTGCACCTTATCAGAATAAACCACAGGTTTTTCTTCAAAGATCAATGGGTGTATATCTACCGGGTTCTTGATAACTACTGGCACAGTTCCTATTTTGAGCCGATCATATTCTTGCTGTTGGACGGTAGAGGATGCAACATAAGCACCTTCTAGCCATACCATGTCAACTGATGGTTCTTCTTGAACTGGTTTGGGCGGGAGGTTTTTGACCGGCGTAATAACCGAATCAAATTCCGGTTCCACCGTAATCAATGACTTTAGCTCTTTTAGATCAACTTCATTCTTGGCACGGTCGAATTCCTGCCGCTGTATCACAAACGACGGCAAATAAGCTCCAGTGTCAAAAATCATCTCCGCAGGCTTTTCTTCCTGCATCGAAGACAATTTTTTAGCAACTGGTTTATTAACGGCTTCTACCTCTATTTTTGTTTCCAAAAATACAGGTCTATTCCTGAAGTCTTTGGCTAACTTCGCTCGTTGGTGTTCTTGTTGCTTCAAAATGGCAGGTGGGACATACGCTCCCGCAACATTTCCACGCTCAAAGTTTTGCTTATAGGGCATCATCGTAAACCTCCTTGATGTAGAGGTATGTATGAAAACCCAGCCCATGAAATGAAAAAAGCCTGCTGAAAGCAGGCTATGGGCAAAAAGAAAGGGCCACACCCCGGTAAGGTGTGGCCCTGAGTGGAGCCGAGGGGAGTCGAACCCCTTTCCGCCGATAACAAAATTAAAGCCTCTACACGCTTGTCTCGTTGTTCAATTGTCAGGCTTTCTGGACCACTACGAACAAAGGTCCATCAGCCTTATCGACCTATTTTCTCGTCTTCAGGTAAGTCGCCCACCTTCAGACCAGCAAGATTTTGCGGCTGACTTTTGAACGCTACTTGCGGCGCTTTCTCAGTCAGTGCCTAATTGCTTAGGCAGCAAGCGCTACAGGAGCAGCGCTTGGGAACTTAACAGTTTCGCCAGTTAAGGCTTGATCGACTTTTTAAGGAGCCTTTCGATCAACTCCTGCGTGCCACTCTAACCTCATCCACCGCCGTCGAAACCGGGACGGCCCCTTGTGCCAACTTTCACTTCCAATTCTGGCAAGAGACGGGTCTAGGTGTTGGCAAAACCAGGACTTCGTTCATCTTGCCGCTCAAAAGCGGGCCTGTACGCTAAGGAGAAGGGTCTTTCGGACCAAGCCTCCTTCGGTCAGGTGCAATCATTCTACCACGGCAATCTGCCGTTGTAAAGTCATCGGACGTAATTTTCCTGGCCCGGAATCCGCAATTTCGACCATTTCTTCTGGTCCGGGTCCATGACGAACGCCCCCACACTCTTATATCCCGCTGCATTGACGATATTATCGCCCTGCTGTGGGTCATCAAATCGTGCATTGAACTGAGCAAGTTTCTTGTCGTAGTCCAAGGCAGTACGATTCAGCGAGCCATTGTTTGACTCACTTACATCTCGCTCTTTCAAAAAATCATTGAACTTTCGGAAACGCATATTCACCATCCTGTTTTACTCTTGCTCTTAATATATACCTTCGAGTTGAGTTTTTATGATGGTCTGAAAGCAAAATACCTGCAACCCATGAAAGAAGTTTGGTGTTAAATACACCAACAGCACACTAGATAAGGAAACGGAGACAATCTTATGGCACACATGAAATTTCAAGAATATTTGGATCGAAACAACAAGCTAAAGACTTCTGGCACTGTTAAACAGATTGCTGACTTCGATGGAAGTGTCGATACCAAACCCGCTAAAGAAAATAAGCACAAAGATGCTGGCGGCAAAGGTCAAGATGGCGAAGTCAAACCTTACAAGAGCGGAACTGACGCTAAAGACCCAAATAAAGGCAAGCTCGGCGACGGATTCGCTCAAAAGGGCGATTCAAAGCTAAAGTACGAACCGGGTGACGGTTGGTATGGTGGCAAGAACGGCGTCAGCAAAAGCGAACAAGGCGTTCCTGGTGGAAAGAAATCCGCTACTTGGCCAAAGACCAAGACTCAGGAATGGGTTGATCGCACTAAGGGTATGTCTCTAGCCGAATTCACAAAGACAGTTCGTGCAGAATCCATGAAGGGTCTTGACGAATGTGCCTGTCAAGAATCTCCTCATAACTCGATCAAAGAAACTATCGCTGTCTGCAAGTGCAACCAGAAGTATGTCTCCGCTCTGGTTCGTGAAATGAAGCGAAATGGTTTGTTTGGCAAATTGGTTAAGGAAATGGTCGATCATCCTGAAACCTTCAAGGCTCTTGCCATTCTAATGGAGCGTGACGAAATGTACGCTCGCAAGCTCGCCAAGGCCATGAATGAAATGGTCGCTCCTCCAATGGGAGACGAAGCTGGCGGTGGTGATATTGGTG